>Ga0209136_1000031_pt1:0-95000 | contig 103232 bp, 90 predicted proteins | sample SaaInl0LU_22_DNA_FD_184640 | JGI IMG/M metagenome (GOLD analysis project Ga0209136, IMG submission 184640) | Marine microbial communities from expanding oxygen minimum zones in the Saanich Inlet - ESP_90LU_22_DNA (SPAdes) (version 2) | ecosystem: Environmental > Aquatic > Marine >... | reverse complement strand
CCGGATGGTCCCGGCAGATTCAGACAGGGTTCCTCGTGCCCCGCCCTACTCAGGAATCTGATACAATCGCTTCTCTTACCTATACGGGACTATCACCCTCTTTGGTTAACCTTTCCAGGTTATTCTAATTCAATCGCTTCTCGTTATTTCAGTCCTACAACCCCGATATTGCCGTAACAAAATCGGTTTGGGCTCTTTCGCGTTCGCTCGCCACTACTAACGAAATCATTATTATTTTCTCTTCCTCCGGTTACTTAGATGTTTCAGTTCACCGGGTTTGCCTTCTTTCGAATACTATGCCTTCAACATAGTGGGTTGCCCCATTCGGAAATCTACGGATATAACTCTTATGTGCAAATCCCCGTAGCTTATCGCAGCTTATCACGTCCTTCTTCGCCTCTGAGAGCCTAGGCATCCGCCATACACCCTTAATTAGCTTATTGTACTTTTGCGTCTTTAATCTATAACAACCTTACGATTGTCGTATTTATTTTCTATTATTCGTCTATCTTCTCAGATAGACGCTAATGTCTACTCAAGTAATATTATTTTTTAAACAATATTATTATCAATATGTCAATGAACTTGTGGCAAATCACTACTGACGTTAATCAGTAATAATCCTTACATCTTAAGATAAATAATTATCTCAAAACATAGCCTTGTGGAGAATATCGGAGTCGAACCGATGACCTCTTGCGTGCAAGGCAAGCGCTCTAGCCAGCTGAGCTAATCCCCCCATTACTAAAAGGTAGTAATCAGTATTAGTCATTAGTCATTACTAATGCGTAATTCGTAATTATTTTTGCTTCTAGAATTTCCAAAATACAATCTATTGTTGTCTTTATTCTGCCTAACTAAACAAGCTTGGCTTGGTAGTCTCGGGCAGACTCGAACTGCCGACCTCTACATTATCAGTGTAGCGCTCTAACCAGCTGAGCTACGAGACTCAATATGTGATTGTATTCTATATAGTATAATAAAAATTAACAGCTAATTAAAAAGTAAAACAAATCTCTCTTAACATACATCTCTTTTCTCTAGAAAGGAGGTGTTCCAGCCGCACCTTCCGGTACGGCTACCTTGTTACGACTTAGCCCTAGTTACCAGTTTTACCCTAGGCGGCTCCTTGCGGTGACCGACTTCAGGCACCCCCAGCTTCCATGGCTTGACGGGCGGTGTGTACAAGGCCCGGGAACGTATTCACCGGATCATGGCTGATATCCGATTACTAGCGATTCCAGCTTCATGGAGTCGAGTTGCAGACTCCAATCCGAACTGTGATAATGTTTAAAGATTCGCATCCTGTCGCCAGGTAGCTGCCCTCTGTCATTACCATTGTAGCACGTGTGTAGCCCAGGACGTAAGGGCCGTGATGATTTGACGTCATCCCCACCTTCCTCACGGTTTGCACCGGCAGTCTCTCTAGAGTCCTCAGCTTAACCTGTTAGCAACTAAAAATAGGGGTTGCGCTCGTTATAGGACTTAACCTGACACCTCACGGCACGAGCTGACGACAACCATGCAGCACCTTGTAAGAAGTCCGAAGAAATAAGTATCTCTACCTAATGCATCCTACATTTAAGCCCTGGTAAGGTTCCTCGCGTATCATCGAATTAAACCACATGCTCCACCGCTTGTGCGGGCCCCCGTCAATTCCTTTGAGTTTCAATCTTGCGACCGTACTCCCCAGGTGGGACACTTATCACTTTCGCTTAGTCACTGAGCCGAAACCCAACAACTAGTGTCCATCGTTTACGGCGTGGACTACCGGGGTATCTAATCCCGTTCGCTCCCCACGCTTTCGTTCATCAGCGTCAGTCAATACGTAGTAGACTGCCTTCGCAATCGGTATTCTATGTAATATCTATGCATTTCACCGCTACACTACATATTCTATCTACTTCCATATGACTCAAGACTAACAGTATCAAAGGCAGTTCAACAGTTAAGCTGCTGGATTTCACCTCTGACTGATTAGCCCGCCTACGAACCCTTTAAACCCAATGATTCCGGATAACGCTTGGACCCTCCGTATTACCGCGGCTGCTGGCACGGAGTTAGCCGGTCCTTATTCGTATGGTACCGTCAAACAAATACACGTATCTGCAGTTCTTCCCATATAAAAGAAGTTTACAACCCATAGGGCAGTCATCCTTCACGCGGCATGGCTGGATCAGAGTTGCCTCCATTGTCCAATATTCCTCACTGCTGCCTCCCGTAGGAGTCTGGTCCGTGTCTCAGTACCAGTGTGGGGGATCTCCCTCTCAGGACCCCTACCTATCGATGTCTTGGTAAGCCGTTACCTTACCAACTAACTAATAGGACGCATAGCCATCACAAACCAATAAATCTTTAATCATAAACCGATGCCAGTCTATAACACTATGGAGTATTAATCTTCGTTTCCAAAGGGTATCCTCCTGTTTGTGGTAGGTTCTATACGCGTTACGCACCCGTGCGCCGGTCGTCATCTTTAGCAAGCTAAAATGTTACCCCTCGACTTGCATGTGTTAAGCCTGCCGCTAGCGTTCATCCTGAGCCAGGATCAAACTCTTCATCGTTAATGTTGTGCAACTTTCGTTGCTTATTTGATGATGCTCAAAAAAATCCCATGATATAATCATGTAATCTTACTCTTTAATTTTACGCTGTCAATTTCAATATTCTCAATGAACTTAAAAAAACACCTCTCAGTGCTCTTCAATACCCTTAGCTCACTCGCTAAGCGGTTGCAAATATAACACCTTTTTTAATTCTTAAACAAAAAAATTAAAAGTATTTTTTGCCTTTTTTTTAAACAAATCCCTAAATCACTAATTAACCGACACTTAATCAATAAATCAAATGAAAAAGTCTATTTATATTGACATAAATAAGATGTTTGTGAAGATACTTTAACTTTAAAATTCTTATCTGCATCGATTTGATAAGACTCTCCTGCTTTGTAGGTTGTCCATTCTGTAGAATCTGGTAATAGAACAATCATTTCCCCTTCTACAACAATCATAGTTTCGTGTAGACTTGTTGAAAACTCATAGGTTCCCGCTTCCATAACTCCTAATGTAGATTTTCCTGTAGATGATTCATATCCTAGGGACTTAACATTTCCATCAAAATACTCGTTAGCTGAAATCATAATATTTAATATTTAAATTGACTACAAAAATACGGAATTACAAAGAAGTAATAACCTCTAAAAGAATAGGATTTTTGACAAAAAAAAGACCTTACTAATTATAAGTAAGGTCTTTTTTTTAATGCTAAAAATTAGTTATGACTGTTGTTCGCCTTCTTTTAGAGGTACGGTTTGCATAATATAATCTTCACCAAAGATATATTCTCCATTTTCATCAACTTTACTATAGTCATAAGGCCAACGATGAACTTCTGGAATTTCTCCAGGCCAATTTCCATGAATATGTTCTACTGGTGTTGTCCACTCTAAGGTTGTTGACCTCCATGGATTTTGAGATGCAACTTTCCCTTTGTATATACTCATGAAGAAATTCACTAAGAAAATTACTTGAGCAATTCCTCCAATAATAGCAAAAATAGTCATGACTTGGTTTATGTTGGCTAAATCATCAAAAAGAGGAAAATTTGTGTTCGTATAATATCTACGAGGCAAACCTGCTAAACCGATGAAATGCATTGGGAAGAAAACACCATAAGCAGCTATGGCTGTTATCCAAAAATGTATGTATCCTAAAGTTTTGTTCATCATTCTTCCGTACATTTTTGGGAACCAATGATAAATACCTGCATACATACCGTAAATGGCAGATACTCCCATTACGAGATGAAAATGAGCTACAACAAAATAAGTATCATGAACATTGATGTCTAATGCTGAATCACCTAGAACAATACCTGTCAATCCACCTGTAATAAAAGTGGAAACCAATCCTATTGAAAACAACATGGCTGTATTGAATTGTAAATTACCTTTCCACAGGGTAGTAATATAATTAAATGCTTTAACAGCAGATGGGATCGCTATCAGTAAAGTTGTAAAGGTGAAAACTGAACCAAGAAAAGGGTTCATACCTGAAATAAACATATGGTGCCCCCAAACGATTGTTGACAAAAAGGCAATTGCCATTATAGAACCAACCATAGCTCGGTAACCAAAAATAGGCTTTCTAGAATTCGTAGAAATGACTTCAGAGGTTAAACCCAAAGCAGGTAATAATACAATATACACCTCAGGGTGCCCTAAAAACCAAAATAAATGTTCAAATAATACAGGAGAACCTCCTTGATAGTTTAAAACCTCACCTCCGATAAAAATGTCAGATAAAAAGAATGATGTCCCGAAACTTCTATCAAAAATTAGCAACAAAACAGCAGAGAATAATACAGGGAAAGATACAACTCCAATAATGGCTGTTACAAAGAACGCCCACATGGTTAATGGCAATCTAGTCATCGACATCCCTTTAGTTCTTAAGTTTAATACCGTAACGATATAATTTAATGAACCTATTAAAGAAGACGCAATAAAAAGCGCCATAGACACTAACCAAAGAGTCATACCGGTACCAGAACCTGGAATCGCTTGAGGTAAGGCTGATAGAGGTGGATATATCGTCCAACCTGCAGATGCTGGTCCTGCTTGAACAAATAAAGATACAACCATAACAACTGAAGAAGTAAAAAACAACCAATAAGACACACAGTTCATAAAACCTGATGCCATATCTCTAGCTCCGATCTGTAATGGGATTAGTAAGTTAGAAAAGGTTCCACTCAATCCAGCTGTCAAAACGAAAAATACCATTATTGTACCATGAATTGTTACTAGTGCCAAATAAATATCTGGTTTCATAACACCCGTTTCGGACTGAAAACGTTCTGGCAAAAATGCTTCTATGATTGAAAAAGATTGCTCTGGCCATGCTATTTGTAGCCTGAATAACAAAGACATTAATACTCCAATAACTCCCATGATCATACCAGTTACTAAAAACTGCTTTGCAATCATTTTATGATCAAAACTAAATATATACTTAGTTACGAATGTTTCTTTATGGTGATGTGCTGACATAATAAATTTTTCTTTTTATGATTCTAAAACGGTATTTTTAACTAAAATAATTCTTTTGCCGTCTTTTGTTGATTTAACCAGATCAAATAATCTTTTTCTGAATCAACAACAATTTTCATTTGCATGTTATAGTGAGAAGATCCACAAATCTTATTACACAATAATAGATAATCGAACTCGTAAGGCTCTTCACCCTTAGCTGCCCTTGCAATGTTTACACGAGATACTTTTTTCATGACATCTCTTTGTTGACGCATTTCGTGAGTTGTAAACTTTGGGGTAAATCCAAATTCAGTTACCATCCCTGGAACACAATTCATCTGAGCTCTAAAATGTGGCATGTATGCGGAGTGTAATACATCTTGAGATCTAAATTTAAAAACAACTTTTTTACCAACAGGTAAATGCAATTCTCTTACAGGTATGTCATCATGAGAATTAACATCAGACATATCAATACCAATCGTGTTGGCACCCTTAATGTTTCTAACATTACCACGACCTAATTCATTATCTCTACCTGCATATCTAGCTTCCCATGCAAATTGTTTTGCATAGATTTCAACTAATACAGCATCATCACCTTCTAAATCGGTAACATCATTCCATATTGACAAACCGTATAAAATTAAAACCGCTAAAACAACAGTTGGTATAGTAGTCCATATCAATTCTAACTTGTGTGAGTCTGCAAAGAAAGTAGCTTTTCTTCCTTTAATACCTCTATACTTGTATGAAAAGAAGTACAACAATGCTTGTGTAATAAATTGAACAATACCAATAAGCCAAAAAGTTATCACATACAAATTATCGTAATCTTCTCCTTCTACAGAAGCAGAATCGGGTAACATCAAATCTTGAAAAAAGATCAAACAATACGCCATTAGAAGGTAGAAACCAACCATAAATACGATGAAAAGTTTTCCTTGAATATCGTTGTCTTTCTCAGTAGCGATAGGATTGTTTTTGTTTTCGAAAGTAATGACTTTAACACCATCTTTAATTTCTTTAAAGATTAGTCTGAAAGTTAGTAGTTTATTTACTTGCCAAATTCCAATGGCAAAAGCAACAGCTACGAAAAAATAAAATAATGCTAACATAATTTTTTTTTAATTTTTTTTTGCAAATGTAATGATATTATTAATAATGGAACTGTTCACTTTCGTGTAAAAACGGATTTCCTTTTGCTATTAATGGAGCTTTACTCATTGAAGTAAATACACCATAAATGAATAATCCTAAGAAGAACAAAACACTTCCAATTTCACCCCAACCAAATCCCCATTGATCTCCTACAGTAGCAGGCATAATCATTACGAAGACATCGATATAATGCCCCACAAGAATGATACTTCCTGTACCTAAAACAATTTGAGGAATGCGTTTGAAATCACTATTTAGTAACATCAGTACTGGCAAGATAAAGTTCAAAGGAATCATTCCTAAAAACAATAATTTATACTCGTCAAAGCGTTGTACGAAATATGTAGTTTCTTCTGGCATATCAGCATACCATATCAACATAAACTGGGCAAACCATAAGTAAGTCCAAAACACTGAGAAACCAAACATAAATTTAGCTAAATCATGTAAATGGCTATTGTTCACAATTTCTAAATAACCTTTAGATTTTAAGTAAACTGTCACCATTGCAATTACAGTTAAAGCAGAGACAATTCCTGTTGCAAATACATACCAACCGAAGAGGGTAGAAAACCAGTGTGGATCTAATCCCATAATCCAATCCCAAACAGACATAGATTCAGTGAAAATAAAGAAAGCTAAAAAAGCAACACCTAATTTATAGTTCTTGTGATAATTGATCAAATCGGACGCATTATCTTGCAACAAGGAATATTTCCTGTTAAAAAAACGGAATACATTCCAACCAGCCAAATAAATAATACTCGAGATCAACCACCTTGGGACATTTAACCAACCTGATTTATTGGCTATAATTGGGTCAAAGTTTGGTGAGCTAGGATCAACAGTACCTTCAGCCATCCATACGAACAAGTGATTTGCATGAAAAGCAGTTGCTAGGATAAACAATAAAAATATCACTGACACATAAGGTAAAAAACCTGATATAGCTTCCATTACTCTAAATAAGACGATAGACCATCCTGCTTGAGCAACACGTTGAATGTTAAGGAATGCAAACACAACAACGGTCACAAAAGTGAAAAAGAATAAAGCAACATAAAATGCAGCCCAAGGTCTATTTTGTAATTGATGGAACACATGAGCTAAATGTTCTTCATGCTCCACTTCTTGTGATTCATGTTCAGCACTTTGGTGATGATCTACATGGGTATCATGAGCAGTAGAGTGATTAGAATCATGGTCATGATGACTGTCATGGGAATTTGTGGCATGAGCTACATCTGAATGAGTATCGTGTGACACTTCTTGGTGTGCTAATATTTCAGCTGTTTCTTCTAAATTGCTAGGGGAAGAGACAAAACTGATGATAATACCTATAAAACCAATTACCATTAGGGCAATAGCTGTTAACTTTAGTTTACTTGAAAATTGATACATAATTTATCTAATGTTTGGTAATTATTTTAACAAGTTTTTTCTTAATTCCTGAACGTGTTTTACAATCAACCATCGTTCTTTTTCTGTTAACTGAGAAGCATGAGACCCCATCATGTTTTTACCATGCATAAGAACATGATAAATACTACCTTCTGTAATGTCTCTATCTTTGTAATTAGGAATACCTAAAAACTTTTCTCTTTTAACTAAATCTCCTAAGCCATTACCCTTTTTACCGTGACATACTACACAATAAATTTGATAAAGCTGAGCTGATTTTTTACTATCAAAATCTTCAGGGGTTAATGGTGACTTTAAGTTCTTCTTAGCTGACAGATAACCTTCGTTCGTGTCAGGATACTCATAAGGTATATGACCTCTAGAAACTGATCCTACAGCAGGCAATTGAGCTTCAGACCCATTCTCAAAAACATTACTTTCTTCGTATGGCTCACCAGAAACCGATTGATACATATCGGGCATAAATTGTAATTTACGCCTAGTCTTGTCGCATGAAGTAAAAACGAATGCAACTAATGCTATAACTATTGATGTTTTAAATAATTTACTCATGAGTTCTTAATGCTTTTCAATTACTTTAATCTCAACAGCGTTTGTAGTATTCAATAAAGCTGTTAATTCTTCTTCATTATCATCTACTGATACTTCCATAAGAAAGATATCGTCCGTAGTCCTAGGATCAGGGTTTTCTGCTTCTTTAAATGGCCATAATCTACTTCTCATATAAAAAGTAATCACCATCAAGTGTGCTGCAAAGAAAACTGTCAATTCGAACATAATTGGAACAAAAGCTGGCATATTGTAAATCCAAGCAAAGTTAGGTTTACCACCAATATCTTGAGGCCAATCTTCAATCATCATGTAGTTGGTCATCCAAGTAGCAAATGCTAGACCACATAGTCCATACAAGAAAGCACATATAGCCAAACGAGTATGTGGTAATCCTAATAATTTATCCAAACCATGGACAGGAAAAGGTGTAAAAACTTCTTCAATATGATGATTTGATTCTTTTACTGTTTTAACGGCATCCATTAAAACATCGTCATCATTGTATAATGCGTGTATAACTTTATTAGTGCTCATTTTTTCCGTCTCTTAATTGTTTATAATGTTGTCCTGAAGATTTCATAATTGTTTTCACTTCTGCCTGAGCGATTACTGGGAAGGTTCTAGCGTATAGTAGGAACAATACAAAAAAGAATCCTATGGTTCCAACAAAAACACCAACATCTACAAAGGTAGGCTCAAAACGAGTCCATGTAGAAGGCAAATGTCCTTTACTCAACACAATTGCAATAATATCAAAACGCTCAAACCACATACCAATATTTATAGCTATGGAGATAATGAAAGACCAAATAAAGCTTCTTCTCACTTTTGTGATCCACAACAACTGAGGGATGGCAATATTGAATAATATCAACGACCAGAAAGCCCAACCATAGGGACCTGTAGCAGCTCCTACTGACATGTATGTGTAATTTTCGTAAGGGGAACCTGTATACCAAGCGATGAAAAACTCGGATGCATAAGCTACAGCAACAATACCACCTGTCACAATGATCACAATATTCATATATTCGACGTGCAAACGTGTGATGTAGTTTTCTAAGTTTGAAACCTTTCTCATGATCCCCAACAAGGTTTGTACCATTGCAAAACCTGAAAAGATTGCTCCTGCAACAAAATAAGGAGGGAAGATGGTTGAATGCCAACCTGGATTGATAGAAGTAGCAAAGTCCATAGATACAATAGTATGAACCGAAAGTACTAACGGAGTTGCTAACCCAGCTAAGACTAATGAAACTTCCTCAAAACGTTGCCAATCTTTTGCCCTTCCAGACCATCCGAAGGACAATAAAGCATATATCTTTTTCTGAAAAGGTTTAACAGCTCTATCTCTAATCATTGCAAAATCTGGTAACAATCCAGTCCACCAAAACACTAATGAGACTGATAGATAGGTAGAAATTGCAAACACATCCCACAGTAAGGGTGAGTTAAAGTTTACCCACAAAGATCCAAATTGATTTGGTATAGGCAATACCCAATAACCATTCCAGGGACGTCCCATATGGATTAAAGGGAACAAACCTGCTTGAAAAACTGCAAAAATGGTCATTGCTTCCGCAGAGCGGTTGATGGCCATTCTCCACTTTTGGCGAAATAATAAAAGGACTGCTGATATTAATGTTCCAGCATGACCAATCCCTACCCACCATACAAAGTTAGTAATATCCCAAGCCCATCCAATGTTCTTGTTCAATCCCCAAACTCCTATTCCTGTACCGATAGTATATAGAATACATCCTACACCCCACATGAATGCAACTAGTGCAATACCAAATGCGATGTACCAATTTTTATTTGCCTTACCCTCTATTGGTTTGACGATATCCATTGTGATATCGTGGTAACTCTTTTCCCCTAAAACTAAAGGTTCTCTAATGGGTGCTTCGTAATGAGACGACATATATTTAATTTTAAATATTTATTTATTTTTTTAAGCTTCGTTTGTGTTTCTTATCTTGGTATGATAAACAACATTATTGTCAGTTCCAATGAACTCTAATAATCTGTAAGCACGCTTATCATTTCGTAAATCAGTCACTTCATCTTCTGAGTTGTTTATATCACCAAACTTGATAGAACCTGTACTACATGCACTAGAGCAAGCAGTTGAAAATTCATTGACATCAACAGGACGACCTTCCTTTTTAGCATCTAAGATAGTCTTCTGAGTCATTTGGATACACATAGAACATTTTTCCATAACTCCACGTGAGCGTACTGTCACATCAGGGTTTAACACCATCTTTCCGTAATCATCGTTCATGTTAAAATCAAACTCATCATTACTGTTGTATCTAAACCAGTTAAAACGACGAACTCTGTAAGGACAGTTATTAGCACAGTAACGTGTACCTACACATCTATTGTAAGTCATTTGGTTTTGACCTTGACGACCATGTGTCGTAGCAGCTACAGGACATACCGTTTCACAAGGTGCATGATTACAGTGTTGACACATAATAGGCTGAAAAGCAACCTGTGGATTTACCGCTTCAACCGTTTCTAAGGATTCATAAAAGGCAGCATTGTCTTCAGTTGTTGGTGCTGAATTAGATTTTTTAGTTTCTAAACCTGCATCTCCTTCTGAGGTATAATACCTATCGATACGTAACCAGTGCATATCTCTTCCTACTCTAACTTCGTGTTTTCCTACAACAGGTACATTGTTCTCAGAATGACAAGCAACCACACATGAACCACATCCAGTACAAGAAGTCAAATCAATGGATAAGTTAAAATGATGACCTATCGATCGATCATGATCATCCCATAAATCAACGGTAGTTACATCTACCTCTTTGTGTTTTAAGGATACTTCAGGTCTAGGATTCCAATTTTCAACATGACCGTTTGTATATTCATCTAAACTAGTTTCTCTTAAAATATCGTGACGTCCGGCTATTGTATGTTGTAATTGCTCACACGCAAATAAATGCTCACCACCTGTATTGGTAATCGTTGCAATTTGTGATCCTCCAAAGGCAACAGCGTAAGCATTAACTCCTAATAGCATTTCTTGCTTCAAGGCCTTAGTCTTACCATATCCATAAGACAAAGCTAACGTACCTTGTGCTTGTCCAGGTTGTATTAAAACTGGAATATTTTCAAGAGCAACTCCATTAACCGTTATGGTTGCATATTGTCCATTGATAGCTCCATTGTCTTGAACCGGGTTTGAAAACCCTAAAGCATCTGCATCTAGTTGAGACATTAACAAATAATTATCCCATGACGCTCGAGTCAAAGGATCTGGTAATTCTTGTAACCATGGATTATTTGCTTGTTGTCCATCTCCTAAGGCAATGGAAGAATATAAGGTCAACTCAAAATCACCTGACTTTGTATTTCCTTTCAATACATTTGCAGCTGAAGCAACATCAATTGATCTACCTCTGAGCCTAGAGCTATTTAAAGGAACAAAACCATCATGCAAAGATTGATTCCATGAAGCACCATTGAGTACATTGGACTTAGCATAAGAAGTTAAGTAATCATAATACGAACTACTTGACCCTGACCAAGCCAATAAGCAATCTTGAAATTGCATGGTATCAAACAAAGGCTTAATTGTTGGCTGTGTCAAACTGTACTGATCTGCAGACATTTTAACATCTCCCCAAGACTCTAAATAACTTGGTGTTGCTAAAGCATACTGCATTTCGCTTAATGTTTCATCTTCCTTAGAAGAAAAACCAACAGTCAATTTTGTTTTAGCCAAACCAGCTTTGAAATCTGAGGCATTTGGTAAGGTATAAACTGGATTAGTGCTATAGGTAATCAAAGCACCTACTTTTCCTGCTTTTAGTTCTGCGACTAAATTAGAAAGGTCCGCATCATTACCGCCACGTACATATCGCACATTTTTAGTATCTAATATCTCAGAATTTAAGTAGTTATTGATCGCTAGAGCTATTAACTGTGCATTTTTATCTTGAATACCGGTAACAACTATAGACTTCTCTGCGGATTTCTTTAATTGAGCAGCTGCCTTAAGAATAGATGCGTCTCCCGGTGTTTTCTTTGATGGTAAATTCTGACCTGTTACTGCATTGTAAAGGTTAATCAAAGCAAAAGCTTGTTCAGATGGCTTTAAAACTACACGCTTATCTGCATTAGCTCCAGTTAAAGAATAATTCGCTTCAAATTGTATATGGCGTGAAAAATTACCAGACTTTACGTCTCTTCCGGCAGCATATGCAGCACTAAAACCTCCTCCTTGCCAATCCCCTAAGAAATCTGCTCCTATGGAAACAATTGTTTTAGCGTTTTCTAACTTATAATTGGCCAAAGCTCTCTCACTGTATACTTCTTCAAAAGCGTCTAAAGCAGCGGACTCTGATACAGCATCATAAGTTACATGTGATACGTTTTTATATTTTTTAGAAAATTGAGCAATAATCGCTTCTGTTGAAGGACTTGCCATAGTCCCTGTCAAAAGGACTATTTTTTGACCATCATTTGAAAGACTTTCTAATTGAGCTGCAACCCTAGAATTTACGTCTGACCAAGAAGCAGTATTCCCCTTGATTTTTGGACCTCTCAATCTTAAACTATCATACAAGGACAAGACTGATGCATTGATACGTGCATTTGTAATTCCTTTAGCTTCCTTGTTTGGTAAAATAAAAACAGGACGTCCTTCCTTAGTCTTTACCAGAACATTAGCAAAATCGAATCCGTCAGCAATTGTAGACGCATAGTAATTTGCAATCCCTGGAGTAATCTCTTCAGGTTTCATCACATAGGGAACCGATTTGATAACAGGACCTTCACAAGCGGCTAAAGAAGCTGCTGCTGTTGTAAACCCAACGTATTTTAAGAAATCTCGTCTAGTAGTACTAGAAGCTTCTAAAGTCTCTTTATCACCTAAGAACGATTCTGGAGATTGTCCTTCATTGAATTCGTTTTGCTCAAGCGAAGCAACAATAGAACTATTTTCATTTAGTTCCTCAACACTTTTCCAGTATTTTTTGTTTGATGCCATGGTTAATTTTGTTTTTCTATAATTGATGCTAAATATAACTTAGCTTAAATTCTTTAGTTCTTAATAGTGACACTTACCACATTCTTTACCCCCTAACTGGGCAATGGTAACTTTGTTTACACCATACTTCTGTGACAACTGCTCATGTATCTTCTTGTAATATCCATTACCTTCAAGATTCACTTCAGTCTCTTTGTGACAATCGATACACCACCCCATCGTTAATGGAGAGTGCTGATACACTTCTTCCATTTCCTCTATAGGACCATGACACTTCTTACAGGCTACTCCTGCTACGGTCACGTGCTGTGAGTGATTGAAATAAGCAAAATCAGGCAAGTTATGAATACGCACCCACTTGATCGGCTTCGTCTCTCCTGTATACTTAAGATTTTCATCATCCCAACCAGCAGCATCGTAAATTTTTTGAATTTCATAATCTAAACTGGCTTTACCTAGAATTCTTCCTTCTCCTAAAACCACCTGAGTATCATCTGCAACTTCTGCTATGTTCTTATGACAATTCATACAAACGTTTACTGAAGGAATTCCAGATGTTTTTGAATGCTTTGCTGAAGAATGACAGTATTGACAATCTATTTTATTATCTCCAGAGTGTATCTTATGAGAAAATGCAATGGGCTGAACAGGCTGATATCCTTCATCTACTCCGATGGACAATAATGCTGTAAAACCAAAATACACACCTAAGAAAACTAAGAAGATCGTAGCACATATCTTTAAGAAACCATTCTTACTTTTGAAGTAAATCCATCCGATTAAAACCAATAACACTAATGTCACCACTACGGTAGCAATTATAGGTAAAACTTCACTAGGAGTAGATTCAACTTCGGCTACCTGTACAAGAGAAGCCACACCAGCTGTACTAGCTTTTTTCACATCTCCTACTGTTGTGTACGCAATAATGTCTTCTATCTGTGCATCTGACAAGAATTCAAAAGCACTCATAGAAACTCTTCCATACTCTTCGTAGATTGCTTTTGCATCAGCATCGCCTGAAGCTCTCAACTTATTGTTGTTCTTAATCCACGCTTTCAACCAGTCCATGTCACGGCGCTCAGCCACATTTGCTAGAGCAGGACCTGTTGCCTTCTTGTTTAATTTGTGACACGATGCACAATGCATATTAAACAATGCCTTCCCAGCTTTTACCTGTTCATCTGATGGTTTATCTTGGGCCGATAAACTCAAAGAAAAAGAGAAGAAAAGCACTAAACTTAACTTTAAAACACTAGATAATTTTCTGTGTAATTTCACAATTTTCATACAGTTGTATAATAAGTTTTAAATATATGTTTTTCGTGGAATCATAATTCATGATAAAATCACAATGATTTCACGTAGTACAAAAGTAATATTATGCTTCCAATTGACGAACAGTTATGCGGTCTAAAAGTTAATTTATAGAAATTCTAAATAAACCTTTTTTACAATAACTTTTATTATATTTGTTCCTTCATTTAACCTATTATTTGTGCGAACTAAAATAACTATACTTACTATCCTAATTGCCAGTCTATTCTCGATAGAAACATCTTTTTCACAAGAAAAAAAAAACCTTTTGGAGTCCTTTATTCAAAAAAAACGTGAACACAATAGAACTAGCAAAACAGGCTTCAGTATACTACTGTACAACGGTAACGAGAACGAAGCTTTAGAAGTTTACAAATCCTTTGCAAAACAGTTCGATTATATCAAAGTCAAACTTACCTATATAAGCCCTGATTGGAAAGTAATCACTAATCCTTACAGTACAAAAATTGAAGCAGAACATATTTTAATGGTCATAAAAGAACATTACCCCGATGCTAAAGTTTTATAACAACAACACTCCACAAAAGCAACAACATAAAAAAGACGTTACTTAGATTAGTAACGTCTTTTTTTTTACACATCAAAGAAGATATTTTTATCTAATCAATTTCTTGTATTTTATTCTTTTCGGCATTTGATCTCCACCTAATCTTTTGACTTTATTTTCTTCGTATTCTGAAAACGAACCCTCAAAGAAATACACTTGACTATCTCCTTCAAAGGCTAAGATATGAGTACAAACTCTATCTAAAAACCATCTGTCATGTGAGATTACTACAGCACAACCGGCAAAATTATCTAAGCCCTCTTCTAGAGCTCTTAGCGTATTAACATCTAAGTCGTTTGTCGGCTCATCCAACAATAAAACATTTCCTTCCTCTCTTAGAGTCATTGCTAAATGCAAGCGATTTCGTTCTCCTCCAGACAAAGTAGACACCTTTTTGTTTTGCTCTGAACCTGAAAAATTAAAACGAGAAAGATAAGCTCTTGAATTTACCATTTTACCCCCCATCATAATCAACTCCTGACCTTCTGAGAAATTCTCCCAAATAGACTTGTCAGCATCAATATTTGCATGGTTTTGATCTACATAAGCAATCTTAGCAGTATCACCTACCACAAACTGTCCTTCATCAGGAACTTGTTCTCCCATGATCATTCTAAAAATAGTTGACTTTCCTGCTCCGTTAGGTCCAATAATTCCTACGATTCCATTTTGCGGCAAATCAAACTCTAAATTATCATACAATAATTTCTCTCCAAATGCTTTAGCTACATTTTTAGACGCTATCACATTAGTACCCAATCTTGGCCCGTTTGGAATGTAAATTTCTAGTTTTTCTTCAACCTGCTTTTGATCTTGATTCATCAACTTATCATAATTCTTGAGACGAGCTTTTGATTTTGCTTGACGACCTTTGGCCCCCTGTTGAACCCACTCTAACTCTCTAGCTAATGTCTTTTGACGCTTGGAAGCAGTTTTTTCTTCTTTTGCTAAACGTTGACCTTTTTGGTCTAACCAAGACGAATAGTTCCCTTTCCATGGAATCCCTTCTCCTCTATCTAACTCAAGGATCCAACCTGCAACATTATCTAAGAAATACCTATCATGCGTAATAGCGATTACTGTTCCCTTGTACTGCCCTAAGTGCTGCTCCAACCAATGAACGGACTCTGCGTCTAAATGGTTCGTTGGCTCATCTAATAACAAGACATCTGGCTCCTGCAACAACAATCTACACAAAGCAACACGTCGTCTTTCTCCTCCAGACAAATTCTTAATTGGAGTTTCGCCTTCAGGAGTACGCAAAGCATCCATAGCGATCTCTAATTTTGTATCTAATTCCCACGCATTTGAAGCATCAATCATATCTTGTAATTCTGCTTGACGGGCCATCAACTTATCCATCTTATCTGCATCAGAGTATACTTCTTCCAGACCGAACATGTCGTTAATTTTGTTATACTCTTCAAGAACAGCAACTGTTTCAGCAGCTCCTTCTTTTACAATATCCATGACTGTCTTATCCTCATCTAGCTGTGGTTCTTGTTCTAAATACCCAACAGTGTAACCTTCTAAAAAAGTAATATCGCCTTGATAATTCTTTTCTAATCCTGCAATGATTTTCATCAGTGTAGATTTACCTGAACCGTTTAATCCTAAAATTCCAATTTTAGCTCCATAAAAAAAACTCAAATGAATATTCTTTAACACTTGTTTCCCAGTAGATTGATAAGTTTTACTCAATCCGGACATTGAAAAAATCACTTTTTTATCGTCTGACATATTTTTTTAAATTTTTATAAATCAAAAATACTTCTTTTTTCACAAAGGAATACATTTTGAAGAGTTACTATTGAACAAAAGACCTTTTTAAAAAAAAACCTGTAAAGAGGACTTTACAGGTTTTTTTGTTTTGTGGAAATATTCAATTAAAACTTCGTTTCTAATTTAATATAATCTCTAAACTCCTTTTGTTTATCTATACTTTTAAAAGCACCTCCAAATTCTCCAGTCACAGTTGAACTTTCAATATCTTTTACACCTCTAGAATTGACACATAAATGCTTTGCATCTATGATACAAGCAACGTCTGCCGTGCCTAAAGCTTCTTGCAGCGCTTTTACTATTTGGCGGGTTAATCTCTCTTGAACTTGGGGTCTTTTAGCGAAATGATCTACAATACGATTCATTTTTGATAACCCTACTACAGTTCCCTTAGATATGTATGCCACATGGGCGCGTCCAACAATTGGCAACAAGTGGTGTTCACATGTGGAGTATACCACAATGTTTTTTTCAACCAACATCTCTCCATACTGGTAACTGTTGCTAAATGTTGAGAGTTTTGGTCTGTTTTGAGGATTTAGACCTCCGAACAATTCTTTGACATATGCTTTGGCCACTCGCCTCGGTGTTCCTTGCAAACTATCATCTGTTAAATCCAACCCGAGCGTTTCCATGATTTCTTTAACATTCTTTTGTATTCTCTCTATCTTTTGTGCGTCGGACAATTCAAAAGCATCATCTCGCATTGGCGTTTTGGTCACATCTCCGATGTGATTATCTCCTAAATCATCAATTTCTTCGTAGTTCATTATGTCAATTTCTTGGGACATATTTATATGTTATAAGTTGCAAATTTACGAATTAATTACGATTTGTAACAATTCATTTAACTTACATACAGATTGTTCACCTGTAATCATGTTTTTTAGAGTGTACTCTCCATCATTTATTTCCTTAGAACCCACTAGCACAACATAAGGAATACCTCTTTTATTGGCATAAGTCATTTGTTTTTTCATTTTTGCACTTCCGGGGTATAACTCTGATTTAACTCCCTCTGATCTTAGTTTAGCGATAGCTTTTGTCGCATAAAGCGCTTCATTATCTCCGAAATTGATAAACAAAACATCTGGCCTAGGCTGCTGCACTTGTTTAAATAGCTCTAACTCTTCTAAAACCAAATAAATTCTATCTAGCCCAAAAGATATTCCAACTCCACTAATTCCTTTTAGACCAAAAACACCTGTTAAATCATCGTAACGACCTCCTCCTCCAATGGATCCCATCTTTACACCCTCAGGCGCAGCAACTTCAAATATCGCACCAGTGTAATAATTTAATCCACGGGCCAAAGTTACATCTAATATCAAACGTGAGGATTCCAATCCTATCGCTTCTATCGTATCTATAATGAATCTTAATTCATCGATACCTTTGGTTCCTTCTTCTGAATCAGCCAACATTTCTGCTAACTGATCCAACTTTTCTTGGTTAGGACCGGTAAACATAAAAAGAGGCGATACTTTTTGAATCGCTTGCTCTGAAATACCTTTTTCTAACATTTCTTGGATCACTCCTTCTTTGCCAATTTTATCTAACTTGTCCAAGGCTACTGTAAAATCTATCAACTTATCGCTAGCACCAATAACCTCAGCAATACCTGACAAGATTTTTCTGTTGTTCATTTTAATAGTTACCCCTTTAAGGCCTAATTTATAAAAAACAGTATCATACAATTGTATAAAATCAACTTCTTGCCAAAGGGAATCACTACCTACAACGTCCGCATCACACTGATAAAACTCTCTAAACCTACCTTTTTGTGGACGGTCTGCCCTCCAGACAGGTTGGATTTGAAACCTCTTAAAGGGAAATTCTATTTCGTTTTGATGTTGGACTACATAACGAGCAAATGGTACTGTCAAGTCGTATCGCAAAGCTTTTTCAGAAATATCACTCAACAATGTTTTGCTGTCTCTATTAATCAGTGCATTGTCACTAGCTTTTTTTAAATAGTCTCCTGAATTCAAGATTTTAAAAATCAATCTATCTCCCTCGTCGCCATACTTACCCATTAAGGTTTTTGAGTTTTCAAATGAAGGAGTTTCTATCGATTGAAATCCAAAATTCTTAAAAACAGATTTAATTGTTGTAAAAATGTAATCTCGCTTTGCTATTTCAACTGGAGAAAAATCTCTAGTACCTTTAGGAATACTTGGTTTTTGTGCCATACAAATGCCTATTGTTTTGAGCAACAAATATAAATAAACTAAAAACGAATCCATCACGAATCTGTCAGCTATTTTGCAAAACAAAAAAAGCAGTTTAGATCGTTCTAAACTGCTTTTCTATTTGTTTTAGGTACTTTCTAAGACCCGCACATTTCACAATCATCAGGGTTTTCCTGAGACCTCAGGACCATCTCTTTAAACTCTTCAGGAGATAATGGTTCTTCCTCTTGCTCTTTTTTATCATTATTTAGAGTAAACTTGATCGCATTAACTGCTGATTTGGTTCTTAAATAATACATTCCTGTTTTTAAGCCAGATTTCCAAGCATAGAAGTGCATCGATGTCAATTTAGAGTAATTTGCATCTTCCATAAACAAGTTTAAAGATTGAGATTGATCAATAAAATAACCTCTATGCCTTGACATGTCAATAATATCTTTCATACTTAATTCCCAGACTGTTTTGTATAAATCTTTTAAATCCTGAGGAATCTCTTCAATGTGCTGAATAGAACCATTGGCTCTCATCAATTCTTCTTTCAAAGCATTATCCCACAAACCAAGCTCTACCAAATCTTCTAATAGATGCTTGTTGACTACAATAAACTCACCTGACAACACTCTACGTGTATAGATATTGGAAGTATAGGGTTCAAAAGCCTCATTGTTTCCTAAAATCTGTGAGGTAGAAGCTGTTGGCATTGGTGCAACTAATAAAGAGTTACGCACTCCATTTTTCTTTACTGATTTTCGCAGCTTACCCCAGTCCCAACGACCGCTTAAATCCTCATCATTAATACCCCACATATTAAACTGAAACTCTCCTTTAGACATTGGAGAACCCTTAAATGTAGAATAAGCTCCTTTGCTTGAGGCAATTTCCATAGAAGACTCTACTGCTGCAAAATATAGCGTTTCGAATATATCTTTATTCAATTGCTTCGCTGCTTCTGAAGTAAACGGTAACCTTAGCATGATAAAGGCATCCGCCAACCCTTGGATACCTAATCCTACGGGACGGTGTCTCATGTTTGAATTTTCGGCTTCTTTTACTGGATAATAATTTCTATCAATAACAGTGTCCAAGTTTCTTGTTACTTTTTTAACAACTTTGTACAACTTGTCATGATCAAAAAACTTCTCTCCTTTGTCATTCGTTTCTACAAACATTGACACCGCAATTGATGCTAAATTACAAACAGCTACCTCATCCTTAGCTGTATACTCCATGATTTCAGTACACAAATTAGAAGAACGAATAACTCCTAGGTTCTTTTGATTCGATTTTCTGTTGACTGAATCCTTATAAAGCATGTAAGGATTTCCAGTTTCTATTTGAGCTTCTAAAACTTTTTCCCATAACTCACGGGCTTTGATTGTTTTTCGTCCCTTGCCTTTGGCCTCGTATTCAGTATACAAAGCTTCGAACTCTTCTCCGTATGTATCATACAATCCAGGACATTCATTAGGACACATCAGTGTCCATTCTGCATTCTGCTCAACACGCTTCATAAACAAATCTGAAATCCATAATGCTAAAAACAAATCTCTTGCACGCTTTTCTTCAGCCCCTGTGTTCTTTCTTAAATCTAAGAACTCAAAAACATCAGCATGCCAGGGTTCTATGTAAATAGCAAAAGATCCTTTACGTTTTCCTCCTCCTTGGTCAACATAACGAGCGGTATCATTATAGACCTTTAGCATAGGTATGATTCCGTTTGAAGTTCCATTTGTCCCACGGATATAAGAACCTGTAGCTCTAATATTATGTATAGATAATCCTATCCCACCTGCTGACTGAGATATTTTAGCTGTCTGCTTTAATGTATCATAAATTCCTTCAATACTGTCATCTTGCATTTGTAGCAAGAAACATGAAGACATTTGTGGTTTAGGAGTTCCCGAATTGAACAAAGTTGGAGTTGCATGAGTAAAATACTTTTTACTCATTAAATTGTACGTTTCTATAGCCTCATCTATGTCATTCAAATGAATACCTATAGAGACACGCATTAGCATCTGTTGAGGACGCTCTGCAATCTGACCATTGATCTTCAAAAGATAAGAGCGCTCTAATGTCTTAAATCCAAAATAATCGTAATTGAAATCTCTGTCATATACGATCGAAGAATCTAGCAAAGCTGCATTGTCTTGAATTACCTTGTACACCTCATCTGACAACAGTGGGGCTTCTAAACCAGTACGTGGATTGACATACTCGTACAATTCTTTCATGGTAGCAGAAAAAGACTTCTCTGTGTTCTTATGCAAATTAGAAACTGAAATTCTTGCTGCTAACTTCGCGTAATCTGGATGGGCAGTGGTCAATGTTGCTGCAATTTCGGCAGCTAGGTTATCTAACTCCGAAGTTGTTACTCCATCATACAAACCTTCTATGACACGCATGGCTACCTTAACTGGATCAACCAGTGGGTTTAACCCGTAACAAATTTTTCTAATTCTTGCCGTGATTTTGTCAAACATCACGGACTCCTTTTGCCCATCTCTTTTAATTACGTACATAAATATATTTTTAATTAGTTAGTTTATAGGTAGTATAGTTCTAACAGCGCTTTTTAAAAAGCACTGCAAAAAATTAAATAAAGTTGTTTTCTTTAATTAAAAATCAGCATCAAAGCTTATCTCTCCAGTTCCTCCTGATTTGACTCCAGCCTTTTGATATTCTGAAACTCTTTTCTCGAAGAAGTTTGTTTTACCTTCCAGAGAAATCATATCCATGAAATCAAATGGATTGCTTGAGTTGTATTCTCTTTCACATCCAAACTCTACCAGTAATCTATCCGTCACGAATTCAAGATATTGACCCATCAAATTAGCATTCATACCAATCAAACTAACTGGTAAAGACTCTGTTATAAACACTTTTTCAATATTCAATGCATCAACAATAATCTCTTTAATTCTTTCTTTTGGCACTTTATTCACAATGTGATTGTTGTGCAAGTGAACTGCAAAATCACAGTGAAGCCCTTCATCTCTAGATATCAACTCGTTCGAGAAAGTTAATCCTGGTAGTAAACCTCGTTTCTTCATCCAGAAGATGGCACAAAAACTTCCTGAGAAGAAAATCCCCTCTACTGCAGCAAAGGCTATCAAGCGCTCTGCAAAAGAATCTGACTCTATCCATTTGAGCGCCCAATCTGCTTTAAGTTTAATCGCTGGAAAATGCTCTATCGCTTGAAACAGTTTGTTTTTTTCTTCTTCATTTTTTACATATGTATCAATCAATAAAGAATATACTTCGGAATGAATATTTTCCATCATGATCTGAAAACCATAAAAGAATTTTGCTTCAGCATATTGAACTTCACTCACAAAGTTTTCAGCTAAATTTTCATTTACAATACCATCAGAAGCCGCAAAAAAGGCTAATATGTGCTTGATAAAATAACGTTCATCATCGTTAAGCTTGTTCTCCCAATCTACAACATCTTGGTGAAGATCAATCTCTTCTGCAGTCCATATACTAGCTTCTTGTTTTTTATACCATTCCCATATATCTTGGTGTTGTATTGGGAAAATTACAAATCTGTTTGGGTCATCTTGTAGAATTGGTTCAACTTGAGGCATATCTTAGTTTTTTCTTTGGTTTATACTATACATTTTCTTGCTAACAAAGATTGTAAAAAATAGTTTTGAATAAAAGAACTACTTATTCACAAAAACCAAAAGTTCTTAACAATACACAAAATAAGAGGCTATATTATCAGTGAAGAAAACATGATGTTTTGAAAAAAAAATGAGAGGAAAGTCAGTATTAAAGAGGGTTTATTGTGCACTCACACAAGAGTCATAAAAATAAATATGGATTACTTTTGCCTTTTCTTCCATTCTTCTGCAACCTTTTCTAACTCTAAATACCAATTATTTCCGAATTTTAAAATAAGTGCATTCTTCAAAAACTTATATACTGGCACTTGGAGTTCTTTTCCTAAAACACAAGCATCATCACAAATATTCCAAGTATTATAATTAACCGCAGAAAATTCAGCATAATCTTGTACACGAATCGGATATAGATGACACGATATTGGTTTTTTCCAATCAACCAAACCTTGGTTGTAAGCTTGCTCTATTCCACAAGAGCTGATTCCTTTATGGTCAAAAGTAACGAAAGCACACTCTTTCCCATTTACTAAAGTTGTTTCACGCTCTCCATGTTCAGAAATAGTAAAAGTTCCTTGTTCTTCTATAGCAGAAATACCTTCTGGCCTTAATAGATGCTTGATCTTTGGGTAAACTTCGTTAAGATTTTTTGTCTCTTCTTCTAACACAGGAGCTCCAGCATCTCCGGAAACACAACACTCTCCTTTACAAGCCGATATGTTGCAAACAAAATCTTTTTCTAACACTTCCTCTGAAACAATTGTTTTTCCTATTTGAAACATTACAATATTATTTATGATAAAAAAAAGAGCCTATATCAAAATAGGCTCTTTATATATTTTGCAAAAAATAAAAATTACTTTTTGTTTACTTCTTTAATATACTTCTCTAAAGCCATTGTCATAGAGGGGCTCTCTGGCGAAGGTGCAGAAACATCTACTTGCAAGCCTGCTTCTGTTGCAGCTTTAACTGTAGAATTTCCATATACTGCTATCCTAGTATTGTTTTGCTTAAACTCAGGAAAGTTTTTAAACAAAGACTGGATTCCAGAAGGACTGAAAAACACCAACACATCATAAGTAACCTTTTCTAAGTCGGACAAATCACTCGTTACGGTTCTGTAGAGGTCTGCTCTTTTCCAATCCAATCCCATGGCGTCTAAAGATTCAGGGATAAGATCCTTTAATTTATCTGATGACGGTAATAAAAACCTTTCGGTTTTGTGTTTCTTAATGATTTCACAAAGATCTGGAAAAGTTCTTTTTCCTACGTAAATCTTTCGTTTTCTATAAACAACATACTTTTGTAAATAATAAGCAACAGCTTCAGACTGACAGAAATACTTCAATTCGTTTGGGACTTTAAAACGCATCTCTTCAGCGATTCTAAAAAAATGATCTACTGCATTTCTACTGGTCAAAATGATAGCCGAATATTTACCTAAATCAATTTTCTGATTACGAACCTCTCTTACCGTCAAACCTTCAACATGAATAAATGATCTAAAATCTACCTTCACTTTTTGTTTGGTAGATAGTATCGAGAATGGAGATAGCTGGTCAGCTTTTGGTTCTGGCTGGGATACTAATATTGTTTTGACTTTCATCTTTTTCTTACTCTATATAGCTTTTGAATAAATAAATAAATGGAATTATTTCTAGCGTGCAAAGATACAAAATTATATGCAAAACTTTACCAAACAGCAAGTTTTTATTGTTTACCAAAAGATAAACAACTCTAATTGAGTACAATACAAAAAACAACAACAAAATATAGTGCCTCACAAAATCATAATGATTCAAATATAAAAAAGCATGGGCCAACACAAAAAAAAGAAATAAAAGAATGGTAACCAAGTAGCAGCTCTCTACCAGCAAAATTTGCTTGAAAAATACTTTTTTGCTAGAGAATCTATATAAGCATTCGGAAAAAATGTATTTGAGTGAAAAATAAATAATATTAAAATAAATAATTGTATTGAAACATTCTGAAAAATAATGAAAGGTGACGTGTTTATCATATTTTACGATCACTAAAAAGAAAGTAAAAACAAAAGAAGAGAACATAAAGACCAAAACTTGATAGATAGACAACTTACTGAATGTATCATTTTGATAGGTATAAAAGTAAGCATTCGAAAAAAAACATTTGAACATTTTTTTAGTCTTATCTGGATTGATAGAAAAAATAAAAAAAAGCAAGAGCAAAGGGATCAACAACAACAAATTAACGTTGTTGTAATAAGAATTATCTAGAAGATCTGGATTCATTAGTTTTGCTGTAAATATCTAATTAATATTGCTGTAAAATTAGCAATAAAAAAACGTAAATTTGTAAAACAAACCAATCGTATGTATCCGGTACTTATTATCATCCCAACTCTTAATGAAGTTGAGAATATTAACAACATCATTGAGGCAGTGTTGGAGGTAAACTCTGACTATCATATCCTAGTGGTTGATGACAGTTCTACAGACGGTACAATAGAAGTCGTAAAAAAACTACAAGAAATCAAAAAAAACTTATACTTACAAGTTAGAACCAACAGTAGAGGACTGGGTAAAGCATATATTTTTGGGTTTAAATGGGCCATCCAAAAAGAGTATGAGTACATCTTAGAAATGGATGCTGATTTTTCGCATAACCCAAAAGACATACCGAGACTAATCCATGCCTGCGAAAAAGAGGGCTATGATTTGGCAATTGGATCAAGATACATCAACAATAAAATCAATGTGATCAACTGGGACTTTAAAAGGTTAATTTTGTCTTACTTAGCCTCTAAGTACGTAAAATTGATCACAGGAATCCCCGTATTTGATACTACCGCAGGGTTTATTTGTTACCGTAGAAAAGTATTAGAAACCATAGATTACAGCGAAATAAGATTTACAGGATATGCTTTTCAAATTGAAATGAAATTCAAAGCTTGGTTACGCCTATTTAAAATCAAAGAAGTAGCTATTGTTTTTACAGATAGAACGAAAGGGGAATCAAAATTAGACAGTTCAATAATAAGTGAAGCTATTTTTGGAGTTATAAAAATGAAAATTAAAGGATTAAAAAAAACGATAAATCATGGGATGCACAGTAATAAAGGGAGCTAAAATTATAAATGAAGGTAAAGTTTTTAAGCGTGACCTACTTATTGAGAATGAAATTATAAAAACCATTGCAAAGGATATAAAAGTACCTAAAAGCGCTACAGTGATCAATGCCAAAGGAAAATATATGATCCCAGGAGCCATAGATGACCAAGTGCATTTCAGAGAACCTGGCCTAACCCACAAAGCGAATATTGCCACTGAAAGTAGAGCCGCAATTGCAGGTGGAATAACGTCTTTCATTGAAATGCCCAACACCGTTCCACAAGCTACTACTCAAGAATTACTAGAGGACAAGTTTGAAATTGCCAAAAAAACCTCCTATGCAAATTATTCTTTTATGTTTGGTGGAACGAATGACAACTTAGAAGAACTTTTAAAAACCGACCCAAAAAAAGTTGCGGGTATCAAGTTATTTTTGGGGTCATCTACAGGAAACATGCTAGTAGACAATCCTGAAGTTCTAGAAAATATATTTTCCTCTACTAATATGCTAATTTCAGTTCACTGCGAAGATGAACAAACAATTAGAGATAACTTCCAGAAAGCTCTTAACAAATACGGTGAAAACATTCCAATGGCCCAACACCCTATCATACGAAGTGAGGAAGCTTGCTATTTGTCATCTTCTAAAGCGATTGAGTTGGCAAAAAAGACTGGAGCTAGATTGCATATATTTCATTTGTCAACTGCAATTGAAACAGAATTGTTTAGAAATGATATTGCTTTAAAAGACAAAAAGATAACCGCTGAAGTTTGCATCCACCATTTGACTTTCAATAGTGATGATTATGCTGAAAAAGGCACATATATCAAATGGAACCCAGCAGTAAAAACTAAAAAGGACCAAAGTGCTCTTTGGAAGGCGTTATTAGACGATAGGATTGATGTGATTGCTACAGACCATGCCCCACACACTTTAGAAGAAAAACAAAACAACTACACTAAGGCTCCAAGTGGTGGACCACTTGTGCAACATGCCATACCTGCGATGATAAATTTTGTTGATCAAGGTAAAATTACACTTGAAAAAGTTGTTGAAAAAATGTGCCACAACCCAGCTATCCTTTTTGATATTGAAAAAAGAGGATTTGTCAAAGAAGGATATTACGCTGACCTGGTCTTGATAGATCCAGAAAAGAAATGGACGGTTACTCGAGAAAATATTCTATATAAATGTGGGTGGTCTCCGTTTGAGGGTAAACAATTTAGTAGCTCTATCACACACACATTTGTCAACGGAAACCTTGTCTATGAGAATGGAGAATTTAATGACGAAATCAAAGGAAAAAGAATTACATTTAATAGATAATGAAAAACACTATTTTTTATTTCTTCTGCATTTGTGCTTTGATCTCATGTAACAGCAACACCATCCCTAAGAAACCAGACAACCTACTGTCAAAACAAAAGATGGCCTCGGTGCTTGCAGAAATTTACATTGCAAAAAATGCAAAAAATATTAAAAATAAAAACAACGAAAGAAACATAAATTACCTTAGCCTCGTATATATAAACCAAGAAACTGACTCCACTACATTTAATAAAAGTTTAAAATATTACACGTCTAATATTAATTTAAATGAAGAAATAATGAAACTTGTTAAAACTTTAGTCGATAATAAACTAAATCAATTAAAAAACAAGAAGGAAGTTATATTTACAAGAAAAATAGACTCACTAAAAAAAAGTCAACAAAATTTAATTAACCAAGAAATAAAATCACTTAAAGATACTAAAGAGATAATTTTAATAAGAATAACAGATTCTATTAAAAATGGTAACGATAAGTTGTTTGAAAAACAAACAAAAGACATTCAAAATAGATTAAAGGACACTTTAAGGATAAAGTCTTTTGCTCATATAGAAGCCTATAAGCAATCACTTCAAAATGATATTGATAGTATTCTAGAGATAAAAAATAGTATGATCAAATACGAAATAGAAAAGAAAAACAGCAAGTATCAAAAACAAGTTGACTTAAAAATAGAAGCTATTCAAAAAGAAAATAAAGATGAAACGCTACGAAAGATGAGAGAGCTTGAAAGAAAGAAATATAAATAAGATAATTATACTGATTTTTGTTTCAAAGCATAGTACCCTATCAACATCCACGAGATGATTATTAAAAGACCTCCTAATGGAGTAACAAACCAAATATAACCAGCACTGACAAACCCTGTGACAAGTATGTAGATTGAACCACAGAAACAAAAAACCCCAACAAATAGAGTCTTTATAATTATTTTCATTTGTCTCACTGTCAAAAATGGAATTAGCAGAACTATCAAGGCCAACAAACTATGAATGATTTGGTACCTTACTGCTGTTTCGAAACGATACATCTGTGAGTCAGAAAGTATATTTTTTAAAGAATGAGCACCAAAAGCACCCAAAAGCACTGCCAATGCACCACTGAAACTTGCCAAAACAAAATATTTCTTCATTAGTTTACATTTTTAAATAAAAAGATTTAGTCAATTCAATATAATCTGAGGTATATACATGTCTTTTCACTTCTATAACAAGCTCTGTCTCTTCACAATCACAAAACTTTTTCTTAAAACAAAGCAAACTTCGCTTGAAAGGTAAATCTACCCTACCCCTCACTCTTGTCAATTTACATATATTGAGACCATTTTTTTTTGCTAATTTAATAAAATAATCCTCTTCACTGAACGGAATTATAAAAGCACAAGTTCCTTCATCATGCAACATTGAGGAGGTATAAAAGAGTAAATCTTGAAAGGATAAGTTGTCAACATGCCTAGCCAACGTTCTATTTGAATTGAGTCCCTTGAAAGTATCTTGATAATAGGGAGGATTGGAGACTATGAGATCATATTTTATGATTGTTTCAAAATGCTGTAAAGAGTCATTATATACTTTTAATCTGTCTGACCAAGGAGCTTTCTTAAAGTTTATTGAAGCTTCTAAACAAGCATTTTCTTCTATTTCAACAGCATGAACTTTAGCTGTGGCATTTCTTTGAGCCAACATCAAAGCAATCAAACCAGTACCAGTTCCAATGTCTAAAATGTTCTTTGCTTTACCAACAGGAGCCCATGATCCTAACAGAACAGCATCTGTTCCAACTTTCATTGCTGAACGCTCTTGCAAAACAGAAAATTGTTTAAATTGAAACATTGTAAAACCTAAAGAAGCTTAAAAACACAAATATCTACTCAACAGATAGAGTTTAAGACAAATACATCTCAATTAGACCTGGGGGTGTGCACAAAACAACACGCTTTCCTTTACGATCAATCTCTTTGATAAATTCATCAATCATAGGAATTAAAATTTCTTGACCGTCTTTCATAATTACAAATAACGGCTGTGCTGTGGTGTCATTAATTCCTTTAACCACACCAACCTCTCCATAAACTGTATCAACGGCCTTAAAATTAATAATTTCATGAAAATAAAACTTGTTACCCGTCAATTTAGGTAAAAAGGATAGAGGCAAATATATTCCTGAATTCATAATAGCATCTGCATCTTGTTCAGAATCAATCGTTTCAAAACGTACTCGCAATTGATTTCCTTTTTGGAGCAATCTTTCTTCAATAAAAAATGGAATCAAATCTTTGCCTTGTTCGACAAAAACTGATTCCATATCTTTATATAACTGAGGTTCATCAGTGTCTAACTTTATAACAACCTCACCTCTAAAACTGTGTTTTCTTACGATTTTGCCTAAATAAAAACAATCTTCTTTACGCATCTAATCGTATTCAAAAATTACTCTGTAGCTTCTTCTACCTCAGTAGTCTCTTCTGATTCAGTAGCTGCTTCTGCTTCTGCTTGCTTGGCAGCTTCAGCTGCTTCTGCTTCTGCAATCAATGCTGCTTCTGCCTCTTTAACAGCTGCAATACGAGCATCACTTACTGCTTTTTCAGCTTCTAGTGCTTTTGCTCTTTCATCGGCCTGAGACTGAGACAAACCATCTTTCTTTGCTTGAATAGCTGCTTCTTTTGCCTGAATCCATGCAGTAAACTTAGCTTCTGCTTGCTCTTCAGTTAAGGCTCCCTTTATTACACCTCCTTGTAAATGTTTCTTCAACAAAACACCTTTGGTAGATAAAATTGTTTTCGCAGTATCTGTTGGCTGAGCTCCGTTGTTTAACCATTTTACTGATGCATCAACATCTAACTCAATGATAACAGGATTTACGTTAGGGTTATAAGTACCTAATTTCTCTAAGTATTTACCATCTCTTTTTGAGCGAGCATCTGCTGCTACTACATAATAAAAAGGTTTTCCTTTTTTTCCGTGTCTTTGTAATCTAATTTTTACTGACATAATTTAAAATTGTGTAGGTTCACGACCTACGTTATTAATTTTTGAGGATGCAAATATAAGTAAAAAAATTAAAAAAAATAATTTGAAAAGGCTATTATTTTTTAACTTTATAATTAACCTACAAGGGTTTACCCAAATAAACCAATATAGAATCTTTACCAAAAATTATCGGCTCGCAAAGGGTATTAACAACGAAAAACTCACCTTTTTGATCAGAGACAAATAGAGGAATCGTATCTGGTTTTGCTATCAACTGATTTGACATATCAATGAATTCTTGCTGTGATTTAATTTCTACTTCATTTACATAGGGAAATTCACGGACCAATTCACTAAATTTGATAAAATCGTCCTCTAAAGACAGAAAATTGGTTTCCTTTTCTCTTTTATTTTCGCTTAATTCTGTTTCAGAAACAAATCTAAAAGCAGAAGCGTTATCTACTCTGCTACTAAAGACTTGAATCGCATGTTTATTTACCTTTTTACTTCCCGTTAATGCCAACAAATAACCTATCTCATCAAACGTTATGTCGTCCAATACCTGATCTGAAAACACATCAATGACCTCTGCGTTCAAACCTCCCCTCCTGGCCAAATCAACTTTATCCGCATTGTTGTCTATCAAGACTACATGCCTATTTTTACCCTCTAAATATTTAGCAATGACCCTAGAGACTTCAGAAGCGCCAACAATAACAATTCCTTTGGAAGCATGCAAATAAACCCCTAATACTCTTGCTACAAATCTAGCTGTAGTTGCATTTAACAACACAGTACCCAAAACGATGAAAAAAACTAATGGTGTGATGTATTCTGCTCCTTCTTCACCTATTGCTACTAATTTTAATCCAAAAAGAGAAGCAATCCCTGCAGCTACTATACCTCTTGGTCCTACCCAACTCACGAATATTTTTTCTGTAAACTTTAAACCAGAATTTCTAGTACTCAAAAAAACACCTAAAGGGCGAACAACTAAAATGATGATTACAAAAAGAATTAAAGTTTGCCAATTGTTAATCAAATCAATATCAATTACATTCATATTTGCCGATAACAAAATAAAAAGAATGGAAATCAAGAGCACACTTAAGGATTCTTTAAAATCTAAGATTTCCTTTAAATAAGGCATATCAATATTACCTAGTACCATTCCCATCACGACAACAGACAACAAACCGGACTCGTGAGCAAAAGAATCAGACAAAACAAATACCCCTAAAACATAAGCTAGCGTAAAAACATTCAACAAATATTTAGGAACCATTTTCTGCTTTAAAATAAGATTAAAGGCATGAGCAAACGTAAAACCAAATGTAAAACCAAACAATACTATTTTACCAAACTCAACCATAGCTGCTTGGGTAAAATCACTTGTATTTTCAATACTAATAAATTCAAAAACCAAAACAGCAACTAGCGCACCAATGGGATCTATCAAAATACCCTCCCACTTCAACAATGCTGAAACATCCCTTTTCAATCGTATATTTCTTAGGATCGGAGTAATAACAGTTGGACCAGTTACAATAATTAAAGAAGAAAACAAAAATGAAATTGACCAACTTAACCCTAACAGATAATGAACAGCGATACCCGCTCCAAAAAAAGTAACAACAGCTCCAATAGTTATTAATTTAACTATCGAAGGCCCAACATTATATATCTCTTTTTTCTTTAGGGTTAGACCTCCTTCAAAAAGAATAATACTTATGGCTAGGGAAACAAAGTAAAACAAGCTTTCCCCTGCAAATAAACCTTTGGATCCATTCCAAACTGGCTCTATCCACTTAGAGCCGTCAGCTGTAATTAAAGTTGAAATGGGTCCCACAACTATACCTACCAAAATCAATGGTAAAATGGCTGGTAATTTAAACTTCCAAGCTAATAACTGTGCTAAAATCCCTAAAATAATAATCCCTGCCAATTCTATCATAAGCTGTTTGTTTTAGACTCTTAAAATACACCTTTTCTAAACAAAAAACAAAAAAGCATTCTTGTAACACAAGAACGCTTCCTTATTTTAAATCTATGTCTTATTCTATTTACTAACCAAACACAAGTTTGTAAATATCATTTCCATTAGCAAAAGCTAGAAGAGATAATAGCAAGATAAAACCGGCTATTTGGGAATATTCTAAAAACTTATCTCCCGGTTTTTTTCCAGAAATCATCTCATAAATAGTAAAAACAACGTGACCTCCGTCTAAAGCAGGTATGGGTAGTAAATTCATGAACCCAAGCATAATAGATAAAAATGCAGTATTAGCCCAAAATATTTCCCAATGCCAAACAGGTTTAAAAATCTTTGCTATTGAAATAAATCCTCCCATACTACTAGCTCCTTTTTTAGTAAACACATACTTAAATTGTGACATGTAATCTTTTAATGTCCAATAAGCAGCTGCAGCGCCCTTGTCAACACTTTGAAAAATATTGTATTTCTTGTGCGTAATGATAAAGTTATCATCCGGACTAAACATTGGGGTTACTCCTATTTTTTTGTCTTCTCCTGGTGTTACTGTCAAGGTAATCAATACTTCTCCTCTATTAACTACAACTTCAATAGCTTCACCTTTTGATTCTTGGATTTTAGAGGTGAAATCACTCCAATAAATAGATTTTTCTCCATTGACGGAAACAATTTTATCAGACTTCATAAAGCCAGACAAAGAAGCAGGGTTACCTGGTATTACTGAATCTATAATCGCGTAATGACGAAGTGCAAAAGGTTGAAGATCATTCAACTGCCACATTTCTTTCCCTATGTCTGATGGAATACTTAAAACCTCTTTACTTCCATCAGCATGCAAAACTTGAATAGTTTTAATATCTCTCAGAAACAACTGCTTATTGACGTCTAAAACATTCTCGACAGGATTTCCATCAACTTTCAAGAAAGTATCACCATCTCTAAATCCATATTTTTTCATGGTATTACTTATGGAAAAACCATTCTTAACGTCTGTTGGTTGAATGACTTCTTGGCCCCAAACAGAAAAAATCATGATGTAAATAAGAAGACCTAAAACAAAGTTTACGATGACACCTCCTAACATTATAATCAAGCGTTGCCATGCGGGTTTAGAACGAAACTCCCAGGGCTGAGCAGGCTGCTTCATTTGCTCAGTATCCATACTTTCATCAATCATTCCAGCAATTTTAACATATCCACCGAGTGGAATCCAACCAATTCCATAAACAGTTCCTCCAATTTTTTTCTTTATGATTGAAAATTTATAATCAAAAAACAAATAGAACTTCTCTACTCTTGTTTTGAAAATTTTTGCAGGAATAAAATGTCCTAATTCATGTAATACGATTAAAAGCGACAAGCTTAATAGAAACTGCCCCGCGATAATTAAATTCTCCATAGATAATTTGTAATTCTTTTTTTAGACAAACAAATGTACAATTTTAATTATGTGTTCATATTTTTTGTGCAAAGTTTCTTAAGGGTTTGTAACTTTGATAAAAATTTAAACATGAGCAATCACTTTTTTACAAAATCCAAATACACCATTATTGCGATGAGTGTAATATCAATCTCAATCATTATTGCTCTATACTCACTCAATATCAAATCAAAATCTTTGCCAATTTACAATCCCATAGATGTAAATCCAAAACTGGTAGATTACAGTCTTTTAAACATTTCAAAAAACCATACTATTGGTGAATTTTCCTTAACAGATCAAAATGGAAAAAAAATAACGCCTTTAGATTTTAAAGATAAAATTTATGTGGCTGACTTCTTTTTTACTCGTTGTGGAACAATATGTCCCATAATGACGGATCATATGTATACTCTGCAACAAAAATTCATAAATAATAGTCATATTAAATTTTTATCTCACTCGGTAACACCTGTAATGGACAGTGTCCCAGTACTAAATAAATATGCCAAAGCACACGGAGCGATTAGCAACAAGTGGCACATTACCACAGGTAGTAAAAAAATGATTTACGATCTTGCTAGAAAAAGTTATTTTGCTGTGCTAGACGAGGGTGATGGTGGTGTCCAAGATTTTATCCATACAGAACAATTTATTTTAATTGATACAAAAAAAAGAATTAGAGGCTTTTATGATGGAACCGATCAAAAAGAAATAGAACAACTCACTAGAGACATTCAGCTACTGCAAAAGGAGGAATATTAAAAGACCAACTCCCTTTCATTATTTCTCTTAGATGAAACACTTTCTTCCTATGGGTAACAAAACACCGTTGCATTCATCATAAAACTGACTTAAAAAGAGCTCCATAAAACGATGTCTTTTATCTGCCATCTCACTTCCTCTAGTCGTATTCATTCTGTCTTTAAGCAATAACAATTTTTCATAAAAATGATTAATTGTAGGAGCTTTAGTATGCTTATACTCCTCTTTACTCATCTTCAGATTAGGCAAAATCTCTGGATCATAAATTGGTCTATTTTTAAATCCACCATAATTAAATGTTCTGGCTATTCCAATAGCTCCAATAGCTTCTAATCGGTCTGCATCTTGAACTATATCCAACTCTTTAGATCTAAACCTTTGTATTTCGTGACCACCTTTGAAAGATATATTTTCAATAATGTTTACAACATGGTCAATGATCTTTTTGTTGACATTTTCAGAAATTAAAAAATCTCGTGCAACTTTTGGTCCCAATTGTTCATCTCCCCCATGGAATTTAGCATCTGCTATATCGTGCAACAAAGCAGACAAAGAAACGACTAGCAAATCACAACTTTCAGTATGTGCGATAAATAAAGCGTTATTATAGACTCGTTCTGTGTGAAACCAATCATGACCTCCCTCATTAAATTTTAATTTTTCTTTGACAAAAGCAACAGTCTTTCTTATAATTCTATCCATCAAAACAGTATATTTTATTTGGGGTAACACAATAGTTTAAGGGCACATCATCATGATGAATATCGGTGATTTCCGGAACTACAGGTTCAAAAAAAGACAAACCTATTTTAATCACGTTTGAATCACATTTCTGCAAGAACTTATCATAAAAACCTTTGCCATAACCAACCCTATTCCCTTTTTGATCAAAAGCTAACAACGGTACAAATACGACTTCAATCATGGCTTCAGGAACAGGTAAACCATTTTTAGGCTCTGGTATTCCATAATCATTCACTTTCAACCTGGTATTTTCTGTCAAAAGAAAATGATTCATAGTATTGGTTTCAAAATCAGACTTCGAAACAACAACCTCTTTGTTTTTAGCAAATAGTACATGTAAAATTTGTTCTGTATCTATCTCCTTTTTTACCTGAATAGACAGAAAAAGATGATAATAGGTTTGATTCCAAATAGGTAAATTTAAAAGTTGATTTGCTACAGACATACTTTTTAATTCAACCTCTTCAAGGCTTAAGTCTTGCCTTAGGGACTTGTATTTTTTTCTCAGTTCATTTTTTTTCATTTGATAAAACTTTGAAAAGTAAAATTAACAATTAATTTCTCCTAAATTTGATTAATTTTGAAGTATGATTTTAGTAACAGGAGGAACAGGTTTGGTGGGAGCGCACTTACTTTATAAACTAAGTAAAACAAACGATCGTTTGGTCGCCTTGTACAGGAACGAAAACAAAAAAAAAACGACTCAAGAAATATTTGAATTGCATAACGCCGCATCGCTATTTGATAAAATTATTTGGAAAAAGGCTGATGTCACAGATCTACCAGCTTTAGAAATAGCTTTCGATGAAATCACACATGTATATCATGCTGCTGCAATGGTCTCTTTTTCTCAAAAAGATCAAGAACAAATGCGAAAAACAAATATCGAAGGAACCGCAAACATTGTAAACCTTTGTATCAGCAGAAACCTCAAAAAGTTATGCTATGTGAGTTCAATTGCAACGCTATCACAAAACCCAGGAAAACCTTTAATGGATGAAAATTGTGAGTGGAATCCCGAGGAAGATCATAGCGACTATAGCTTATCTAAATTTGGTGGTGAAACTGAAGTCTGGAGAGGTTCTCAAGAAGGCTTGGATGTTGTAATTGTGAATCCAGGGGTGATTTTTGGATTTGGAGCTTGGAACATAAACACTGGGAAATTATTTAACCAGATTAAAAAAGGACTCCAATTTTACACCAAAGGGAGTACTGGTGTTGTAGATGTATTAGATGTGACCGAGGCGATGATCCTACTAATGAATGGAAGTATTAAAAACGAGCGATTTGTAATCGTCAGTGAAAACCTCAGTTTTAAAGACATCTTCACACTTATTGCTAACAAAACTGGTGTAAAACCTCCAAAGTTTAAGATAGGAAAAACTGTTACTGAAATCATGTGGAGAATCAACAATGTCTTGTCTGTTCTGACTTTTGGCAAATTTCAAATGAAGATAGATAAATATAGTGCGAAATCCGCACAGAAAAAAAGAGTCTACGATGGAAGTAAAATCACAAGGGATACTGAGTTTAGATATACTCCATTTGATAAAACAATTGAAGAAATAGCCTCTAAACTATCTTAACCTGATTATTTTAAACCCTTCACCTTTTCTATCTTCAACAGTATTTACAAAAACAGCTTGATTCACTTGAACTGGCTTCTCTGCTTTTTTATAAATAAAAGCTGTTTTAACCCTGTGTGAAGGAGCAAACACATCTTTACCTCCATTTTTACTTTTTAAAACACGTAATATCGCATCATAAGTTACATCAAAACCACGTTCAGCATGATGACTTGGATATTGATAATTCTTTCTTAAATAAGACTGTTCAAAATCTTTATTCATAAGTTGTCTATATTCTACCTTGTCTGTCGCATAAGTGTAATGATACCTACAAAGCACCTCATATGGCAACTTCTGAATGTAGCTTGACTTTTCAAACGATAAAATCCTTATGGGAGTTGTGTTTTGATTTTCCTTCGGTAAGTTTAAAACGTTATTAAACACATCAGAAACAGCAACATTATTGTTATCGGCGATTAGAATCCAATTGGGCTTATCCAACTTAATTTTTTCTAAGAAAGCTTCTTTAGCAATGTAACCATTTGATAAAGTGATTAAAGAAACATCATTTACAAAAGGATTGCCCAAAGTATCTTTTTTACACAATTGTCTTTTTAGATTTTCTAATCGTAAATTGTTTTTTTCTAAACCAACAATCAACAAATGTTCTCCTTTCCTATTTTCTTTGACAAAAGCTAAAATCTCTCTTTTAAATAGTGCTTTATCTGAAGCTGTTTTGATTATATTATCATTCAAAAAACTCGATTGCTTTTTGGAATAAATAGGATAGTATACAGGAATCTTTGGAAATTGTGTAGCCACATAAATAGCATTCGAACTATACAATGGTCCAATGATAACATCAGGTTTAGATGTCTTTAATTTCGTGATGTTTTTATTGATAGAATCTATTGATTTTTCAGTATCAAAAACATTGATATTCAGCTGAACTCCTTGTTTCTTTAAGGAATCAATTGCAATTTCTGCTCCCATGTAAAAGTCTGAAACAATTGAGGGTAGACTAGAATTATTGGCAAATAATATTTCCTTACTAAGAGTGTCATTCTTTTTTAAATCGAAAGGAAGCATGATCATGGCACTGATAGGCTTATCTATAATAATAGAATCCTTGAACCACTGACGATTCCCAAACAACTGATGTGACTTTTTAAAACCCATCAAAATTTTCCCTCCATTTGTCATCAGACTATCTATAGATGGATTTAAGGATCGGATAGAGTCCTTAGAAACTTTATATTCTTTTAAGATGACATCTAATGAATCAACATCACTCTTAAAATCATAAAATACTGGAGCGCTTTTATAGACAGGCATTACAGTACTTACAGTAACACTTTCGACAACTTTTTTTGGTAGACTTAAGACCGTCCCAATCATTAAACTATCTACAACAACAGTATCATTTACTGCTAATAATTCATCTACATTAATACCATAAAACCTAGAAACACTGTACAATGTTTCACCTTTTGCAATCACATGTGTATTTTCTTCTGGTGATTTTAACGAAATTTTCTTATTCTTTGGAATTTCTATCGTGGATCCTATTTTCAAGCCTCCCAAGCTTACTTCTAAGTTGGTAGCTTTTAAGTTTTCAATCGTTACACCGTATAGCTTAGAGAGACTATACCAAGTTTCCTTCGTTTGAACGATATGACTGTCACTTGGAGTTTCTTGTCCTAGTTTCTTCTGGTAAGGAATATTTAATTCCTGACCGATGATCAAACCTTCGACAGATAAAACCTTATTTTTATTGATCAGATCAATCATGGATATACCGTATTGCCTAGACAAACCATAAATGGTCTCTTTAGGTTTTACGATATGGATTTGTAGAGAATCTTGTGTAGGCTTAACCAAATCAGATTTACGATCCTTCAAAGGGTCTTTACTCCTTTTTCTTCTATACTTTAACTCGTAAAGATAATCTGGAATTTTGACGACAGTGTTTTCTTTTGGCCATCTGGAAAGTTTTGGATTTGCTTTTAACAAAGCTCTGTAATTGACATCTAACTTTTTAGCAACATCACGAAGTGATTCTCCATCTTCTGTTTTGTATTCTTTTATGTGTTGTGCGTTTGAAAATGAAACATTCAAAAACAAACAAATCATACAAAACCTCAAACCAAACAAAAGAAAATTATTCAACATATATCACTTAAAATATTACCTTCAATCAAATCTAAAGAAAGGTCATCTGATTTTTTATTTATTTTAATTTTTAAGAACCAAAACATCGCCCGTTCTTAATCCACGTTTCGCGATTTTTGGATTTAGCGCTCTCAAGCGATCAATTGTTACTTTGTATTTTTTAGACAAACCATACCAAGTTTCCTTGGCCTTGACTTTATGATTGTAAGTCAATAACAAAGCGTTAGACTTTCTTTTGTTAGGTATTTTTAAAAGATAACCTTCTCGCAATACTTTTTTTGATAGTGCGGGGTTTGCCTCTATTATTGATTTTATATCAACCTTATAAAATTTTGATAAAGCATATAAAGTCTCATTCTTTTTGACTAAATGAGTTTTGGATTCTTTTTTACTATTGATAGAAACCGTCATTTTTTTCTCCAAAGGTACATCTTGATTCAAATCACTTACAAACGAACTATCAATCGTATTTTCTTGCAGCCATTTTGAAGTATTTAGATTCGCCCCTAACAAATCATCGTAATCAATATTATTTGATCTAGCAATGGTCATCAAAACTTTCATTTCTTTTGCTTTTTCACTTGCTATTGACTCTGAGCTAACCTCTTGAGAAAAAGAAGAAAAAGAAAAGAAAAACAATAAAAAGACAAACAATCGGAAACTTTGTTTTTTTGTAGCTTTCATATTTTGTGAAGTTAAAATTAATATCTAGAAAAATCAAATATTTTACAACGAGGCTCAAACGACTACTCCCATTCAATCGTTGCTGGTGGTTTAGAGCTAATATCATAAACAACTCTGTTGACACCTTTGACATGATTGATGATTTTATTCGAGATCTCCTGTAAAAATTCATAAGGTAAATCTACCCAATCAGCAGTCATTCCATCGGTTGACTCAACAGCACGTAATGCGACTGCTTTTTCGTAAGTTCTTTCGTCTCCCATTACCCCAACTGATTGTACAGGAAGTAGAATAGCTCCAGCTTGCCAAACAGAATTATACAACCCATGTTCCTTCAAGCCATTGATGAAAATAGCATCAACCTCCTGTAACATAGCTACTTTTTCAGCAGTTATATCACCTAAGATTCTAATGGCTAAACCAGGCCCAGGAAAAGGATGGCGTCCCAACAACTCTGGGTCTATCCCCATAGATTTCCCTGCTCTACGAACTTCATCTTTAAAAATCATACGCAAAGGCTCTACAATTTTTAGTTTCATAAAGTCTGGTAATCCCCCAACATTGTGATGAGATTTTATGGTTGCAGAGGGTCCCCCGTCTGCCGAAACGGATTCAATTACATCCGGATAAATCGTCCCTTGTGCCAACCATTTTACATCTTCAATAGCTGTAGCTTCTACATCAAAAACTTCTATAAATGCTTTCCCTATGGCCTTACGTTTCGCTTCAGGATCAGACAAACCAGCTAAAGCGGTCATGAACCGATCTGTGGCATCTACTCCTTTCACATTTAAGCCCATACCTTCGTATTGCTTTAATACACCTTCAAATTCATTTTTACGAAGTAAACCGTTGTTTACAAAAACGCAATATAGATTTTTACCTATTGCCTTATTTAATAAAACAGCAGCTACAGTAGAATCTACACCCCCAGAAAGCCCCAATACGACTTTGTCATTACCGACTTTCTCTTTGATTTCAGCTACTGTTGCATCAACAAAATTATCTGGTGTCCAATCTTGTGACACCTCTGCTACATCAACTAAAAAGTTTTTCAATATTTGTGTTCCATCCTTTGAATGATAAACTTCTGGGTGGAATTGTATGGCAAAAGTATCTTCATTTTCTATACAGTATGCTGCATTTTCAACATCATGAGTACTCGCAATGCATTTGTAGTTTTTTGGTAAATTTAAAATCGTATCTGAATGACTCATCCAAACTTGACTCCCTATATCTATACCTTGAAACAAAGGAGACTTCTGATCTACAAAAGATAAATTAGCCCTTCCATACTCTCTAGTGTTTGACGCACCTACCTCTCCTCCAAAAAAGTGAGCTAAGTATTGTGCTCCGTAGCAAATACCAAGTAATGGTTTCTTGCCTTTTACCTCTGACAAGTCTATAGTAGGGGCTTCCTCTCCCCTTACGGAGTGTGGAGAACCCGATAAAATGACTGCTTTGTAATCAGCAAAATTAAATTTTTCACTGTTGTATGGGTGAATTTCACAATAAATGTTTAATTCTCTCACTCGACGAGCTATCAGCTGCGTTACTTGAGACCCGAAATCTAGTATAAGTACTTTTTGTTGCATGCGCAAAAGTAACTTTTTCTTCAAAGATTTAAAAATTTAGAAGTCAAAGAATATCACACATTTTTAACTAATTTATTTATTAAAGAATTTAACAAAGATAAACCTTCAAAAAAAGGGGGCTAAAACTTTAAAATTGAATGTTTTTATCTTTCAATTAAACCCCTATCTTTGCGATGCAAAAAAACATATGATGATCAACATTACTTTACCCGATGGAAGTATAAGAGCGTACGATAAAAACAGTACCCCAATGGATGTAGCCATGAGCATTAGCCATGGTTTGGCTAGAAATGTAATTTCAGCAAGCTTTAATGGCGATACCGTTGAAACCAAAACCCCCTTAACAACTGACGGTAACCTAACCTTATTTACATTTGATCAACCAGAAGGGAAAAAAGCTTTTTGGCACTCTTCTGCGCACGTTTTGGCTCAAGCAATACAAAAATTATATCCTGGAGTAAAATTAACGATTGGTCCTGCGATAGAAAATGGTTTTTATTACGACATTGACTTTGGAAACCACAAAATTTCAGAAAACGATTTTACAAAAATCGAGCAAAAATTCTTAGAATTAGCCAGAGGAAAACATGAATTTATATTGCGTGAAGTTTCTAAAGCAGATGCTCTAGAAAAATATAAAAAAGAAAACAACCCTTTCAAAGTTGAGTTGATTGAAAACCTAACTGATGGTGAAATTACTTTCTGTGATCATGACGACTTTACAGACTTATGTCGTGGAGGACACGTTCCAAATACTGGAATTTTAAAAGCCGTAAAGGTTATGAGTGCTGCAGGTGCATATTGGAGAGGTGATGAAAAAAAACCACAATTGACGCGCATTTACGGAATAACTTTTCCCAAAGCAAAACTGCTAACTGAATATTTAGAATTATTAGAGCTAGCCAAACAACGAGACCATCGAAAATTGGGTAAAGAACTAGAACTGTTTACTTTTTCTCAAAAAGTAGGACAAGGACTGCCGTTATGGCTTCCGAAGGGAGCAGCATTAAGAAGTAGGCTAGAGGATTTCTTAAAAAAAGCACAAAAAAAAGCGGGATATGAAATGGTTATGACGCCACATATCGGTCAAAAAGAGTTGTATGTAACTTCAGGTCATTACGAAAAATATGGAGAAGATAGTTTTCAACCTATCAAAACTCCAAAAATGGACGAAGAATTTTTATTGAAACCCATGAACTGTCCACATCATTGTGAAGTTTATAATTACAAACCATGGTCATATAAAGAACTCCCTAAACGTTATGCTGAATTTGGTACTGTTTACAGATATGAACAAAGCGGAGAGCTTCATGGAATGACTCGTGTTAGATGTTTTACTCAAGATGACGCACATATTTTCTGTACACCTGATCAACTAGATCAAGAATTTAAAGAAGTAATTGATTTGGTATTGTATGTTTTTGGTTCTCTAGGTTTTGAAGACTTTACCGCACAAGTATCTCTCAGAGACCCTGAAAATCCAACAAAATATATAGGTTCTGATGAAAACTGGAACAAAGCAGAAAATGCAATAATCAATGCCGCGAGAGAAAAAGGACTAAACTATGTTGTTGAAACAGGTGAAGCAGCTTTTTATGGACCCAAACTTGATTTTATGGTCAAAGATGCACTTGGGAGAAGTTGGCAACTTGGAACGATTCAGGTGGACTATAACTTACCTGAAAGATTTGATTTGACCTATAAAGGTTCTGATAATGCTCAACACAGACCTATAATGATTCACCGTGCACCTTTTGGTTCCATGGAACGCTTTATAGCAGTATTATTAGAGCACACTGGAGGTAATTTTCCACTTTGGTTAATGCCGGAGCAAGTTATCATCCTACCGATCAGTGAGAAATATCAGAAATATGCTGAAAAAGTTTCAGAATTGCTAGAAAATTCCGAAATTCGCACGCTCATTGACGACAGAAACGAAAAGACAGGTCGAAAAATTAGAGATGCTGAAGTGAGTAAGATTCCCTACATGATCATTGTAGGAGAAAAAGAAGAAGGCGAAGAAAGCGTATCTGTTAGAAAACATGGAGAAGGAGACTTAGGGACATACTCTGTAGATAACTTCATAAAACATGTAGCTAACGAAATAGAAAATACCATAGTACCATTCAAATAGAGATTAACATCTCATAGCAATATGAGAGCAAACAGATAGAGTCATAGCAATTAAAAGAAGAAGGTCTAAGGGACCTGCGAGAATTATCAAAGAAAATCCACACAGAATAAACGAACATATTCGTTATGTGGATGAAGTTCGCTTGGTAGGTGAAAACATCGAAATCGGTGTATATCCTATATCCAAAGCAAAACAGATAGCCAGAGAACAAGAGTTAGATTTAGTTGAAATCTCTCCAAAAGCGGTTCCTCCTGTTTGTAAAGTTATAGATTACAAAAAGTTTCTGTACGAGCAAAAGAAACGAGAAAAAGTAATGAAGGCAAAAGCTTCTAAAGTTACTGTAAAGGAAATCCGTTTTGGACCTCAAACAGATGAACATGATTACGAGTTTAAAAAGAAACACGCTATCAAATTTTTACAAGATGGTGCAAAACTTAAAGCTTACGTATTCTTCAAAGGACGTTCTATTATTTTCAAGGATCAAGGCCAAATTTTGTTATTAAAATTAGCTCAAGAACTAGAAGAATACGGAAAGGTAGAACAGATGCCAAAGTTAGAAGGTAAACGTATGATTATGTTTATTGCTCCCAAAGTCAAAAAATAAATAAGTGTTGTTAAGCTAAAAAATCATCAAAATTTAAACCCTGATGGTCTTTGTTTTAACAACCAACACAAAATAAGCAAGAATAATAAACTTAAAGAGAGATGCCTAAATTAAAAACTAAATCAAGTGCTAAGAAGAGATTCAAAGTAACTGGAACTGGAAAATTAAAAAGAAAGCACGCATTTAAAAGTCACATCTTAACAAAGAAGTCTAAAAAGCGTAAGTTGAAATTAACCCACGATGGGTTGGTTCACAAGAGTGATGAAGCAAACATCAAAAATCAATTAAACTTAAAGTAATTTAAGTCTAATCGGGAATATTAAATTATTAACCATGGAGTGGGCCACTTAAAAGCGTAACATTAATGTTACCGCCTCACTACAAAAAAACATTGAAATTATGCCTAGATCAGTAAATTCAGTAGCTTCAAGAAATAGAAGAAAAAAAATCTTGAAGCAAGCAAAAGGTTATTTTGGAAGACGTAAAAACGTTTACACAGTAGCAAAAAATGCGGTTGAGAAAGCGATGTCTTACTCTTACCGTGACAGAAAAAACAAGAAAAGAACTTTCCGCGGATTGTGGATCACACGTATCAATGCGGGTGCTCGCATTCATGGATTGTCTTATTCTCAGTTTATGGGAAAAGTAAAAGCTAACAACATCGAATTGAACCGTAAGGTTTTAGCCGACTTAGCAATGAACAACCCAGAAGCTTTTAAGGCCATCGTCGAAAAAGTAAAATAATTTAAAACAACATCTTGCTTATATTTAAACCCTCTAACTTTTGGTTAGAGGGTTTTATTTTTAATGTTTTCTAAATCAATTCAAATGCCTGCTTTGCAATTTCTAACTCTTCATTTGTTGGTATGATTAATATTTTAACTTTTGAAGTTTTAGTTTGGAGTTCGGTTAATTCTTTTGGTTTAACATCATTTAGCTTCTCATCTAAATCAACTCCAATATAGTCAAGACCCTCACAAGCCAAAGCTCTTATCTCTTTACAGTTCTCCCCGGCTCCAGCGGTAAAAACAATTGCATCTAATCCATTCATCACAGCTGTATAGGCTCCTATATATTTCTTTATTCGATAAGCATATAAAGACAAAGCCTCTTTACATTCTTCATTTCCTTGCTCTGATTGACTTACTAAATCTCTAAAGTCTGAAAACCCTGTCATTCCTAGCATACCACTTTGCTTGTTTAACATGTGACTAACTTCACTAGTCGTATACCCTAAATTATCTATCAAATGCAATATAACTGAAGGATCTATGTCCCCTGTACGTGTTCCCATAGGCAGCCCTGCTGTAGGTGAGAAACCCATAGAATGGTCTATACATTTTCCGTTTTGGACGGCAGAAACTGAGGCGCCATTTCCTATGTGAAGAACAATCACTTTACTTTGTGTGGCCCCCAAAAAAGCAATGGCTTTTTCTGAAACATATTTATGACTGGTCCCATGGAAGCCATAGAGACGAATCTTATTTTCATTAGTTAGCTCTTTTGGCAATGCATACTTATAGGCCATTGAGGGTATTGTTTGATGAAATGCAGTATCAAAAACAGCTATTTGTTGTGCCTCAGGGAATAATTCTTCACAAACCTCAACACCTAATAAATTAGCGGGATTGTGTAAAGGGGCTAATGAAAACAATTCTTTTATTTTAATTTTCACTTCAGGAGTTATGATTCGAGTTTTAGAAAATGTACTACCTCCGTGAACTATTCTATGACCAATCATTTTGAGATCACTTGCTTCTTTTAAGATTCCAATTTCTTGATCCAACAAACAGGAAACCAATTTAGACAAACCTTGCTTATGGTCTAGAATTGGTAATGTTGTCTGAACCTTTTCTCCCTCGGTCGGTATATATTCAAACACAGAATTTTCTTGACCTATACGCTCAATTATACCTCTACAAACTAAACGTTCTGAAGGCATTTCAATGACTTGATATTTTAAAGATGAACTTCCTGAATTGATAATTAATATCTTCATAGTTATGATAATTCTTGCGCTTGGATCGCAGTTATAATTACAGTATTAAAAATGTCATCGACAGTGCAGCCTCTACTCAAATCATTTACGGGTTTATTTAATCCCTGCAACATTGGGCCAATAGCCAAAGCCCCAGTTTCTCTTTGGATAGCTTTATAAGTATTATTTCCTGTGTTTAAGTCAGGAAACACTAATACAGAAGCTTTTCCGGCTACTTGAGAATTTGGGAGTTTACTTTTTGCTACTCCTGCATCTACAGCTGCATCATACTGAATGGGCCCTTCAATTTTCAAATCTGGACGTATCTTCTTTACTATTTCTGTAGCCATTCTAACTTTATCTACTTGAGCTCCTTTCCCTGAAGAGCCTGATGAATAAGAAAGCATCGCAATTCTAGGTTCTATTCCGAAATTAGATGCAGAGTCTGCAGATGAAATGGCGATTTCTGCCAACTGCTCCGCAGTAGGATCTGGGTTGATGGCACAATCACCAAAAATAGCAACTCTACTATCCATACACATAAAGAAAATAGAAGATACTACAGAAACACCTGGTTTTGTTTTGACAAACTGCAAGGCAGGCCTAATCGTATGCTGCGTGGTATTGACCGCACCCGAAACCATTCCATCTACAATACCTTTATGAACCATCATGGTTCCAAAGTAGGACACATCTGTCATGATATCTCTTGCAGTGTCTAGATTGACTCCTTTGTGTTTTCTGAGCGCATAAAAAGTATTCACAAATTCATCAAAATAAACAGACTTGACAGGATCAATAATTTTTATGTTGTCAAAATTAATCACAAGACCCGTTTTTTTAGCTTTTGCCTTTATCTCTTCGATATCACCCAGTAGAGTTAGACTCACAATATCTAAAGTGGCCAACATTGCAGCAGCTTCGAGAACTCTAATATCACTCCCTTCGGGCAACACCACTCTTTTTTTCTGTTTCTGTGCTCTGTCTATCATATTGTACTGAAACATCTTAGGGGTCATGCCTTTTACTTCAAAATTAATAAGCTTATTTGTTAGTTCTTCAGTAGGTACATATTTATCAAAAATTCTTAAGGTCTCCAATATTTTATCTGTATTCTCTGGGTATATCTTTGCTTTTACATTCGCCAAATTGGTTGCTGTTTCAAAGGTTCCCGTATTCACAGACACAATAGGAACAACATCGGACAAACCATCTATTAATTTCAGAATGGTCCCCTCTGGTTTTAGCCCTCCTGTTAAAACTATTCCTGCTACCTTTGGATAATTTTTAGAAATATTTGCTTGTAATGCCCCTAAAATAATATCAGCTCTGTCTCCTGGAGTGACGACCAGATAATGATCTACATAATGCTCGAGATGATTTCTTAACTGCATCGCTCCTACCCCATAAGCGTGAATTGGATTGTTCAATCCAGAGGCGCCAAACATCAACTCTGCATTTAACTCTCTTGTAATTTCAGCTACTGTAGGACTTGACAATTTATTTGAAAAAGGAATCGTGCTCGTCAGGACCGTTTTTGATACTAAGGCGGAAAGACGAGTTTTTATCTGTGTTAAATTTTCTTCAAGAACTTTGTTTACCAGAATTGATAAAACTTCAACATCACCATCAATAAATGTGTCATAAATCAATTTGGTGTTTTCTATAGTATTGTCAACCGAACCTTTAGAGGCCTTACTAATTATTATTACGGGAATCCCTAAGTTTTTCGCAATTTTAACATTAAGCTCAGCTTCCATTGAAGTAGCATCTCCCTCAAAATCAGTACCCTCTACCAATACAAAATCATAAATTGACTCCATTTTTTTGTACTGCTTAATGATGGTGTCTATAACTTCTCCTATTTTACCTTGATTCCTTTTGGCGATGACCTCTTTGCTTTTTAATACAAAAGCATCTTGATAATCTATATCTAAATCAAAATGGGAAAGTATGGTTTCAATATGAAAATCTTTCTTGTTTTCATTTACTGTAATTATAGGTTTTAAATACCCAACCTTGGTTGTTTTTCCTAAAAGTAACCTCATCAACCCAAGGGTTGCAATTGATTTTCCACTATTCGAATGTGATGCTGCAATATAAATAGCTTTACTCATGTTTCATTTCTTTTTACAAAAATAATATAATAATACAAATGAATAACCTATTGCCATTCATTAAAAATTTATACCTCTACCAAACCAATTAATTATCATTCACAAAAAACCACCCCAATATAGATTGGGGTGGTTTAAAACTAAAATCACTACATAAACTACTTATCAGACCTCCAAATGGTATAGCCTCCTACCAGATCATATACATCAACGAATCCTTGATTAAGCATTATTTTTAAAGCTTTTTGACTTCTTTTTCCTGATCTGCAATATAAGTAGGTTGGCTTCGAAGTCTCTAAGTTTTTAATTCTCTCTTTAAATTGAGCAGATAATACATCAATATTTTTTGCCCCGTTGATGTGTCCACTTTTAAATTCTGATGCCGTTCTTACATCAATTAATTGTACATCTTTTTGAAGGATACCTTTTTTGAATTCTGTAAGTTCTATCCTATTATCCTTTATTTTTCTAGCATTTAGTTGCTGAAGAATTAAAAATGCGATTAAAACTATGAAGATTGATATGTATAACATTTTATTCATTTTTATAGTGTTGATGGACAAACATAATCCGTTACATTAAAACCTGTTGATTTTATTTTAGCAAACCCTCCTACAACATCAATAAAATTGTGAATACCTCTACTTTTCAGAATAGAAGCAGCAATCATACTCCTGTATCCCCCCGCACAATGTAGGTAAAAATTACCTTCTGATGGAAAGGCATTTAAATGCTCATTAATTTCTTCTAAAGAAGCATTCTTTGCTTGAGGTAATCTTTCAGAAATAAACTCTGTTGGCTTTCTTACATCAAAAATTTCTGTTTCATCCAAAATTATTCTCTTTAAGTCAGTCGGTTCTATCTGATTTACAGTATCATACTCTCTCCCTGCATTAACCCATGACTCGAAACCTCCTTTTAAATAACCTAAAGTATTATCAAAACCAACTCTGGACAAACGTGTAATGGTTTCTTCTTCTCGACCCTCAGGAATAATCAATACTATAGGTTGTTTTACATCTCCTATTAATGCTCCAACCCAAGGTGCAAATCCACCATCTATTCCAATAAATATGGATTGAGGAATGTGGCCTTTCGCAAATTCTTCCTGAGACCTAACGTCTAATACTAAAGCACCTGTCTCATTGGCCAACAACTCTAACTCTTGAGGATTTAACTCATGAGTTCCTTGGGTAATAACATCAGAAATATCGTCATACCCTTCTTTATTCATTTTTACATTTAATGGAAAATATTTTGGAGGAGGCATCAAACCACTCGTGACCTCCTTTACAAATTCCTCTTTTGTCATATCTGCTCTTAAAGCATAATTATTTTCTTTTTGATCACCCAAAGTTCCGGTAGTCTCCTTGCTTAAATTTTTACCACATGCAGATCCTGCACCATGACCAGGATAAATGATTAATTCATCAGACAAAGGCATTATCTTGTTACGCAAACTATGATATAACGTACCTGCTAAATCCTCTTGAGTCATACTTGCCGATTTTTGAGCCAAATCAGGTCTACCAACATCTCCTAGAAACAATGTGTCCCCTGTAAACAAAGCATGGTGTTTCCCATCTTCATCTTTCAGTAAATAAGTTGTAGATTCCATCGTATGCCCAGGAGTATGCAGGGCAACAATTGTTATTTTCCCTATCATAAACTCCTGATGATCTTCTGCTATAATAGCATCAAAAGTAGTACTTGCATTAGGTCCATAAACGATTGGAGCTCCTGTTTTTTTTGACAAGGTAACATGCCCACTAACAAAATCAGCATGAAAATGAGTTTCAAATATATACTTAATTTGAGCTCCGCTCTTTGTTGCCATATCAATGTAAGGTTGCACTTCTCTAAGTGGATCAATAATCGCTACTTCCCCATGGCTTTCGATGTAGTACGCTCCTTGTGCCAAACACCCTGTATAAATTTGTTGTATTTTCATTTTTATAAATTTTAATTTTATTCAAAAATAATATTGTTTACCTACGAACACAGTAACAATAGTTACAGTCTAACGAACAGTCTGCTGGCAAATTTTATTCTGTAAATCATCCTTACAAACCACTCCGTCATAACAATCCACAGCTTCATAAGTTCTTACAAATAGATTGTCTTTCCCTAATTCGTCTATGATTCCATTATTAAAAAGAACATCTCTTGTAGGGCCTATGGCACCAGATATAAAAAACTGTATATTATGTTGTTTTAATGTTTGTATGTATTGCAATAGCATGGCATTTGCACTACTATCTATATAACTTATTGATTCGGCATTTAAAACAACTAACCTCAGGGTTTCTTTTTTCTTCGCTACCAACGAGTCTAACTTTTTCTTAAAAAAATCTTTATTTCCAAAAAATAATTGAGCATCAAAACGTATGATTAACAAATCATCTCTTTCTTTTACTTGCTCGTGAAATCTTTCAATATTTTTGAAATAATCACTCCCCTCTATTCTTGCCAAAACAGCAATATGAGGTTGAGAAGTTCTGTAGATCATCAGTACTAAGGAAGACATCATTCCAATTAAAATCCCTTGAGTAATTCCCACAAATAGAGTAATCAAAAAAGTTGTTATCAACAAGAAAAACTCATCTCGGTTTTGCTCCCATAAGACAATAGGTAATTTAAAATCTATTAAATTATACACGGCAACCATAATCATTGAAGCCAACACCGCGTTTGGTAAATAGTAAAATAAAGGGGTCAGAAACAACAGTGTCAAACCTATAACAAAAGCACTTACAACACTAGAAACTCCCGTGAAAGCACCAGCCTGATTATTCACAGCTGTTCTAGAAAACCCCCCTGTTGTTGGATAAGACCTAAAAAAAGAGCCTACAATATTTGACATCCCTAGGGCGACTAATTCTTGATTTGCATCTACTTGATAGTTCTCTTGACTTTCTTCTAATGATTTAGAAACAGAAATCGCCTCCATATAAGCAACTAGAGCTAATGTCAATGCCAAAGGAGTTAACTTTGATAATGGTATACTTTGAAAATCAGGAACTTCAAAACTTGGCAAACCTTGTGGAATATCTCCAACAATCTTCACACCTAAATTCTCTAAATTGAAATAATAAACCACTAATGTACCAAGTAAAACAACTACTAAAGCCGAAGGTATTTTTGGTGAATATTTTTTTAGTAGAACAATTAATACGATACCCAAAAAACTGATTAGTAACGTATATATGTGAATTTCTGAACTTTCTAAGTAGACCTGTTTTAGTAGTTCATGTAACTTCGAACTTCCTTGGATTGAAATTCCTAAAAAGTGTTTCAACTGACTTAACCCAATAACAATAGCTGCAGCAGAAGTGAATCCACTAATTACAGGTTTCGACAAAAAATTAACTAAAAAACCCAAACGAAAAAGGCCAAGAAGTAATTGAAACACTCCCATAAACAAAGAAAGAAAAATAGCCATTGCAATGTAATTGTCAATACCCGTAATTCCCAAAGCTCCTAAACTTGCAGCTACCAATAAAGAATCCATAGCTACTGGACCAACAGATAATTGTCTTGAAGTTCCCAAAATCGTATATATAACTTGTGGCATTAATGCCGCATACAATCCAAAAACTGGAGGCAACCCTGCAATCATAGCATAGGCCATACCCTGCGGTATAAGTAAGATTCCTACCGTAATACCAGCCATAACATCTCCATAAAGAAAGGTTTTCTTATAATTAGGCAACCAACTTAGGATTGGAAAATATTGTTTCATATTAGTAGAATTAATTGTTGTCAAAACTAACAAGATCCCCAACTATTTACAGTAACAAAAGTTACACTAAAAAAATCTAATCGATTACTTTGTTTATATCATCAATATTGGGCATTTTTACACTTTCTAACGCATACTTATAAACTTCCAAATGGAAAAGTCACAAAAAGAAATCATATTACTAAAGGTTTCAGGCCACGATAAACCCGGAGTAACCTCAGGTTTAACTTCTGTCTTAGCGCAATACAATGCTAATATTTTAGATATTGGACAGGCTGACATTCACGACACCTTATCTTTAGGTATGTTGTTCGAAGTTCCAACTGGCAAAGACTCTGGATCTGTTTTAAAAGATTTATTGTTCAAAGCCTATGAATTAGATATCAAAGTTAAATTTATTCCCATCTCAGTAGAGGACTATGAAAAATGGGTAACCTCACAAGGTAAATCTCGATACATTGTAACGATTCTCGGTGAAACCCTAGCAGCATCACAAGTTTCTTCCGTAACGCAAGTAATGGCTGAAGAAAATCTAAATATTGATGCAATCAAACGTTTAACTGGGCGAACTTCTCTAGTAGACAAACTTGAAAACAAAGAGCAACCAAGATCCTGTATTCAACTTTCTGTTAGAGGGGAATTGAGAAATAAAGAAGAGATGACTTCTAAGTTTATGAAGATTTCAAAAGATTTAAACGTAGACTTGTCCTTTCAAGAAGACAATATCTACCGAAGAAATAGACGCTTGGTTTGTTTTGATATGGACTCCACTCTGATTCAAGCTGAAGTTATAGATAAACTTGCAGAGTTGGCGGGAGTAGGTGAACAAGTTTCTGCAATCACAGAATCGGCAATGCGTGGTGAAATAGATTTCAATACTAGCTTTAAAAAACGTATGGCCATGTTAGAAGGACTAAGTGAAGAAGTTCTTCGAGAAGTTGCAGTGAATCTACCAATTACGAAAGGTGCCCACCGTTTGTTTAAAGCGCTGAAATACTATGGTTTTAAAACTGCTATTTTATCGGGAGGCTTCACTTACTTTGCCGAATATTTACAAAAAGAATTAGGAATTGATTATGTTCATGCCAACCAATTAGAAATAAAGAATGGAGCCTTAACAGGTGGCTACTTGGGAGACATCGTAGATGGAAATAAAAAGGCAGAATACTTAAAAGCCATCGCCAAGAAAGAAGGTATCCATATCAATCAAACCATAGCAGTTGGTGATGGTGCTAATGATTTGGCCATGCTAAATCTAGCCGGTTTAGGTATTGCTTTTCATGCAAAACCAAAAGTAAAAGAAAGTGCTGAAAGTTCTATTTCAAGTCTTGGTCTAGATGGGGTTCTCTATTTATTAGGGTACCAAGATCGACACATTGATTTGATGTAATATATGTATTCAAAAAGCACTCTAAATTTCTTCAGAGTGTTTTTTTATAAAACATTTAAGGAGTTTCTTCGTAATTCTATAATTCCTTTCTGCTCCAACTTTTTCAACAACCTGCTTATAACAACTCTTGAAGTGTGTAACTCATAAGCTATTTCTTGATGTGTGTTTTTAATTTGAGAGCTTCCCGTAACTGCAACTTTATCTTGCAAATACTTTAACAATCTTTCATCCATTTTTTTGAAGGCAATATTATCTACCGTTTCCAATAGTTCCATCAACCTATTATGATAACTATCAAACACAAATTGTCTCCAACTTTTGTATTTACCTGTCCATTCTTCCATTTTTTCGATGGGGATCATAACCAGAATGGTATCTAGTTCTGTTACTGCTCTGATTTCACTTTTGTGATTTCCTACACAGCAAGTCATGGTCATTGCACAAGTATCTCCTTTTTCTAAAAAATATAATAGTAACTCATCACCGTCATCGTCCTCTCTCAGAATTTTAATGGCACCCTCAATCAACAAGGGCATAGATTTGATATATTGACCTATATCCATTAGAGTAGTTCCTGAGGATACTTTTTTTAAAGTCGCAACCCTGTTGATTTCCTCTATTAATTTTTTTTCAAAAATATGTCCGTAATGTAGTTGTAAATCTGCCAGCATGTATAATTGTATCTTTAACAAATGTATTAAATAACCTGATTTACAAATAAAAAAACAAGTTTATTATCATTCTAATTAAATGATCCAAACTGCTATAAGGCAGTTTAGAGATGATTCGTTTTATTTATCTTTATCCCAGTTAGATTTGTTTACTAATTTAATATATAAATATCATGAAATACTTAAGCAAAGACATAGAAGCCTTATCCAAATTACAAAACACTAAATCTTTGGTGAGAACAAATACTTCTTGTGGGATTTTTCAGGAGTGTGACTACAGCAAAGAGCCTGAAAAACTATACCACCAAAAAAGGATTGAGAAGCTCTCACCAAAATAAAAAAAGCCGCTATTAGCGACTTTTTTTAATATTATTACTTTCACAAGATTACCACTGGAACAAAGGTCTGTCTTGCATAAATCCGTTAACTTTCGCAGCAACAGCTTCCAATAGCTCTTGATTCTCAAAGTTATTTATAACTTCATCAATAAAATTAGCAATGGTTGCCATATCCTCTTCTTTTAAACCACGGGTAGTAATCGCAGAAGCACCTAAACGTATTCCAGAAGTTACGAATGGAGAACGAGTATCATAAGGAACCATGTTCTTATTTACCGTAATATCCGCTTTTACCAATGCTTGCTCTGCATCTTTTCCAGACAAGTTTTTATTTCTTAAATCTATAAGCATACAATGATTATCTGTTCCACCAGAAATAATTTTGTAATCTTTGCTTACTAATTCTTTTGCCAATCTAGCTGCATTCTTTTTTACTTGAACTTGGTATTGTAAATACTCGTCTGTCAAAGCTTCTCCAAAAGCTATAGCCTTAGCAGCAATCACATGCTCTAAAGGACCACCTTGCATTCCTGGAAATACAGCACTATTGAGAATGGTAGACATTTTCTTCAACGAACCGTTCTTTAGAGTAAGTCCGTCTCTATTCTCAAAATCTTGACCCATCATAATCATTCCTCCTCTTGGACCTCTTAAAGTTTTATGAGTAGTTGTCGTTACAAAATCACAATGTGGCATGGGATCATTCAAAATACCTTTTGCAATCATTCCAGAAGGATGAGAAATATCAGCCAATAAGTATGCGCCTACCTCATTTGCAATTTCTCTGAATTTGGCAAAATCTATATCTCTAGAATAAGAAGAAGCACCTGCCACAATCATATTTGGCTTTTCCGCTTTTGCTATTTCTAAGATGTTTTCATAATTTAAAACTTCAGTTTCTTTATCCACACCGTAATGAACTCCTCTGTAAATTTTTCCTGAAAAATTTACAGGAGAACCGTGAGTCAAATGCCCACCATGAGATAAATCAAAACCTAAAATAGTATCCCCTGGCTTTAATACTGCAAAAAACACAGCAGCATTTGCTTGAGATCCTGAATGTGGTTGTACATTTACATAAGCTGCTCCATAAAGTTCTTTCGCTCTATCAATGGCTAGTTGCTCAACAACATCCACAACCTCGCATCCTCCATAATATCTCTTTCCAGGATATCCTTCAGCATATTTATTGGTTAAAACAGAACCTTGAGCTTGCATAACTTGCTCACTTACAAAGTTTTCAGAAGCAATTAGCTCTATTCCTTTTAATTGTCTTTCTTTTTCATCTTGAATTAAATCAAAAACGACTTGATCACGTTTCATATTCTAGGTGTTTTAGGTTTAGAATGAGCAACAAAAATAATAAATATTTATACATATATAACCAAATAAACCAATAATATATCTCCCTAAAATCAGTTCCTTAAAATTTGTACTTTTTTTACTTTTCTGTTAGATGATTCTGTAACAAAACGAACGCTTTAGAACAGGCATATTTTATATCTCTAAAAAAAAGCAACACAGGGAAATAGAAAAGTCTTATTTGGAGACACGCAAAAAAAAAATTAAATTTGATGAATCTAATGATTTAAACAATGGAGAAGAAAAACTGTCCTATCTGCAACAGTAATTTGAAGTATAGAAGAAAGAAAAAATACTTTTTAAAAATCTTTTCTTTTATTAGACTATACACTTGTTCTGATTGTTATTGCTTATATGTTTGGTTGAAGATTATTAACAAATCAATCCCTATCAAATCTGGTATAAACTCAACAATAAATAACTAAGGATTTACTGATGTTATATTATTTTATTACAACTAAAATTTTAAAACATAACTTTTACGCTCAAGAGAGCTCATCATACCGAAAACAATACTTTTCCTGTTTTTTCACACAACACCATTATGAAATTTACAACAATTATGAATATCAAATTTCTACTTATTCTTTTCTCCTTTTTGTCTCTTTTTATCAACGACATGAATGGGCAGACAAAAATCACAAAAACAGATGCTGAATGGAAAAAAGCATTGACTCCATTACAATACGAAATACTCAGAAAAAAAGGGACAGAATATGCCTTTTCTGGAGAGTACAACAAATTTTACGAAGAAGGAATTTACCATTGTGCTGGCTGTAATACACCACTATTTACCTCCGAAAGTAAATTTGATTCTGGTACGGGTTGGCCCTCTTTTAACGACCACATTAGCAATAATGTACATTTTCATGAAGACAATAGATATGAAATGAACAGAACAGAAATTACCTGTAATGTTTGTGATGGTCATCTTGGTCATTTCTTTACGGATAAGTTAAAAAAAAGATACAGAAAAAGATATTGTGTCAATTCTTTATCTCTAAAATTTAATAATATTCAAAAATAAAGAAATATAAACTATTTGTTAAATAAAAAATGACTACCTTAGAGGTAAGGTTAGTGTAAATTGTATTTGATTTTTTATCATTTATTAATTTTCATATTTTTTATAGATTATTACTTCCTCCAAGCTGAGCTTGGAGGTTTTTTTTGTTTTGGATAAACCCTTTTAATGTTCTGATAATCTTGTATATTTGCGACTCAATTTCATTAAAGCAAATAGTAAGTATATGTTCAATAATTTATCCGATAAATTAGACAAAGCCCTACATGTTCTAAAAGGACATGGAAAAATAACTGAAATAAACGTAGCAGAAACACTGAAAGAAGTTCGTAGAGCATTACTAGATGCGGATGTAAACTTTAAGATTGCTAAAGATTTCACTGTAAGAGTCAAAGAAAAAGCTATTGGCCAAAACGTACTTACAACACTGAATCCTAGTCAGTTAATGATTAAACTCGTAAAGGATGAATTGGCGGAGTTGATGGGAGGTGAAACAGTTGACATAAATTTAAAAGGAGCTCCAGCAGTAATTCTAATGGCCGGTCTACAAGGTTCTGGTAAAACAACTTTTTCCGGAAAACTGGCAAACTTTTTAAAAAACAAAAAGAAAAAAGAAGTCCTTCTAGTGGGTGCAGATGTCTATCGACCTGCAGCCATCAATCAGTTACAAGTTGTAGGAGAACAAATTGGCGTAGAAGTATATGCAGAAATTGACAATAAAAACCCTGTAGCCATTGCACAAAATGCTATTGCTCATGCAAAGGCAAACGGTAAAAACACAGTAATCATAGATACCGCTGGTCGTTTGGCTATCGATGAGGCCTTGATGACTGAGATCTCAAATATACATAATGCCGTAACCCCACAAGAGACATTGTTTGTGGTGGATGCTATGACAGGGCAGGATGCTGTAAACACTGCCAAAGCTTTTAACGACTTGTTAAATTTTGACGGAGTTATTTTAACAAAATTAGATGGTGACACTAGAGGTGGAGCTGCTTTGACTATTAAATCTGTAGTCAACAAGCCTATTAAATTTATTGGTACCGGAGAGAAGATGGAAGCTATTGATATTTTCTATCCAGAACGTATGGCAGACCGTATTTTAGGTATGGGTGATGTCGTTTCTTTAGTAGAACGTGCTCAGGAACAATACAATGAAGAAGAGGCAAGAAAACTACAAAAGAAAATTGCGAAAGACCAGTTTGGCTTTGACGACTTCTTGAGTCAGATACAACAAATAAAAAAAATGGGAAACATGAAAGATCTGGTTGGAATGATACCTGGTGCTGGTAAAGCCATGAAAGATGTTGATATTGACGATGATGCTTTTAAGGGTATTGAGGCAATCATAAAATCCATGACACCTTCAGAACGAGCCGAACCCAAAACAATTAATGCCTCTAGAAAAAAAAGAATTGCAAAAGGATCAGGAACTAATATTACAGAAGTCAACCAACTACTCAAACAATTCTTTCAAATGAGTAAGATGATGAAGATGATGCAAGGTGGTGGTGGAAAAAAGATGATGCAAATGATGCAGGGAATGAAAGGTGGAATGCCTAGAATGTAATACATCAAAACCAATTACAACAAAATTACACTTACACCACTTAAAAAAAAAATCAATACAAAATCAGATGACAATATTAGATGGTAAAAAAACTGCTTCAGACATCAAAGCTGAAATCGCAGAAAGAGTAAAAGAAATAAAAGCTCAAGGAAAAAAAACACCTCATCTTGCAGCTGTAATTGTCGGAAATGACGGGGCAAGCAAAACTTATGTTGGTGCCAAAGTAAAAGCTTGCCAATTGGTTGGGTTTGATTCTACTTTGATAGAACTACCTAAAGAAACAAGCGAAACTGAACTTCTAGCTAAGATAAACGAACTCAATCAAAATGATGCTATTGATGGCTATATTGTTCAATTGCCTTTACCTAAACACATAAACGAGCACAAAGTTTTATTAGCTGTAGACCCTACTAAAGACGTAGATGGTTTTCACCCAACTAATGTTGGTAGGATGGCTTTAGAACTTCCTACTTTTTTGCCTGCAACACCTTACGGAGTTATGGAATTATTAGAACGCTATAAAGTTCCTACTTCCGGCAAAAATGTTGTTGTCATTGGCCGTTCTCATATTGTCGGAAGACCTATGAGTATTTTGATGTCTCAAAAAAGAGCCGCAGGTGATGCTACCGTAGTCGTTGCACACTCGAGAACAAACAACTTAAAAGAATTGACCTTAAAAGCAGATATTATTGTTGTTGCCCTTGGGGTTGCTGAATTTTTGACTGGTGATATGGTTAGCCAAGGGGTTACGATCATTGATGTTGGAATCACTCGCCTGGATGACCCATCCAAAAAGAATGGTTTCCGTTTGGCTGGAGACGTGCATTTTGAATCTGTTGCAGAAAAGGCCTCCTTCATTACTCCTGTTCCTGGAGGTGTTGGACCAATGACCATAGCGATGCTTCTAAAAAACACTTTGTTGGCTGGAGAAAACAGATCTTAACAAATATAAAATAGATCATACATAAAAAAGGGCATCTTAAAATTAAGATGCCCTTTTTTATGTATGATTTGATAGAACTCTATTTGTCGTTGAGCCAAACCGTAAATGAGGTAAATTTAGAACCCTCAGGAATTTGGACTTTGTCAACATCACCCAAAGTAAAAGGTTTAATCCCTACTTCTTCTTTGTTTATCGTAAACGTTGCATTAATATCTTTTACAAAAACAGTAACAGATGAAAAAGTAGCTTCTATCTTATCAATATTATGGTTTACATTTAAATCATTAAACGTAGAGGTAATGCCAACAGAACCTGTTGTCTTGTAGGCACCACTAAAAACTGTGATGCTTTTTATTTTTGAAATGCTATCTAATGGATTTATAGGAGAAATAGACAACAACAATGCTCCACCTTTCTCATAAACCAAATAAGTATCATTGGCTGAAACATATTCATTTATATTGCCAAAATCGCCTTCTGTTAATCTAGAAACTATAGAGTCATTTTTAAATATGTTTTTTAAATCTTTTATAGAGGTCTTATTTGTGATGGGACCAACTTTATCTATTGCAATGGTTGTGTCCTTTGATTGACACGAAACCATCATAATAGATATGGTAAAAATTACTAATATTTTTTTCATGTGTTTATTACTTTTAAAGATACTAAGTTACATAAATAGATAATTTTAATGAATATATAACCTTTAATAAACTAATAAATTTATATTCTTTATTTTCTTGTATCTTTGCGCACCAAAACAAAACCAATGGACATCAAAACTAAAGAACTTGTAAATAAAGGGATCATGCTTCCTTTGATGGAAGAATTCTACACCATACAAGGAGAAGGAGCTCACACAGGAACATCTGCTTATTTTATTAGAGTAGGAGGTTGTGATGTGGGATGTCATTGGTGTGATGTCAAAGAAAGTTGGGATGCTAAACTACACCCCCCTACACTATCTGACGAGATCGTAAACAACGCCAAACAATACGCAAAAACTATTGTCATCACGGGAGGTGAACCTTTGATGTGGAACATGCAATATCTTACCGCTTCACTGCAAAAAGAAGGACTACAGACCCATATTGAAACATCAGGCGCCTACGAACTGAGTGGACAATGGAACTGGATTTGCCTATCACCAAAAAAAACAAAATTGCCCTTAGATCAAATTTATCATGAAGCTCATGAACTAAAAATGATTATTCATAATAAAAATGATTTTGAATTTGCGGAACAAGAAGCCGCAAAAGTTTCTGACCATTGCGGTTTATATTTACAACCTGAATGGAGCAAAAAAGAAATGATTACTCCCATGATCGTTGAATATGTGATGAAGAACCCTAAGTGGAAAATTTCTTTACAAACTCATAAATATTTAAACATCCCTTAAACTATTTTTTTAACCAAGTTTAAAATCTTTTCAAACTGATCCTCTCTAGACAAATTTGAATTGTCTATCTCTATAGCATCATTTGCCTTCACAAGTGGGGAATCGGCTCTTGTTCTATCTAATCTGTCTCGCTCTACAACATTCCTATAAACTTCTTCATAAGTAACTTGAATGGTCTCTTTAGATTTCAGTTCATCAAACCTTCTCTTGGCTCTTATTTCTGCATCTGCAGTCATAAACAACTTTAATTCAGCATTAGGAAAAACGACAGTCCCTATATCTCTACCATCCATGACGACTCCTTTGGATTTCCCTAATTCTTGTTGTAAGGCAACTAATTTTTTTCTCACCTCTGAGATAGAGGCAACCTTACTTACATAAGAAGAAACTTCCATTCCTCTAATCTTATGCTCAACGTTAACTCTATTTAAATATACCTCCGAAAAGCCTAATTGTGGATTGTACTTAAAATCAATGATAACATCGTCTAAATGTTCAATTAAATCATGATTATTTATTTCGCCATTTACCAAAAAATTCTGCTGTAAAGCAAACAAGGCTACTGCCCTGTACATTGCACCTGTGTCAACATATATATAACCTAAATGCTTTGCTAGTTGTTTTGCGACGGTACTTTTTCCTGTTGACGAGAAGCCATCAATTGCAATGGTGATTTTTAATTTCATAAATTATAAGTGTACTGTTAATCCAAATGTGCTGTATTTTGCTCCTTCTTGAAACTTAGCAAAAGCGTAATCAAATCTCAAATGCTTTGTATTGAACCCGAAACCATAAGATAGACCTGCTTTTGTTCTAATTTCATTAAGTTGATATTCTTGAGATTTACGATGATTGTACCCTAATCTAACACTTATAAGTCTCTTGGGCCATAACTCTGCTCCAAGAGATAGATGTCTTAAAGCATTCTGAAAGTCATTGATAGACTCTTCTTTTACCGTGTTGTCCAAATCTGTCACTGACCTAGATGGGTTTGAAGTGCTAATTTCCCAATTATTCAATTCATCAATGGCCCCATATATTTTGATGGGCACATGCTCTAATCTATACTCAACCGATAAAATAACATTATTTCGAATCAACTCTTCATGATTGATATAACTTGTCAGTTGGCTTCCAGAATTTCTTAGGACTAAAGACATCAAAAACGGTTTCAAAGGATCGATGTAAGTAATCCCAATATCGTATAATAATGCCGTCGATGTATAGGTATCAATAATAGAAGAAACATATTTTATTGAGGCTCCTATAGAAACCGACTCAAGATGATAACCATAGCCGAAATTAAAGGAAACATCTCGAGCAGTAAAACTTCCCAAAACAGTGGGTCCAGTTGCCTCTGTTCTTTCAAAATCTCCATAATTGAAATATTGAATTCCTAAAAATGCAACTCCATATTTTGGATCAATAGCTTTTGCATATGAAAAAGAACCTACATTGATTCCTGAAATATAATTTACATAATTCAAAGAAACATCATTATCCATTTTAGGATTTACTGAAGAAGGATTCCAAAGGGTTTGTGACACATCATCTCTAGAAGTTAGTGTCACACCTCCTAATGCTATTTGCTTTGCTGAAGTAGGTGTGTTTAAAAATGCAAATAAAGTTTCGCCTCCAGTTTGAGAAAACAAACCGCTGGAAAAAAACACAAAAAGTGTAAAAAAAATATATTTCATTATCTAATTTTTCTTGTAAACAAATATAAGGGGCTGAGGTTAATTTTTATGAGAAATCTAAACATCACAACTCTCCAATAAATTTTGATGCAATGTCAAGACCTCAGTCTTCAAATCCTTCCGATTATTGTTTTTAATTACATAATCTGCTCTTTTCACTTTTTTTTCTTGACTCCACTGATTATTTATTCTCCTCATCACATCTTCCCTATTCACTTGATCTCTATTGACAACTCTTGTAATTCTATCCTCCAAATCTGCGACAACTACAATTACTTTATCACAGAACTCCTCTCTTTTGTTTTCAAATAATATAGCATTTTCGTAAACTACATACGGAGAATCTTGCTTGAGGATAAACGCTTTCAAATGCAAATGAACAATAGGATGAACAATCTCATTTAATTTCTGAAGAAGCGCCTTATCAGCAAACACTTTTTCAGCTATATATGCTCTATTTGGGAGATTATTTTCATAAGCATCCTCTCCTAGAAGACGAATGATATCCTTCTTAACTGCCTCCGAGCTCATCATTATTTTTTTAGCTTCAACATCAGCTTGATAAACAGGCACTCCGATGTTTCTAAACAGATCCAAAACAGTTGTTTTTCCTGCTCCTATCCCACCTGTTAACCCCACAACCATTATTTTAGAATTAAATATTCAACTTTACCTACGTTTAACTTAACTTTAGAAACCATCGAAGGCATTTCCTTAATTTGAGTTTTGATATGCTTTTGGGTTCTTTTGCTGTAATCACAAACCACATAAAAATCAGAAGGTTTTATTTCATTAAATTGGGAAAGCCTAACCAAACAAGTCACTTGAACATTTTTAGGATAAACGACAACTTCCTCTCCTTCTGGACTATTTATAACATGAAGGGGAAGTGTTAGTGTCTTTTCTGTTATCTTTTCTACCTCAATTTTTAAATTAACTTTTTCATTGGAGTAAACAATTTTTGGAAGATTCGGCTTAACAATCGCTATATTTTCATTAACAGACTGTTGCACATTTGAATCTTGGAAAAGTTTTAATTTTATTCGGTCTATTTTTGAAATTTGCATTTCAGGGCCTGTTATTTCTATAGAATCTGGCATCAATTTGATTCCTGAAAAAGAATTATAACCTAGATGATAATCAATCTTTACGTCGTGAATTACAGGAATTTTCTTATTCCCCCTTTTTCCTAACTTTACAAATAAGGTATCTGAAATGACATCAACAACTTCAATATTCTTCTTTATCGAGTTTCTTACTTGCTTTTTTAATTCATCATTAACCAAATAGTACTCATATTTACTTTTCCTTTTCAAGCGTTGAACAGAAACAGCTATATCAGGTTTAAAAAATGCTACACCTAGAAAATAAAAACCATCAGCAGCAATCCTAAAACCAATCTCTTCAGGAGGATCCTCTTGAAAAAAAAACTCATTTGACAAAGCAGTGTAGTGAACGGGGTAATAAACGATCTGACTGTACTCATTAGATAATTTATTAAGAAACCAAAAAACAAAAGTCCCAAAAACAAAAACCAAAAAAATAGAAGTTTTTTTTTCGTTGAATTTAAAAAATGATTTTGTTTTTTTCATAGTAGCTAAAATAAGGAATGAAAACGAAACAACATGACAAAATTTAAAACCATTCATAGAATGGTTATTTTTTGTCTTTGATGAAAGTTTATCCTAAGAATTGATTTCTTTTAGATTTTCTACTTGGTTACGCTCCAAAAAGGCATCAATAGTTTCAAAATGCTCAATAACTCTTCTATCTTTAAATTCAAATACTTTTTCAGAAAGTCCTTTCAAAAAATCTCTATCGTGAGAAACGAGTATCATCGTACCATCAAAATTTTGTAACGCTTCTTTAATTACATCTTTGGAACGTAAATCTAAGTGATTTGTTGGTTCATCAAGAATTAGAACATTCACAGGTTCTAGCAATAATTTTACCATTGCCAATCTTGTTTTTTCTCCTCCTGACAAAACCCCTACTTTTTTCTCTATATCATCTCCTTTAAACATGAAGGCTCCTAATATATTTTTAATTTGTGTACGAATATCACCTACTGCTACATTATCTACGGTCTCAAAAATAGTTAATTCATTATCTAACAAAGATGCCTCATTTTGAGCAAAGTATCCTACTTTTGCATTGTGTCCTAACCCACAAGATCCCTCAAAATCAATCTGTCCCATAATCGCTTTAATCATAGTAGATTTTCCTTGTCCATTCTGTCCTACAAAACTTACTTTTTCACCTCTAGCAATAGCCATATCAGCTTCTTTAAACACAATGTGATCTCCATAAGATTTTGTCATGTTTTCTGCTTTAACTGGATAATCCCCTGAACGAGGAGATGGGGGAAAACGCAATCTAAGAGACGAGGTATCTACTTCGTCAACCTCTATTATTTCTAATTTCTCTAACATTCTTTTTCTCGAGGCTACAGAAGATGCTTTCGAATATGTCCCTTTAAAACGTTCAATGTACAGCTTGTTGTCTGCTATCATTTTTTGCTGTTCATCGTAAGCTTTCTGTTGATTGGCTCTACGCTCTTTTCTTAACTCTAAATAATGAGAATAATTTGCTTTATAATCATATACTTTACCCATAGAGACTTCTAAAGTTCTATTCGTTATATTGTCTACAAAAGCTTTATCATGAGAGATCACAATAACCGCTTTTGCTTTGTTTAATAAGAAATTTTCCAACCAAATTACAGATTCAATATCAACATGGTTGGTAGGTTCATCAAGCAAAATTAAGTCTGGTTTCTTTAAGAGAATCTTAGCCAATTCTATTCGCATCCTCCACCCTCCGCTAAACTCTGAAGTCGGCCTATTGAAATCTTGTTGTTTAAACCCTAAACCTTTTAAAGCAACCTCAACTTCTGCCTCATAATTTACCTCATCCAGAGCATAATATTTTTCACCTAAGTCTGACACACGTTCGATAATGCTCATGTATTCATCAGATTCATAGTCGGTTCTGGTCTCTAGCTGCTTGTTCAAACTATCCATTTCCGACTTCATTGAAAACACCTCATCAAAGGCTTTAGAAGCCTCTTCAACTACTGTACAATCATCTTCCATTAACAAGTGCTGTGGCAAATAAGCAATCACGGTATCTTTAGGACAACGAACTCCACCTCTTGTTGGGGTTTGCATCCCAGCAATAATCTTCATCATTGTTGACTTACCTGCCCCATTTTTACCCATCAACGCAATTTTGTCATTTTCATTAATCACAAAAGACACTTCACTAAAAAGGGTATGCCCACTAAACTCAACTGCTAAATTATCTACAGAAATCATATTAAAAAATTGAAGGGACAAAACTACAAAAGAAACCCAACTGTACACTAAAGATTTTGTTAGTTTATTTTTTATTTCGTTCACTTATACCCTGACAAGTAATGCTATACTAGCATAAGTCAGGTTAAATACTGTTGGAGAAACAGAACCCTATGCAAAGACTTTAGCTGTTGTATGACAATCTAAAAGTAATCTTGTATTTTTGTAAAAAAATATCATGAAAAAATTAATTTTCTTATTTCTTTTCTTTCCCTGGCGTAATTCTTTCGCCCAAGAGATAGGAATAAGGTTTGGAGATTTTGGAAACAATAGTGTTGCTATTGATGGTATTGTAAACTTTGAAGACCTAACCCGGTTACATGGTTACATTACTTTTGGAAATGGAATTGGAGCCAACTTAATTTATGACTTCAAAGTAAAATCTCTAGATGCTATTCAATCTAACTTTCAATATTATTTTGGTGTGGGTGTCAATACATTCATAGGTAGTCCTTTTGTATTAGGATTAAATGGAGAAACCGGTATTGAATATCTTTTTAAAGAAACTCCCATCACTTTGGGTCTAGATTGGAGTCCACAATTAAACATTATTACCAAAACTTCACTCGACCTCCTTAGTTTTGGAATTAACATTCGCTATAGGATCAACGAATTATAATTAAATACTCATGCAGAAGAAAATAAACATTCAAAATAAAAGAGCTCGATTTGAGTATGAAATTCTAGACAAGTATGTAGCTGGAATGGTGTTAACTGGAACCGAAATAAAATCAATTCGACTCAGTAAAGCAAGAATAACAGATAGTTTTTGTGAGTTTAACGAACAAGGAGAATTATTCTCCATCAATATGTTTATCGAAGAATATTTATATGGAAACGCATACAATCACAAACCTAAAAGTGCTCGAAAATTATTGCTCAATAAAAAAGAGTTAAAAAAACTAAATAAGGAGGTACAAACAGGTGGTCTGACCATCGTACCTTTAAGAATGTTTATTAATGATAAAGGATTAGCTAAATTAGAAATAGCGCTATGTAGAGGAAAAAAACTATATGACAAACGACAAACCATTAAAGATCGAGATCATAAAATTTCATTAGATCGTATTAAAAAATCTTACTAGATGTTTTCCTTACTTAAATTGATGAGATGGAAAAACCTTGTATTGATCTGTTTGAGTCAAATCTTCATGGTTTTGAGTATATTCTCCAAAGATCAGTTTACGTTTCCTGTGTTGATTTATATTGTGTGTACTTTTTGTTTTGCTGCCAGCGGGAACATCATCAATGATATTTTTGATATCATACCAGACAAAACAAACAAACCACAAAAGGTTCTTATACCAAAGATAATTAGTTTCAAAAAAGCACACCAAACTTACTATTTATTGAATTCAATAGGATTGATATTGACTATCTATGGTAGTTACTTACTTCAAAATTACACTTTTACTGCCTATGGTATTTTTGTCATTGCCTTACTTCATATTTACAGCAGTACACTAAAAGGTACACCAATGCTTGGCAATTTAGTGATTGCTTCATTCACAAGCATTTCATTATTATTCTTTTTACTAATCATTCCTAGTTCCTCTGACCAAAATCTAACACTCCTAATTTATTCACTTTTAGCATTTTTAATCAATTGGGCCAGAGAAATGATCAAAGACATTGAAGACATCAAGGGAGACAAGAAAGCAAACTTAAAAACTACACCAATAACAATGGGGACAAGAACTACTGTATACATCATACAGGGAATTCTTTTGCTAACAACAACAGTGTTAATAGTGATTATGTATTTATCTGTAAACACCCTCTTAAAATGTTATATTTTCATCACTTTAATACTGCCTTTATGCTACATTTTTAACCGTTTACATAAATGTTTTGAAAGGCAGCATTTTTCAAAAATTAGCAAGATACTGAAGCTGATTGTTGTGTTTGGAATTCTAAGTATTGCCTTAATAAAAATATCATAAACTATGCTAGAAAATATTTTACGAAAACATCATGTGATCTTAGGGTCAAAATCACCCAGAAGAAAGCAATTTTTGAAAGAATTAAACATCTCCTTTGAAAGTAGAACCATTGACACACCGGAAGTTTATCCTGAAAAATACAAAGAAGAAGAAATTACAGAGTTCTTAGCTGATCTCAAATGCAAAGCCATACAATTAACAGCCCAAGAGTTATTAATTACAGCAGACACCATAGTGTGGTCAAAAAACAAAGCCTTGGAGAAGCCAAAAGATCATGTTGAAGCTTATCAAATGTTATCAGAATTATCTGGCAGTAGCCATCAAGTAATCACATCAGTTTGTTTGGCTACCACTAAAAAAAAGAAAATATTCACAGACAAAACGACAGTGTATTTTAAACAACTAACCTCAGAAGAAATAAACTATTACATAGAAAACTATAAGCCGTACGACAAAGCCGGAGGTTACGGGATACAAGAGTGGATTGGCTTGATAGGAGTTACTAAGATTGAGGGAAGTTATGCTAATGTTGTTGGACTACCTGCAGAGAAATTATACAATGAACTTAAAAACTTTTAATATTATTCCTCTAACCGCATAAAATTATTACTTTTGCCGACAAACAATGTTAGAACTGTAAAATGAAAAAATATACATACTCCGAGAAAAAAGATACTCGTTCTGGTTTTGGTGCTGGTTTGGCTCACTTAGGAAGAACTAATCCAAATGTAGTGGCACTATGTGCTGATTTAATTGGTTCATTAAAAATGAATGAATTTATTAAAGAGAATCCAGAAAGATTTTTCCAGATTGGTATCGCAGAAGCTAACATGATGGGAATTGCAGCAGGTTTAACTATCGGTGGAAAAATTCCTTTTACAGGAACTTTTGCCGCTTTCTCAACAGGTCGTGTATATGATCAAATAAGACAGTCTATTGCCTATTCTGACAAAAATGTAAAAATTTGTGCGTCACATGCAGGTCTAACCTTAGGTGAAGATGGAGCAACTCATCAAATATTAGAAGATTTGGGGTTGATGAAAATGATTCCAGGGATGACCGTAATCAATACTTGTGACTACAACCAAACAGAAGCTGCTACCATAGCAATTGCAGAACATGAAGGTCCTGTTTATTTACGTTTTGGTAGACCCGTAGTTCCTATTTTCATGCCTAAATTCTCAGACAATGATCATGATAACAAATTTGTTATAGGTAAAGGAATTCAAATGACCGAAGGAAATGATGTTACCATCGTTGCTACTGGACATCTTGTATGGGAAGCACTTCAAGCTGCAGAAGAATTAGAAAAACAAGGAATAACTGCAGAAGTAATCAACATACACACAATCAAACCTCTAGACGAAGAATTAATTATAAAGTCTGTAAGCAAGACTGGTTGTGTAGTTACCGCAGAAGAACACAATATTATTGGGGGACTAGGTGAAAGCGTAGCCAGAGCACTAGCCACAAACAAACCCGTACCACAAGAATTTGTAGGAACAAAAGATACTTTTGGAGAATCTGGTACCCCTGCACAATTGATGGAAAAATACAACTTAAATGCTGCAGCTATTGTCACAGCTTCAAAAAAGGTGATCAACAGAGCTTAAAATACTTTGAAAAGCATAAAAAAAGGCATCATTTAGATGCCTTTTTTTATGCTTTTCATTTAAATCAATCTTATTTCATCTAACATAAGTTCAAAGTTTTCCTCACTCTTATTGCCAATTAAAAATACAATCTGTTCAATAAAGTCATTTGAAAAATTTGGTTTGTCAAGTTTTCTTCCCCTAAACATAGGATACATATCCTTAAGAGGAATTATTATTTCTTGCCATTCTCCATGGGTTTCAAAAGTAGATATATAGGAATGTGAATCTCCAATACGAGATTTTATTCTGAATTGATATTTTTTTCCATCACCTTTTACTTTTAAGATGAATTTGGTGAAATTTCCAATTGATTTTCTTTTAAATTGATATCTCACTGAGGAAAAACCACCATTATTATCTAAGGATATTGAACCTTCAAAAAGGCCATATCCCTCACCACTAATTTTAAAAAAACCTTTAGATTTACCTCCCATTACAACATCATCAACAACTACCCAGTCTTCTGTATTTGATGTTTGAGTGAACTTAAATATTATATTTGAATCCATAAAAATAAATATTAGTAACGCGAAAATATAGATCTTCATTATTTTTTAATTAGACAATTGACTTCGAGTTTAAAATAAAACACTACTGCTGAAATAAATAGACAAGCCATTGCGAGTATATTTTTGGTCAGGTATTTATTCGAAATACCTTACTTTAACTCAACGATAATTTCATTTCTTCGATTAAAAACTTCATAGGGGGCGTTATATCCTAAAAAACAAAAACGATTTGAATAAGCAATGCCTTCTTGATCCAAAGCTGATTTTAATTTTTGCTTCGCATCTTCTATTTTTTTGTCATTGGCCCAACCACTAAAATGCAATGAAGCAACAATTTTTTTAGGTTCTTTTTTAAACGTTATACTTGACTGATTGGGTTTGGGTAGCGTTTCTTTTGAAAACTCCTTTGGCACCATAAACATCATTGTCATAGAATCTGTTAAAGTCATTGCGACAGGAGAGGTCATCGAAATTTTTTCGTTTCTTTCATTTCCTCCAAAAATATATCCCGCCAAAATGGAAAATCCTTTACTAGAGGAGTCTTTGTATCCACTAGTTGAAAGTTTAACAGAGGTAAACAAAGTTTCTTCATAAATCCGAATTTCAAATGTTTTATACTTTTGATGGACTTCATATGAATATGTTTCTATAGAACTTTGAGTTTTCAAAGCATAAATTTGAATAGCAATAAAAGTTATGAATACAATACTTATTAAAATTAACACTACCTTCATTTCTATCCTCTAATTAATTATGAATAACTCCTTGATGGGTACAAGATCGTTTCTTGTTTGCTTCTGTAAATGAGATTCTAAATTAATAAAAATACACTAATCTTATGCCTCCAAAACCTTGTTTTGTTTTTTTAATCTGCAAACAGATAAAAACTATAAGTACAATTGATAATTTTAATATCTTTATAAGAATTATTGATGCTAAAAAATTTAAAGATGACCATTACACAATTGAGGTATGTATTAGCTGTTGCTAAATATAAAAATTTCACCACTGCATCTGAGCATTGTTATGTGACACAACCAACACTCAGTATGCAGATACACAAATTAGAGGAGTCTTTGGATATTCAAATTTTCAATCGAAATAAAAAGCCTATTGAACTCACTGGTGTTGGTAAAAAAATAGTTGAACAAGCAAAAACAATAGTAAACGAAAGTAATAGAATTGCAGATATCGTAGATCAACAAAAGGGATACGTTGGTGGCAAATTTAAAATCGGAATCATACCCACAATCATGCCTAGTTTACTGCCTTTATTTCTTAAAAACTTTAACAACAAATACCCAGAAGTAGAGTTAATTATACACGAATTGACCACCTCCGAAATCATTCAAAAACTTAAAGATGGAAATTTAGATGCTGCGATAGCTGCAACGCCCCTTAAAGATGAAACCATCATAGAATCTCCTCTTTATTATGAGCCCTTTATTGGACTAGTTCATAAAAATCACAGACTATATCATGACGAACATCTCATCCCTGAAAACTTAAACATAGAAGATTTATTGTTACTTGAAGATGGTCATTGTTTCAAAGAAAGTGCTCTTAACATCTGTAGTTCATTAAAACAAGATTTGAAAAAGAAATTTGTTCTTCAGAGTGGTAGCTTCAACACTTTGATCAAATTGACTAAAGAAGGTATGGGTATGACATTGCTACCTTATTTGCATACGCTAGACTTAGAGGATGAAGACAAAAAACTAATACGAGAATTTCAGAAACCTTATCCTGCAAGAGAAGTGAGTCTTATCTACCACAAATCAGAACTAAAACTTCAGCTCATACATGCATTAAAAGAAGAAATATCTGGAGTCATAAGAGGGTTGATCTCTTTTAGTGAGGTAAAGATCGTCAGTCCAATAAGAGAGGTTCGCTAACTATTGGGATTTCATAATTATTTTTATATCTTCAATTCCTATAAAAAACACTAACAATGCAATCTATAACTAGGATATTTGATTTCCCATTACATCAACTTAAAAACCACCCCTTAAAAAAAGCTTTTACCACAAAACAAAATGGGGAATGGGTTTCTATTTCGACACAAGAATTTATTGACCAATACAACTTTACCTCTAAAGGTCTGCTGGAACTAGGGATACAAAAAAATGAAAAAATTGCGGTAATATCCTCCACGAATAGAACTGAATGGAATATTCTGGACATGGCAATATTACAAGTTGGTGCACAAAATGTGCCCTTATACCCAACAATCTCTGAAAAAGACTACGAAGCGATTCTAAATCATTCTGGTGCCACTTACTGCTTTGTTTCAGATACTGAGATTTTAAAAAAAGTAAAAGCGGTAAAAGACAAAACTTTTTTAAAAGATATCTATACTTTCGACAAAATTGAGGGTGAGAAAAACTGGATAGAAATTTTTGAGGCTGGAAAAAAATCTAACAAAGATGAGATGTTAGAAGATATAAAAAAAAGCATCGTCCCTGCTGATCTGGCCACAATTATTTACACTTCAGGAACTACCGGAAACCCCAAAGGAGTTATGCTAAGTCATGAAAACTTAGTTTCAAACACCATTACAAGTGCTCCCCGAGTTCCTCTTGAAAGAGGAAAATCTAAAGCTCTGAGTTTCCTGCCGATATGCCATGTTTTTGAAAGAATTATACTATATCTGTACATGCATGAATGTATTGAGATTTATTTTGCTGAATCTGTCGAAAAAGTTAGTGACAATCTTAAAGTAATACAGCCAGACATCATGTCTGGAGTTCCGAGATTATATGAAAAAGTTTACGACAAAATAATTGCAAAAGGAGAACAGCTAAAAGGCGTAAAGAAAGCTTTATTTTTCTGGGCCGTTAATCTAGGCTTAAGATTTGAGCCTTATGGCGCAAATGGCTTTTGGTATGAATTTAAACTAAAAATAGCTAGAAAACTTATTTTTAGCAAATGGAAAGAAGCTCTCGGAGGAAACATCAGTAATTTGGTTTCTGGTAGCGCTCCCCTACAAGAGAGATTGGTGAGGGTTTTTTCTGCTGCAGGCATGACGATCCTAGAGGGCTATGGGCTAACCGAAACCTCTCCTGTTATTTCTGTAAACGATATGAAAAACAACGCTTTCAAAATTGGTACAGTGGGTAAACCTCTACCAAACGTGATGGTTAAAATTGCTGAAGATGGGGAAATTTTAGCTAAGGGACCCAATATCATGATGGGCTACTATAAAGATCCTGAAAAAACAGATGAAGTAATTGTTAACGATTTCTTCCATACAGGTGATATTGGTGAATTGGACCAAGATGGTTTTCTAAAAATTACGGACCGTAAAAAAGAAATTTTTAAAACTTCTGGAGGAAAATTCATAGCACCCACACTCATAGAAAACGAATTAAAACAATCTAAATTTATTGAACAAATAATGGTCATTGGGGAATCTCAAAAAATGCCCGCTGCACTCATACAACTCAATTTCGAGCACACTAGAAAATGGTGTGAAATTAAAAACATCACGGGGGTGGATACCAACAACAAACTAGCAGAAAACCGTTTTGTTAAAGATAGAATTCGCAAAGAAATTACTTTTCACAATCAAAAATTTGGAAACTGGGAACAAATCAAAAAATTTGAACTCACTCCTAACGAATGGACATTGGCCGGGGGTCACTTGACTCCAACTATGAAAGTCAAACGTAAAGTTATTCTAGAATTATATCAGGATTTGTTTACAAAAATATATCCAAAAAATTAAGATTTCTTTCCCAATTCTATGATCTCTAAATGAGCTATTTCGCCATTATGAATCTCAAAACGTAACATCGTTCTGACCGTATGAAATCCATAAATCCCAGCTGCTCCTGGATTCATATGCAGAAGAGCTAACTTATGATCATATTGAACTTTTAGAATATGCGAATGCCCACTGATGAATAATTTTGGTGGGTTTTTTATAATTACTTCTTTAATTCTTTTGTTATATCTTCCTGGATATCCCCCAATATGAGTCATCAAAACCTCTAATCCTGCTATGCTAAATCTATGGTCTAACGGAAACTCCGATCTTACATCACTGCTATCAATATTACCATACACTGCTCGTAACGGCTTAATTTTCTTTATGGCATCAGCTACTTCTATCTTACCTATGTCACCAGCATGCCACACCTCATCAGCCCATTTTACATGCCTTAAAACAGCATCATCTAGGTGGCTATGTGTATCTGAAAGCAACAATATTTTCATTTTTTATAGGGTTTTAAATATGTTTTTCTATTGCTTGTGTTCTGTAATTACTTTATGTAAAACAACTTGAGCAGACTTTTCAAAATCATCATGCCAACCAAAATAGTTACCTGTCTTGAAATAGTTTTCATGAACATATCCATTACCTACATAATCATATATTTCAGTATAAGCTTTATTGATTCCTTTGGCTTCACACACCAAACCACAATATAACTTACCCTTTTCTATCTTTATCTTAAAGGTAAAGATTTCATGGTCAACCCTTCCAAAATCAAGCTTTTCATCATAAGCACTGGTCCACGGATCACTATGTTCAGGCTTTGTGTAATAATCTATTTGGATCATGCCACTATTCCATCTTATTTTTACTGTTGCCGGATTGCCACTAATACCTTCTGACTCTTTTCCATGTATTTGCGCAACAATTGTTCTACCATTACCCTCAACAAAATCAACTTGTATGGTGGACTCTAAAACATGAACCCCAGATTTCATAGACCAGTTGTCTTTAGTGTCTTGTACTCCTTTCCAAAATTCTCTCAGTTCGGTCCTGCAATACTTTCCCCCCAATGCGGAAAACCCTGAAGTAGTGTACCCCGTAAATTGAGTCCATAGGGTATAACTACCGTCTGAATTTCTAAAGAAGTATTTTGAGGCCTCTGCTGAAAGATTTTCCTTGACAATTTCTTCGTATCTAATAGAAGTAGCTTTGCCCGCTCCTGAATTTATGGGGACAGATAAGTACCAGTTTTCCCATTTGATGTTGTCCTCTTTTTCAGTAGAATTTTCTTCTTCATTTGGGACTTGTTCCTCAGGAGGATTGTTTTCTTCCACTGGCGTCTCTTCTTCCTCTACAATTTCATCTTTCTTTACTATCTCTTGATCAGAAGATGAAGTACATGAAAACAATAAAAAAACAAACAAGAAAAAGAAATGATTAACAATCTTTAGTTTCATTTTAAAACATTTTAATACAAAGGTTATTTCGAGTTATAATAGCATTAAGTTATGCTCTTCAAAACTAATGTTCTTAAATCAAACATTAATCAATAAACCCATAAAAATTGACCCTCACCATTATTTGGGTTTAACAATCACAGTAGATTCTGTTGATTGTAACCTCATAATTCAATATCTTTATCCTCTAAAAAAAAGGCTTTGAGGTACTTTGCAGAACTTTCATACTTAGGAAAAAATTATCATGGATGGCAAATACAACCCAATGCTATCAGCGTGCAAGAAGTGGTACAAAATTGTTTATCCACTATATTAAGAACTCAAATAGAGGTAGTTGCAGCTGGAAGAACAGATGCTGGTGTACATGCAGCTCAGATGTTTATCCATTTTGACACCAAATCAAAACTTGATACGGATGTGTATTGCTATAAAGTAAATGCCTTGTTGCCAGATGATATTGTATTCAAAAACATTTTCAAAGTTAAAGATACTGCACATACTCGATTTGATGCCATAAAGAGAAGCTATCAGTATAAAATATTACAAGGTAAAAGTCCTTTTACAACAGAAACGGAATGGCAAATAAACCAAACTTTAAATATCGACGCCATGAACCATGCAGCTACATATTTATTGGAATACACCAATTTTAAATGCTTTTCTAAATCCAAAACTGATGTAAAAACTTACAATTGTGATATTAGCAAAGCAGAATTTATGGTTCAGGGTAGTCAATTGGTCTTTCACATCTCTGCAAATCGATTTTTACGAAATATGGTTAGAGCGATAGTAGGCACTTTATACGCTATTGGACAGGGTAAAATACCTCCTGAAGACATGATCGACATCATCAAGAGTGGACAAAGATCTAGTGCTGGTATCTCCGCTCCAGCCCATGGCCTTTTTTTAACTGAAATAACATACCCAGAAAACATCAAAAATGCCTAATTCTAAAAAGAACAAAATTCTCGACCTCAATATCTTTAGTCGAATCATGAGCTATGCGATGGATTATAAGGCTCTGTTTGTTTCAACAAGTGTCTTTTCTATATCCTTAGCTATAATTTCTACGCTTAGACCCTACCTAATGATCAATGGAATAGACAACTATGTTTATACAAAGACTGAGGAGGGATTTTTAAACTTTGCTATCCTCATTTTGATAGCTCTAATTGCTGAAGTTATCCTTCAACTGTGTTTTATTTATTTAGCCAATCTCTTAGGTCAAAGTGTTATCAAGGACATCCGAATCAAACTTTTCAAACATATTTTAAAGTTTAACATGGCCTACTTCAACAATTCCTCTGTAGGTAAAATGGTCACCCGTGTCGTATCAGATGTGGAAACCATAGCCCAGTTTTTTAGCCAAGGTCTTTTTATGATTGTAAATGATATTCTAAAGATGTTCATTATTGCCATTTTTATGTTAATCATCAATTGGAAATTAGCCTTAATTGCCTTTGTTGTTCTACCTATTCTAATTTACGCAACCAAGATTTTTCAGAGAGCTATAAAGACAGCTTTTCAAGAAGTACGAATTCAGGTCGCAAATCTCAATGGGTTTGTCCAGGAAAGGGTTACAGGGATGAAAATTGTACAACTTTTCAACAGAGAAAATATTGAATATAAAAAATTTCAAGAGATCAACAAAAAACACAGAATAGCTCATATAAAAACGGTCTGGTATTTTTCTATCTTTTATCCAATTGCAGAAGTTTTATCCTCCATTGCCATAGGACTAATTGTTTGGTTTGGGGGTAAAGAATTGGCCCTAACCTATGAAGTCACAGCTGGAGAAATTATTGGATTTATCATGATGACAGAAATGCTGTTTAGACCCTTAAGACAAATCGCAGATAAATTTACAACATTACAAATGGGAATGGTTGCCGGTGACCGAGTGTTTGAAATCATGGACACCAAAAGCCATATTGATAGCCACGGAACCTTTAGACCTAAAGATCTTATGGGAGATATTTGTTTTAAAGATGTTGTCTTTAGCTATCTAAAAGAAGAGCAAGTTTTAAATGGAATTACCTTTGAGGTAAAACAAGGAGAAACCATTGCTATTGTTGGTGCTACTGGAGCCGGTAAATCTACCATTATCAATCTAATCAACCGTTTTTATGATGTTGACAGTGGAACAATTACCATCGACGGTACATCTATAAAAGAATATGACCTGAACTTCTTAAGAAAAGAAATAGCTATCGTACTACAAGATGTCTTTTTATTCTCAGATAGCATCAAGAACAACATTAGTTTGCAAAAAGATGAAATCACGCTTGAAGAAATCAAAAGAGCAGCAAAACAAATTGGGATCGATGATTTTATAGAAAGTTTACCTGGTGGCTTTGATTACAATGTAAAAGAACGAGGCGTTATGCTATCCTCTGGTCAAAGACAATTGATTGCTTTCTTAAGAGCTTATGTTTCTAATCCAAAAATTTTAATTTTAGATGAAGCCACTTCTTCTATTGATTCTCACTCAGAAAAAATGATTCAATTTGCAATTAATAAAATAACACAAGGTAGAACAAGTATTGTGATTGCCCATCGACTGGCTACCATAAAAAATGCAGACAGAATTATAGTATTAGAACAAGGGCGTATTGTAGAAATAGGAACACATAAAGAATTACTCAGTACAAAAGGTGGAGTGTACAAAAACTTATACGATAAACAATTCGCAAAACAACAAGCTATATCCTGATGAAAAAAATTATTCATACAACAAAAGCACCAGCTCCTCTTGGCCCTTACAACCAAGGAATTGCCATAGACGGTGTATTATATGTTTCTGGTCAAATTGCTATCCATCCCGAAACTGGACGCTTAGAAAACAAGGATATCCAAACAGAAACCGTAAGGGTCATGAAAAATATAGAGGCCATATTACGAGAAGCTGGTACTACTTTTGAAAACGTAGTAAAGACTAGTATTTTATTGACAAACATGGATGATTTTGTAATGGTCAATAAAGCATATGGTACATACTTTGATGAGGACACTGCTCCAGCTAGAGAGTGTGCAGCAGTCTCAAAATTACCCAAGCACGCATCAGTAGAGATCTCAGCAATTGCCCATTTATAAAAACGTATTGATATATTGAACATCAACGGACAAAGACTTGCTTCATGTACAGGTAACAGCATAAACCTATCTCACCTAGCGACAGGTCTATATATCGCTAAAATTCGGACCTCAAAAGGAATGGTTAGTAAAAAGTTTATCAGATAAATCCAGGCCTCAAGAGCGGTTCTACATTCGGAAGAAGTAGGATTTCATAAATTTTAATTTTAAAAAAAACCTTCAGTGTTACCACGGAAGGTTTTTTCTATATAGATTTTATCAACAAACCAGCTGTAGCAGGATTTGTAGCTAACGGAACATTGTAAACATCACACAAACGCATCAACATGAATATATCTGGTTCGTGAGGATGCTTTTCTAAGGGGTCTCTAAAAAAAATGACCATACCTGTTCTTCCTTCAGCTACCCTTGCTGCAATTTGAGCATCACCACCCAAGGGTCCTGACAAATATTTAGTGACCTTTAAGTTGGCTGCTTCTACTTTAGAGCCTGTTGTCCCTGTTGAAATCAAACTTATATTTTTTGCTTTCAACAATTCTTTGTGCTCCATTAAAAACTGAACCATATCAGCTTTTTTTCCATCATGAGCAATTATTGCTATTTCCATATGACTGCTTATATAAAAAACTTATTTACTGAAAACTAAGATCTTAACTAACTCGAAGACAAACAAAAAAACCTCGAAACGATGAAGAAACGAGGTTTTTTACTTTGAATTTTTATTGCTTATAATGAAGCTGAATATTCAATTAAATCAACAATTTTTGTTGAGTATCCAATCTCGTTGTCATACCAAGCCACAACTTTAACAAAGTTATCGTTCAAGGCTATCCCTGCTTTAGCATCGAAAACAGAAGTACGAGTATCTCCGATAAAATCTTGAGAAACTACTGCATCTTCAGTGTATCCTAAAACTCCAGCCATTGCTCCTTCAGAAGCTGACTTCATTGCAGCACATATCTCTTCGTAAGTTGCAGGTTTATCAAGTTTTACAGTTAAATCAACAACTGAGACATCCATTGTAGGAACACGAAAAGCCATACCTGTTAATTTTCCATTTAATGCTGGAATTACTTTTCCAACAGCTTTTGCAGCTCCTGTAGAAGAAGGAATAATGTTATGGATTGCAGAACGTCCACCTCTCCAGTCTTTCATAGAAGGTCCATCTACAGTCTTTTGAGTTGCTGTCGCAGCATGAACAGTAGTCATCAACCCTTCAGAAATACCCCAATTGTCATTCAATACTTTTGCTATTGGAGACAAACAGTTTGTTGTACAAGAAGCGTTAGAGAAGATGGTCTCATCAGCTTTTAATTCGTTATTGTTAACTCCCATCACAAACATTGGTGCATCTGGAGAAGGTGCAGATAAAACTACTTTTTTAGCTCCAGCCTCAATGTGACCTTGTGCTTTTTCTTTTGTTAAGAAGAATCCAGTAGATTCAATCACATAATCAGCACCAACTTCATCCCACTTTAGGTCTGCTGGATTACGCTCAGCTGTAATTCTGATTGTATTTCCGTTAACAACCAAAGCACCATCAACCACTTCAACAGTTCCTTTAAATTCACCGTGAACAGAATCATACTTTAACATATATGCTAAATACTCAACATCTAACAAGTCATTAATCCCCACAACTTGAACATTTTCTCTAGCTACTGCAGATCTGAAAGCAAATCTTCCAATTCTTCCAAATCCGTTAATTCCAATTTTTACCATAATAATCTAACTAATTTTAATTTGTTTATTGTTTATTTTAAACACTCAAGATATCTGCGACTCTTAGCAAGTTCATATTGATATCATGGTGTAATTTCACTGCCTTCTCTAAATTGATAGAAGTAATTTCATTATTATTGATTCCTACCATTAAATTTGACTGCCCTGATAGTAGTAAGTCAACCGCTTTCACTCCTAATCTACCAGCCAATACTCTATCAAAACAAGAAGGAGCACCTCCTCTTTGCATATGCCCCAAAACGGAGACACGCACATCGTATTCAGGCATATTTTCTTCTACATAACTTTTGAGTTCAAAAACTCCTTTTCCAGTCTTATCTCCCTCTGCAACTACAACAATACTAGATCCTTTTCCAGATTTTTTACTCTTTTCTAAAGACTCAACTAACCTTTCAATCCCTAAATTCTCTTCAGGAATCAAAATCTCCTCAGCTCCAGCTCCAATACCAGCATTCAAAGCAATAAACCCTGCATCACGTCCCATTACCTCAACAAAAAACAATCTGTTATGAGAAGATGCAGTATCTCTAATTTTATCTATAGCCTCTACAACAGTATTTAGTGCCGTATCATATCCTAATGTAAACTGAGTCCCGTAGATATCATTATCAATGGTCCCAGGGATTCCAATGACAGGAACTTTATATTCACTATTAAAAATCATTCCACCTGTAAAAGAACCATCTCCTCCAATAACAATCAACGCATCTAGTGCATTTTTCTTGAAATTTTCATATGCTTTTGCTCTTCCCTCCGGTGTCATAAACTCTAAAGAACGTGCTGTTTGCAAAAAAGTTCCTCCTCTATTGATCGTATTACTTACACTTCTAGAGTCTAAAGGAACCAATTCGTTATCAATCAACCCTTGATAACCTTGTAATACTCCCATACACTCAATACCATTGAACACACAGGCTCTTACAACAGCTCTTACCGCAGCATTCATTCCTGGAGAATCTCCTCCGGAAGTCATCACGGCTATCTTATTTACTTTTTCTATCATAAGTGTTGGTTTATTCTCTGTAAAAGTAATAATTAATCAGGTATTGAAATGCCTACCTATGCAGAAGTACGAAAACGATATCGACCTAATTGGTAATTTCTAATCTTAGAAATATTTGAATCTAGGAGCTCTGCTACTAAGACCATAATTTTTTTGGATACACTTTTTTTTCCTTAAATTCTTTAATCGCTGCTGTCACAACCGATTTGTCTTCTGCATAAGTGACTCCATACCATTGAGCAACTGTGGTTAACACCTTTGCTACTCCTCTTTTTGCGTTGATCACATTACTAACCACAGTAGGAATAAAAAACTCACTCTTTAGTTCTTCTGATCGTTCCTCCATAAAAGATTTAAAATCCTCCTCTAAAACCTCAAGAAACCTTGGAGTGAAACCCCAAAAATTCATAGAAACAACTGTGCCTTTTTTCATCGGAACAAACTCCCCTTGGTCATCTTTCCTTACAATTTTGTTGTCCAATTTTTCTATACTAGTTCTTTCAATAACATCAATCAAATTATGATCAGCATCAAGAAAACATTCTCCTCTACTGACATAACCATTGTCAGAAATTGTTTTATCTATATTGTACCCCACCATGCACATGTCAAACGAATTCTTATCTAATCTAGACAATTCTTTTATAATGTCTTTATAAGCTTGTTTCCCATAAAAATCGTCTCCATTGATAACGACGAAATTGTCTTTAACAACTCCTTTAGTCATTAATAAAGCGTGTCCTGTACCCCAGGGTTTTGTTCTATTTTCGTTTATGGCATAACCTAATGGAATATCACTTATACTTTGGCATACATATTCAACTTCTATTTTCCCTGATAATTTATCATCAAAAATAGCTCTAAAGTCAGCTATAAAATCTTCTCGTACAATAAAAACCACCTTTTTAAATCCCGCTTGTATAGCGTCATATATTGAAAAATCAATAATAGTATCTCCTTCATCTGACATTGGATCCATCTGTTTTAATCCTCCGTAACGACTTCCCATTCCAGCAGCCAATACTACCAAAGTATATTTATTCATATTTTTTTAATCTTTTTTTAGGGTATAAAATTAACTATTTTACTGTGATTTTGGGAGATCCTGATCGATCACTTTTCCAGCATTTCAAACTCTTCTTCTTTTATAGCTTTGTCCTGATTTCGTTTTTTGAATCCAATTTTCTTCAGCATTTCTGATATGTTGTTAAAATCAATACGATAATTTAAACCAATACCTTGTGTATATCCTTGATCATCGTCAGTGTATTGAATATCATTTAGCCTATTAAAAACAGTTGAGCGCAAAGAACCATCTTTGTTCATCAAAAACTCAACCTTAACCTCACCTACAACGGCAGTTTGTGCTCTTACACCAAGAGGGACTCCTAATTTACCATCAATCAAAATTCTATCGTTAATCTCTGTAGCCAATCCAATATCAATTTGATCATCAATCACAACATCTTCAACACTTGAAGCCTGTCCGGAAGTGTATGCCAAATCAATTTGAAATTTATCATCTTTTTTGTTAAATATCTGTGTAAAAGCACTCGATAAAATTTCTGATGTGGTATTTGTAATGACAGAACTCGTGTTGTTGATATTGTCTTCATCATAAAAATTCTTAGTAACCAACAACGAAAAGAATTGTCTCATTTTAGAGTTTTCATCTATGTTTAACTTAAAATCTAACTCTGAAGAAACTGTTGAACTAGCGTTTGGTATGGTAATGAAGAAATCTTGTTTAGAATCAAACAATTCTCCTGTTACTTTGGTGATCAAATCAACATCTATTTTTCTATTTACTGTTAAATTTTCTAAAAGCACTTTAGGATTTGCAATTACAGAATGTATGGCTTCTATATCTAGCTCTGCTTTATACGGATCTCCATCCCATGAAACTGTCCCTCCCTTTTTCACCACAAAAGGTTTGTTTACAAAACCACCATATTTGAAGTTATATAGACCTTCATCTACAACCAAGTCTCCATACATTTTTACATTATAGAGCCTATCAATATCGATAATCAAACTTCCACTTGTTCTTCCTTGCAAAGAACTTCCTGAGGTTTGGTCTATCACTACTTCACCAAGCGCATCTTTTGTTATGTCAATATTTAATTTAACAGACAAGCCACCAACCGTAACAACCTCTTCTTCTTCTTCTTCTTCTTCTGTTACAGTCTCAGTTTCTTGCTCTTTAAAATAGATGAATCTGTTATTTTCTACTTGTTTTACATCGCTTAGGGGTAAGACAAATTTTGTGTTTGGCAGTGTGGTTCCAAAAACATCAATTTTTAAATCAGTTGTAGGCCCCTTTATTGTGGCTTCACCCTTCATAAACCCTGTACCATAATACTTTGACTGTTCTTGTTGTGTAGTGTTTAGAACCAAGAGATTATTACTATCAATTTTAAAATCAAGATTCCAATTGCTGTTTTGATCGTAGTTTATTTCTCCATCTAAAATTCCATTCGTTTCATAGACAGCATCCTCTAATGTAACATCATTAAAAACTAGTTTTTTACCGAGTAACTCTATTTTGGTATTCCCAATAAAATTATAGTCTACATTTAAATATGGAAATTTCAATCCCGCATTGTTTAATTCTAAAACACCATAACTATAAAAATCATTTAAATTACCATTGATCGTGAAAGCACCCCTTGCTGTTCCCCGAATAGCAGAAAGAACGTTTCTTCCCAGAGGGCTTAAAGAAGCTAGGTATAAATTGTTTAATGCTACATTTAAATTAATTTCAGAGTTTAAAAAACTCTTTTTATTTACTAGTATTTCACCCTGCGCATCTATGTTTTGGATATCTTTACTACTAATATTAAAGTTGATATTGTAACCTAACTTCTTTTCATTTGGTTCAATACTGGTTTCCAAGTGACCATAATTCACTCCATTTATCTTCAGCTCATCAACAACCATAGAACCATTTGGTTTTAACAAAGTGTTTTTTTCTTTGAAAAAAACCTCACCGCTTGCAACACCATCAATACTTAGACTATCTATCCCTGTTAAGATTTCCGATAAATTTATCTTCTTAAAATTTAGTTTCAAATTTTTTGAATCATCTTTTCTCATAATTCCATCAAACTCAAATCTTTGATCTTTATGTTCAAAAGCTATTTCATTAAAACGAATATCTCCAGTGCTAAGGTTATAGTGAATTTTATTTTCCTTCCCTTTTAAATTAACCCAAATAGATTTTAAAAATTTAAAATAAACATTCTCAACTCCCAAAGACAACATATCTTCTTGTTTGGTTAGATAAAAAATAGCTCTGTTGTTTATTTTATCACTCTGAAAATAAGAACGAACAAACAGGGTATCATTGATCTTTTTTCCCAACAAAGACAAGTCTTGATAATTTTGTTGTTTAAATTTTAATTTTTGAAGAGAAATATTTGAATTGATCCATTGATTAGAATTATCAAGAGTAATTTCTAAACTATCCGCTTTTATTTGTTTCGAATGTATAGATGGTACTTTTACATAAACAACTCCCTTGTCCCCTTTTGAGTCTAACTTTCCAGTAATTGTCATGTTGTCATTTAACCAGAATTGATTGGTAAAAACTTTGATTAGCTTTGGATAGACATCCATTTTAAAAGCCAAATCTTTATTACCTACTTTTGATCTGGACGCTGAACCAGGGACAAACTTATCAATCGCATTCTGTAGAAGTACCTGTACATCTGAAAAATTAAAATCGCCCCTTCCTTGTACCTCCAACAAATCGTCCGAAGCGATTGAAATTGTCTTTGAATTATTAGTAGACAGTAACGATAATTCAACAGCACTCAAACGAATGCTATCTTGCAAAGTTTCTATCTTTACATCTGACACGAATCCCTCTAAAGAATATTTACTTGGATTTGTTGTGAAAGTAAATTGCCCTATTCCACTTATATTTTTTTGATACAAATCTTTATGCTTAAATAAATCGTTAACTCTTGCTTTGGTAACTTCTAGACTTAGTCGGTATTCTTCCGCTTTTTGTACCCTTGATTTTGTTATCTTGGATGTGAACGTCAACAAAGTATCTTTAGATTCAAGATCAGCAGAAAAAGAATTGTTGTTCAGATGAAAATCAACAGTAGAATTAGACAATTTTATATGTTTATACTGTAACGATTTGACAATCAGATTTGCTTTGAGATCAGTATGATCTTTTCCTATTCTTCCTTTGATTCCTCCCTTATAATTGATGTTTTTTAGGTCCTTTACTTGTTGAATTCCATACTGAAACCCATCATGGACTGAAAACTCTAAATATTTATGATCGGTATTCAGATGATTGACAAAACCGTCAATATTAGCGACACCAACGTTTGTAATGGCTTCTCCATTGGCTTTGAAGTGATCTTTGTTCACTCCTATTGATCCCGTATACTTTATTTGGTCTACTCCTACATATTGTTTTTTAATGTACTTGCTATACGGTCGAGGTAATATTTTCTGTAAGTAATTGGTGGACAAATCAAAACTTCCATCAGTCATTAGAACATTTAGATTTGATCTTTTTTTAATACTATTTTTTAGTTGGAAATCTCCCGCTATAAAAAAGGGCTCTTCAATCGAGGCTATCTTTGTATTTGTCAATCTTAAATCGTTCAAGGTTCCAGAAATAGCGGAACGGATAGTAAAGCTTTCAGAGCCATCAAAAAAGGGATAAATCTTATCAATATCATTTAGTGACAATTCACTCTCTTTAATAATCCCTTTCAGGCTAACTTTATTAACAAAATCTGAGAAAGCTTCTGGTTGATAGTCAAAAACTACATCTAAGTTGATCTTTGAATTTGCTGTGACAATCTGAGTATTCTCAAAGCTCATATTCGACAAAGAATAATGAAAATGGGTAGCTAATTTTTTATACTTAATATTATAAACATCTCTAAAACTCAAAGAATCAGTATATAACTCTACATTGGGACCTAAAACATTTAGTAGATCTACGTGACCAAATATGCTACTAAAATCTACCACACGATGATCGTTCTTTGTACGTGAGTACCCTAAATCTGCTATATGTACTTTTTTGAATCTAAATTCAAAAGGATTTTTTGCTTTATCTTTTGGTGATAATTTGTTAGACATGATGCTCAAGCTCCCTGATTTTTCACCAGGATAAACAACATCAACCACTCCTGCGTGACTTAGTTTTAGGTCTGAAAAGGAGATCACTTTATCCTTTATAAGAAACACATCGTTTAGCTTACCTTCTGCAGATTGAATATATATGAGTGTATCCTGATGATGGTCTGTAACCAAAAGGTTATTGATTTTAAAATAACCAAATGGATTGATTTTAATAGCTTCTACCTGAAAATCTACATCATAATTTTCTTCCAACATCTCAAAAACCCTCTCGGCAATCAATAGTTGAGTCTTTCCAAATTGAAGGGAGAGAACCAACAAAAGTAGCAAGGCTACCAATGCAAGTAAAAATCGAGCTAGTATTTTTATTATTGTTTTTATAAACATTAAATTTGTGCCACTAAATTAGTCATTTTAACTGTAATTATGCTTGATAAAACCTACATCTTAGCAATAGAATCTTCTTGTGATGACACCAGTGCATCTGTAATACAAAATGAACAGATTCTTTCTAATGTCGTAGCCAACCAAGAAATACATGCTAAATATGGCGGGGTTGTCCCAGAGCTCGCTTCAAGAGCACACCAACAAAATATCCTACCTGTCGTAGAAACAGCTTTACGAGAGGCTAATATAAACAAAGAACAGTTACATGCCATAGCATTTACTCAGGGCCCTGGGTTGATGGGCTCTTTGCTTGTAGGTACTTCTTTTGCAAAATCTATGGCATTGGCTCTAGACATACCTTTGTTGGCCATCAACCACATGCAAGCTCATATTTTAGCACATTTTATCGATGATGCTAACGACATAAAACCTAATTTCCCTTTTTTGTGTCTTACCATTAGTGGTGGTCACACTCAAATTGTTAAAGTCAATGATTTTTTTAACATGGAAATTTTAGGGGAAACTATAGATGACGCTGTAGGTGAAGCTTATGACAAAACAGCAAAAATCCTAGGACTTCCTTATCCTGGAGGACCTTTGATAGATAAATATGCTAAAACAGGTCTTCCTGTTTACAAGTTTACAAAACCCAAAGTAAAGGCCCATCATTTTAGCTTCAGCGGATTGAAAACAGGAATTTTATATTTTTTACAAAAGCAAGTAAAGGAAAACCCAAATTTTATCAATGAAAATATAGAGAATATTTGTGCCAGTGTTCAGAATACCATTGCAGAGATTTTAATGGATAAACTAAAAACTATAGTAAAAGAAACAGGAATTACACAAGTTGCGATAGCAGGGGGGGTTTCTGCAAATTCTGAAATAAGAAAGCGCCTAGCTCATGCACAAAAACATTTTGGATGGACTACCTTTATTCCCAAATTTGAATACACAACAGACAATGCTGCAATGATTGCCATTACCGCATATCAAAAATTTAAACTAGGACTGATTGAAGACCAGAGTATTACTGCAAACCCAAGACTAAAGGTAGATGTATAAAAGTTATGATTGGTAGGTAACTGCATTGATATTCATGCCAGCTCCTACAGAGGCAAAAATGATAATATCGCCTTTCGTTACAATGTGGTTTTTTAACTGATCGCTTAAAACCATATCATATAAAACAGGAACTGTAGCAACTGAGTTGTTACCCAGTTTCTGAATAGACATCGGCATTACATTCTTTTTTACAGGCTTTTTAAACAAACGATACAATCTTTTTACAATCCCTTCGTCCATTTTTTCATTCGCTTGGTGTAAAAATATTTTGTGTATGTCATCAATATCCAAACCTCTTTTATCTAAGACAGACTTCATAGCAGAAGGGACATTGACCAATGCAAATTCATATATTTTACGACCCCGCATTTTCATATAATTAATACCTTGATCTTTTTCTTTGTTAAAAGTAGGGCCCGAATATAGAAATTTCGATTCTTCAAGGGCATAAGTTTGAGCGACAGTGCTCAAAATCCCTCTTTCTGTCTCCTCTTCCAATGACTCTACAACCACAGCACCTGCGCCATCTGAAAAAATCATACTATCGCGATCATTATTGTCCACGACTCTAGAAAGTGTCTCTGCACCAACAACCAAAACTTTTTGAACATCTCCAGCTTTTATTGCCTGATTCGCTTGTATCAAACCTTGTACCCATCCAGGACAACCAAATAAAATATCATAAGCTACACAATTGGGGTTTTGGATCTCCAATTTATTTTTTACTCTTGTCGCTATACTTGGTAAAAAATCTCCTTGATAACTATCCTTTTTAATCTCTCCAAAATTATGAGCTACAATAATTAAGTCTAAATCTTCTTTGTTGATTTTTGCTGATTCTATAGCTTTCAAAGAGGCATTAAAGGCCATGTCTGAAGTGTTTACCGTATCATCTGCGTATCTTCTTTCCTCTATTCCTGTAATGGCTTGAAACTTCTCAATGGTTTTTTCATTGTCTTTTTCATATAAAGTTCCATCTTCATTTAAAAAAACATGATCCTTAAAGTTACTGTTCTTTACAATTTTGTGTGGTATAAAACTTCCTGTACCCGTTATAACTCTATTTTTATACATACATTACTGATATAAAAAACCAGTGTCATCAAATAACACTGGCTCAGATTTAAATATATTTTTTTATCAATCAACATAAATATCACCTACATCAAAAGATAAGGAAAACCTAAGGGTGCTTTCTAATGGATTGTTTACTACAGAATTACTAGATAAGTACGAAAGATCTACATTAAAAGAACTTGCTTTAAAACCTGCACCCACTGTTAAAAAGTTACGGTTTCCTTTATTTTCGTTCTCTTTAAAGTAACCTGCTCTAAACGCAAAAGAATTATTATAAAGGTATTCTGCTCCAAAACCAAGCGTTATTTCTTGTAATTCTTCACTAAACCCAGCTGGGGCATCAGAAAAAGAGGCAAACATTCCTTGTAAAAAGTTTTTGTCTTCTCCGTTTACAGTTGGAACCAACAACTTAGCAAGCTCTAAGCTTACTCCTATTTGGTTATAATCATCAAAGATAAAGTCAAATCCACCTCCTAATTTTAAGGACGTTGGTAAGAATCCCTCTCCTGATAAAACAGTTACTTTTGGTCCAACATTACTAATATTAAATCCACCTCTAATCACTCCATTAAACTCTTCAAAAGGGATTTCGTTTGATTTATAAAAACCAGAAACATCTACAGCAAAAGCATTAGATGGCTGATTATCATTTAAGTTGGTTCCAGATATCGTCAAATCCGAACGAATAAAACGCAAAGCAACCGCCATCGAATAATTTGAATTTAGCTTAAGAGAATAGGCTCCGTCTATGGCAAGTTCATAGGGTGAAGCTGTTGTCGAGCCAGAATTGAATCCGTCATTGATTTGTACTTCGCCATAATTAAAATATTTTATCCCTCCTCCAAAAGCACTTCTTTCATCTATTCTTTGTTGGTAACTAATATTCCCAACATAGATATCATCCGTTAAGTTTCTTAACCATGGTGTATAGTTTATTGCAAGAGTCACTTCTTTTTTGTGAAACACCATTTTTGCAGCATTGTGAAATAACGCATTACCATCGGCATTACTGGCAACACCAACATCTCCCATACCTGCTGCTCTTGCATCGGGTACAATATTTAAAAAAGGAGCTACTGTGGTGATTGTATTGTTTTGGGCATAAGCTTCTATGCCAAAAACAAGAAACAATAAGGCAAACTGATTTATTCTTTTCATAAACTATTCAATATTTTTTATTTTACAAAATTACTAATTTTTCTATTTTTTCATTTGATTGACCTGTAATATTTTCCTTAACAGTCAATTTGTATATATACACTCCTTTTCCTAACCTATTTCCATAATCATCTTTTCCATCCCAAGTAACAACTCTTGAGATTTCATCTAAATTACTATCTGATCGATGTATCGTTTTGAGTAATTTTCCTGACACAGTGTAGATCTGAACCGTTATTTCTATTGGATCTCCTAGCCTATTATTTTTAAACCAAAATTCTGTGTGATTGATAAAAGGATTTGGGTAATTTAAAACTTTACTTATTTCAAAACCCTTATCCTCTCGAACGTAAAAACTTAACGACTGTGTTGACGAATTATTGTATGTATCCCAAGCTTTTAAAGTTAAGGTATGATTACCCACTGATAATTCTTCTATTTCATAGCTTATCAATCCTGTAGTATAATCATCTTTCTCTGTAGTATAAAACTCATTTACAGAGATAGGATTTGCATAATCCCCATCTATAACAACTGTAATGTCGTGACCAATTGAATTGAATGAAGTATTCACTCCACTATCATCATAAATTTTGGCTAATAATTTTGGTGTTGAAGTTGTGTTACCACCATTCACGAAAGTTTCATCATCTAAAAACAATTCAATGACAGGTGGAGTCTTGTCTTCTGGAGCTTCTGTGTCTATTCCACCAACTTTATAATTGAAATCACTTCCTATTCTTTCCTTATCATCAGAAGCTGCATAAAAACTAAACTTTGCTTTTTCGGGCGTTAAACTCAAGTCTTTCGACAAAACAAAATCAAAAGAAAACTTACCTTTAGTCACAGATGCTTCTCCAACAAAAACCTTGTTTTCCAAAGATTTAAACTCTAAAACAGTACCACTTCCCTCATTCAAGAGTGTTTTTCTGTCTATTTCTTTATCAAACAAGGTTATGTTTAACGTTCCGTCAAAATCAGTCAAAACACTTCCATTTTCAGCAACAGAGCCTGTAACTTTTATTTTAGATAACGCTTTTAATTCTGTCACTTGTTCTAGAAAAGTATTCTGTGAAACTGGATCTATTGAATATTTTTCAATTTTATCAATGTCTATCCCTCTTTTTGGTAAAGACAATTTCATAGCAGGATCTCCTAGAAAATAAACAAAAAATTGATTTCTTACTCTTACTTTGTTTTTTACATCTCTTAGAGCTTCTGCAGCTGTTCTTGTTTTTCCGTCAAAAGAATATAAATAATCTGCTAAATTCCTATTTATGCTATTCCCTGCAAAAATTGTGATTTCTCTCGATGTTGCAATCATAGCTATAGCGCCGCCTAGTTCGCTTTCAATCAATTCTTCTCCTCCAGATAATATTGTTGGATCGTCAAATCTTGAAAAATCGCAAGTAACAGTTATAAATAAAGGCAAATTATTAAGGTTTCTTAAGGATCTGATGGCAGAAATATCTAAAAAATTTTCTTGGCCTAAAGTATAATTATTACCATGTCCAAAATAATTAATCACCAAAGAGCCTTTGGAAAAAGCATCTTTAAACCTTTTAGTCACACCAGGGTAAGCCCCCCCTCCTGAGGTGATTTCCTCTTTGAAAGCGTCAGTGTACAGTTTATTTATATTCAAATCAGGATTGTTCCTTGCAAGGATTATACTTGAATCTTCTAAGTACTTGATTAAGGATTGATCAGATCCTTCTTGACCATCATCACCAAAAAGTGAAACTCTAGTTTTCCAAGCTCCCCATGACGTTGAAGAATAATAGTTCAACAGCTTTGTAACATATTGATTTGCTTTTGTCAACGTCCCCACTGGAATTCTACCAGTCACAATATCCATTTGTCCAACAAGGCTAAGATCTCCCTCGGTTAAGTTATCATCCGACGGATCCAAATATGCAAAATAATCATCGGTATTGTATGAATGAATCAAATTATTACTTACCAATGACTGATAAGTAGGAACTATTTGGGTTTCGTCGTATGTTATGCCTTTAAAATCAAATGATGCATCTCCAAACAAACATAAATATTTTAACTTGGTATCACTTGTACTACTGTTGTCATATAAGAATTTTGCAAAATCTCTTATGGCAGTTATATCGGGTGACCCTGATCCAAATTCATTATATACTTGATTGATATCAATAACCTCTACTTTTATTTTTTCCAAATTTGATTCAGATATTGTTGTGTTTTCTCTGTGATAATCTCTTATTCTTTTTGCTTCGTCAAAAAATTTTTTTTGTGTGAGAATTACATACTGAATATCTTTTAAGGAATGTAAGTTTTGATTTTCTACATTAGCTCCACTACTTAATTTGATAGGAGCATAAGCATCTGAAATCTTTATCAACTGATAGGTGTTTAAATTTCCATCGGTAAGTTCCTTAAATTTAAAACTGTTAACGCTATCATCAATGTCATAAACGCTCAATGGGTTTGTAATATCTGTTATATTCCAAATAAAATCTAGCTCAGTTGCATTGGATATGGTGTATTCTAAAACTTGTTCGGTTTGGTTAGAATAAAAGTTTAAAAACTTAAATTGGCTTCCTGTTGCAACTAGGCTTCTGTCTGCAATTACTTCCAAATAATCAAGGCGGGCTGTCGCAGAAAGATCTCCTTTATTATCCCAATAAACACTTAGGACCAGACTATCATCTAATGGACTCAAGGTACCCAATCCTTTTGTTTCATTAAACGCAGAAAAAGAATGAGGCTGTATTGGCCTTTCTAAAATTTTATTGTTTTTGTATAATACCGAATAGCTGGTGGGTATACTCCTAGACAAGGCACTAAAATTCCCCTTAACAATAACAGGTTCTGTTTTCAAAATATTCGGAAAATTAAAGGTAAAGTCTTGCTGATTGTCAATCGTAAAGTTTTCTCCAAACCATTGTCTACCTGCTCTTATGTAGTTGAATACATCTTTTTCGTGTAATTGGAAGTCTGTAAAACTTGTCACGCTTAAGGTTTTCTCATTATTTACAACCGGAGCACTTGAAATTCTTTTACCATCAATACCCATATCTATATTAATAAAATAATAAGCATAATCAGAATATATATTCTGTCTATGATAAATCGATGATCTATTTTCTATTTTCCATGATATCGGACCTTGAGCATAAAACAACACATAGTCACTATCATTAAATTTACCATCATCTTCTCCAAACACATAAATTGCATTTTCACTTAAACCTTCTCTTCTAAACTCCCCTAACTGCTCAGGCAACATAGCTCCACCATTACCAAATATTCTAATTTTTCTTGGGTCTAAAGTAGAGGTATCTATTCCTATCGAATTTAAAAAATCGGCATCTATTTTGAAAACACCTGATTTATCTACGGCTATTTTATACCAAGTTCCAGAATTTAATACCGAATTTCTAACGGCATTCATGGCACTGTTCGATGCTATTTTTGCGTTTTTATTATTAGATTGTCCTAAAATCAATTCATAGGAAACCTTGAACGACTGTACTTGAATTATTCTTCCTTCGCCATTCTTATACATAACGTTAGCTCTAACCGTATAATATTCATCATCTCGAGCAGTTACAACTTTCAACAATGGATTAAAATTGTTAGGTAAATAATTAAAATCAACTCCTCCTAACAATTCTTTATCAAGCTCTTTAGTTACAATATCATAATACTTAACCTGACCAATAACTCCCACTTCCTCTTTATCCCATTTGTTTAAGTAAACAGGAATTGAATTCGCTTGAGGATATATTTTATCACCAACCCAAATGGTATTGTTGATGGTTGGCTCGTAGGTCTGTTTCCAATCAACCAAAAAAGTTAGGTCTTTTTGAGAATACCCAAGGAGGGTACCCATGAAAAAAAGAATCAAATATGGTAACTTCATTTATTCTTAAATTAATTGTACGAATATATAAATTTAGACGTTGTAAATGTATCTTATTTGTTGTTATATTAAATTGTATAATCAAGTATTATATAATATATTGCAATTGTTATTAACATAATATAGATTTCTATTTGTATGAGTAAAATAGTAAATAAATCACTATTATTTTGTGGTATTGTCCTTGTCATGTCTGGCTGTATAAAAAACAACCTAGATGAGGGCTCTGATAGATATTCGGAAAACATTGGTTATAATTTTAGTAATCTTGGATATGGTGGTTTGTCAAAACTTTCATCTGTAAGCAAACAAGAAGTACCCCCAAGTATGGTATCAATCGAAGGAGGACTTTTTGTCATGGGACAGACCGAACAAGATATAATGGGAGGTACTGTCAACAAAGCTAAAAACGTTCACGTCCAAGGTTTTTATATGGATGATTCTGAAGTTTCTAACAAAGAATATTTGATTTACTTAGATTGGCTAGCCAAAATTTTCCCAAAAAGCAATCCCAAATACAAGCACATCTATACGGCCGCTCTACCAGATTCTACGGTATGGAGAGGTCCTATGGGTTACGACGGTAACCTATCAAAAACGTACCTAAGACATCGAGGATATGAAAACTACCCTGTAGTAGGGGTGAGTTGGTTACAAGCCAATGATTACTGTAAATGGAGAACAGACAGAGTTGCTGAAATAAAATTGGTAAAACAAAAAATTCTAAAACCATTATACAGTACCAATAACGTTACAGTTGAAGGCAAAAATCATTTTGACATCGAAGTTTTTGAAGCCAACCCCAAACTATTATTTGGAGGAAATAAGGCGATCTACACAAATTATGTGACTCAACCCGACACACTTTTGAATGATTCTATCAGTTTCAAAACCATTGAAGAGAACAATAACAAATTGCATATTTTCAAACAATCCCCCCACCTTGACTTTAGACTACCTACTGAAATTGAATGGGAGTATGCTGCAAAAGCTGATATTGAAAATCGTTTTTACAATACAATAAGAGGAAGAAAAAAGTATGCTTGGAGAGGAGAATCTACGATAGATAGACAAAGTAAATATTTCGTGCAACACGCAAACTTTAAACAAAGTAAAGGAAACTACAACGGGATCTCAGGCTGGAATTCAGACTATGGAGATATTACAACTCCAATCAGAAGTTTTCCACCCAATGCTTATGGCCTATATGATATGTCTGGGAATGTTGCTGAGTGGGTTTCGGATGTATATAGACCTATTGTAGACACGAATTTAAACGATTTAAACTACAACAGAGGAAAAAGCTACCGAAAGCCAAAACTTGACGAGAACGGTGATGTGATCATCGCTACCTACAAAGACATAACCTATGACACACTACCCAACGGTAAAATAACCCCTTCTGTTTTACCTGGTCAGATTTTAAAAGAAAACATCAATGACAACGATGTTTATCTTAGCATGAATTACACTAAGGCGAATACTAAAGATTATGCAGATGGAGAATTAACTTCAACTATTGATTACAACGAAGCCGATAGTGAAGAAAGAGCTAGAATGTACAATTCACCTATTATATACAAGCCTCGAGTAAATAACAAAACTGGGGAAATAGAAATTCAATATGATGATCAAAGGAGAACAACCTTGATTTCAAATTCTACAAGAGTATACAAAGGTGGGTCTTGGAAAGATCGTGCCTACTGGCTAGACCCAAGCCAACGAAGATACATGGAAGAATACCTGTCCACAGATTACATCGGATTTAGATGTGTCGTGAGCAAAGTAAACGAGAATAACAACAAAAACAAACGAGTTCCCTTTTTGTTTTAGTCACAAATCAGCTAAAAAAAAAGGCGTTTGCA
>Ga0209136_1000028_pt1 | contig 107384 bp, 99 predicted proteins | sample SaaInl0LU_22_DNA_FD_184640 | JGI IMG/M metagenome (GOLD analysis project Ga0209136, IMG submission 184640) | Marine microbial communities from expanding oxygen minimum zones in the Saanich Inlet - ESP_90LU_22_DNA (SPAdes) (version 2) | ecosystem: Environmental > Aquatic > Marine > Intertidal... | reverse complement strand
AATGTTCCCGCCAATAATAGCACCTCCAATAAGTAGCAAGCCTAGAATAGATAATAATATATTTCTCATAATTTGTAAATTGAACTTTTCTCTTTAAGCAAGAGTTTTGAATAGACGACAAATATACTTTTTTTTGAATGCTACACTAAAATTGTTTGCACCTGATTTAGTTAGAGAATCTGTTGTTTTATCAAACCGATTTTTTTAAGCATCTTTATGTTTCTAAAAAAGAAATAATGCTTCATTGTAAAATTTGGAATAGGGCATTGAAAAATGATTTAAATATGATGAAATTAGTTGCATTAAATAGCGAATCGTAACCCGAGAAAACGGAACTTTGCACATTAGAAATTTCCTTTAGAAAAAGCAATAATGTTGAACCCAAATATGAAATCATTTGAAACCTTTTACAAACACAAATAATGCCCTGTACTTTTCGTCTGTATCAGAAATTTCTGAAGAAATCTGGGAAGAGTTAAATTGTGAAAAAAATCTTTATTTCCACAAAGACTTCCTACGTTCTCTAGAAGAAAACAACTCAGAAATCAAGTTTACTTATGTTGTTCTGTTGGACACAAAAAAAAATCCAATCGCTTTTGCTTCACTTCAATTTGTAGATTTCTACATTGATGACATCAAAAATGACTTAGAAGTTTTAGTTCGAAAAATTAAGAATGTTGGTCGGAAACTGAATTTGTTTCCGAAGAAAAAACCTCTAAAATTATTAATTTGTGGCAACACCTTTGTTAGCGGAGAACACGGTGTTTTTATCGAAAAAAATCAAAATAAAAAAACAATCCTAAAGGAGGTTGCCAAAGCAATCTTACATTTTGTGAATAATAATCCAACCTTAAAAAAAGAAGTAAATTTCTTCTTAATAAAAGATTTTATAAATGAATCTTTATCCATTACAGACTCTTTAAAAGATTATAATTACAGCCCGTTTTTAGTAGCACCTAACATGCTTTTAAACTTAGCCGAAAATTGGCAAACTTTTGATGACTATCTCGCTGCATTAAAAACGAAATTTAGGGTAAAAGCAAAAAAAGCAATGCAACGAAGTGCAATGCTGAAAATAGAAGATATTACACTAGATAATATTGAAGAACTACTCCCAGAAATGACGGCCCTCTATAAAAAGGTTTCTTCAAAAGCTGATTTTAATTTGGGGGACTTTAACTTAGAAACCTACATTCATTTAAAAGAAAAACTAAAAGACAACTATCTACTTAAAGCCTATTTTTTAAATGGAAAAGTGGTTGGATTTATGTCTGGAATCATCAATCAAAATTCTTTGGATGCCCATTTTGTAGGTATAGATTATCTATTAAACAAAGAGTATGCAATCTACCAAAGAATGCTATACGACTATATAAAAATCGCCATTAAAAAGAGAATAAAGGTTTTAAACTTCGGAAGAACTGCTAGCGAAATTAAAAGTTCTATCGGTGCTGTTCCGCAAGACTTAACAATGTATATTCGTCATAAAAAATCAATCAAAAATAGAATTTTAAGGTTATTTTTACAAAAAATTGAACCTACCCCTTTTCATCAAAAATTTCCTTTTAAAAAAGTAACTGAAAATGAAAAACGTTAACGATTTAATTGCTTTATTAAACTTAGAAAAAATAGGGGCAAACACCTTTAAAGGAGTTAGCGAAACTATCGGAAGCCCTCATGTTTTCGGAGGACAAGTTTTAGCACAATCTTTAAATGCAGCAAACAGAACAGTACCAAAAGAGCGTATTCTGCATTCTTTGCACTCCTATTTTTTAGAAGCAGGAAAATTAGATGTCCCAATTATTTTTGAAGTAGAAGAAATGCGAGATGGTGGAAGTTTTTCTACTCGACGTGTAAAAGCAACACAAAATGAAGTGACAATTTTTATTTTAGCTGCTTCTTTTCATAAAATAGAGGAAGGGTATACGCACCAAAAAGCAATAGAAACAAACATAAAACAACCCGAAGAATTAATTAGCTGGAGTGAAATGGTGGAGCAGTTTGGAGACTTTATTCCAAAAAATATGAAAGCATTTTTAAGCATTGAAAGACCTATCGAATTTAAACCAACAGTGATACCAAACCCTTTAGATCCAGAAGATTTGCCTGCGGAAGACAAAATTTGGTTTAAATTAAAAGGAGGATCTAAAGGTTTAGACCTTCAGACAAAACAGCAAATTCTCACTTACATCTCCGATTACAATGTCTTAAATTCGGCAATAAATCCAAATGCAAGCAAAGCCAATTTCGGCAATTTGCAAACGGCGAGCTTAGATCATTCCATGTGGTTTTTCAGAGATTTTGATTTTGATGATTGGATGTTGTTTTCTTCTGAATCTCCCAATTCTTTTGGAGCAAGGGGACTCTCAAAAGGAAATTTATTTACAAGAGATGGTCGATTAATTGCATCTTTTGCTCAAGAAGGTTTGATTCGCCCTAAAAGAAAGTAATTCCGTTCATATTGCAGTTGAAACTGTTTGTGAACCTTTTATAAATAATAAAAATTTAATCCGATGGATGCATTTACCTATGTTTTAACCACAAACGGTTTGCTGTTTTTTGTAAGTATTCTTTTCTGGAAATTTCCACCAAAGAAAATCAATAAGTTGTATGGCTATAGAACCTACAGAACCATGCAAAATAATGAGATTTGGAATTTTGCAAATGCAACATTTAATAAAAACCTTATTGTATACGCTGGAATTTCATTTTTAGCAGGACTCCTTTTTGCTTCTTTAGCCAAAGGAGCCATCAGCTGGGAGCCAATGGTCTTGGTGATGTTAACACTTGTGGTTTGCATTATAAAAACAGAGAAATCAATTTCTGAGTTATATGATGATGAGGGGAAAAAATTAAAGACTAAAAGGTAGCCAAAAAGGAAACAGAAATATTTCTACCAGGAGCAGAAACTCCAGAGGCAAACTCAATATAATGTGCATCAAATAAGTTTGCTATTCTTGCTTGAAAGGAGAGCGTGTCATTGAACACATATCGTCCGTTAAATCCTAATGTATTCCAACTTGGAGAACCATAATACTTCAATTCATCGTTGGTTGCATTTGAATCAATAATCGGAGTTAAATCGTGGTTATCGATGCCTTCAGTAAAGTTAAAATCTTCGATATTCTTTTTACTGTTGAATCTAAAATCAGCGCCCAATTCTAATTTTCCGATTTTATAATTCACTTCAAACTGCCCGAACAAAGGAGGAATCGAAGAGAGGGGTTCTTTGGTATCATAGGTCCTCCCTTTTGTATATGTAATAAACCCTGAAGTATTCCATCGGTTTGAAATTTTTCCCAAATAACTTGATGTAAATCCTGTAATATAAGCTCTTCCTTTGTTTTGGTTACTCACAGCATTTCCAAATTCACCATCAAATGCCACTTGTAGGTTACTGCCATCAGGAGCATAAACAAAGTCTCTTTGAATGTAGTTGTCCAAGAGTGTATAAAAAACGTTTCCTCCAATTCTAAAACGACGATTGTTGAAATATTTCTGTAGTCCAAATTCTGCACTGTAGGCAAATTCGGGTGCTACATAAATATTTGGAATGGTAATATTCCCAGATTTTTCTCGAACGCGACCAACATCATCAATATTTGGGGCTCTAAAACCAGAGGACAAAACACTGTTTATTTGCCAGTTTTTGGAAGGTTTGTATACATAACCCAACGTTGCTGTTATTGCAGCATTGGCTATGGTGATGCTTGGGTCTGGTAAAGTGATAAATGTTTGATCGATCCAATTGGCTTGTAAATGGGTGTTTGTAAAACGAACCCCAGTGTTTAAAGTCGCCTTGGCGCTTATATCTTGTCGATACCCTAGATAAATGGCTGAACTTAAATAGTTGCTCCCTCCGTCTGGGTAGCGCGATTGCACTAAAAAGTCGTCAGAAAAACCTGTAACCTCGTCGTTGGAAACAGCGAGTCTTTTACCTAAAGCGTTTGATGTTACATCATTGTAAGCAAGTTCAAAGCCATAGGTTAATATTCGTTTTTGATTCTCTTTAAGTGGTACAGAAAAATCACCATTTACACTGAAAATATTGACCATTTCATTTCTATAAGAGCGGTCTAAGCTTCCAAATTTACGTTGTATTCGGCTCTCTTTAATATTTTGATACGCAAAAGTAATGCTCCCTTTTTGCAACCACTTTTTATTGGGATTGAGGAGTAATTGTGGTGAGAACAGAAAACGTTCTTGAGGACCATAATACCATTCCGCAAACTTTAAAGAAGCACTATTTGTTGGGTCTGTTAACTCTGATAATCTATCAAACCGTGGAATGTTTGACGATTTAGAGTATTGAATATTTAATTTTAATTCCGTATTTTCTGACAGTGGGACATAAAATTTCTGCAAAACATCAGTTTGCATATATCCGGTATTTTTCTGAAGATTCGCTTCTGTATTTAAGGTTGGGTTTTCGCGGTAATTGCCATTGCTATTTTCTGAAAAATAAAAAACTTTTCCCCAATCATCGAAACCATGAGAACGCTTCTTCCCCATTTTTAAATCTCCAAAATCACTATAAGAAACACTTGTAAAAGAAGCCCAATTCTTAAAACTTAAAGCAACTGAAACATTTGAAGTAATTTCATTATTAACACCCGAAAAACGAGTAAAAAAATCAGTTTTCACTTTTGTTTCATCTGATAATTTTGGTGTTTTTGTATAATAATGAATCACTCCTCCCAAAGCATCCGAACCATAAATTACAGAAGAAGGTCCAAAAACAACCTCTGTTCTATCTAATTGATTTGGGGCTATTGAAATTGCATTCTGTAAATGTCCTTTTCGATAAATTGCATTGTTCATTCGAACACCATCTACCACCAATAAAATTCGGTTAGATTCCATACCACGAAGCACGGGGCTACCACCACCGAACTGAGATTTCTGTACTTTGATCCCTGGAATTGTTGCCAGTAAATCTGCAGAAGTTTGTGGTGAAATTTTGCGGATCTCTTTTTGTGACAAAACAGCCACTTGCTCAGCAATTCGATTACTTTTCTGTTTGTTTTTAAAAACAGAGAGTACCACTTCGTCTAATTGTTCAGATTCTTTTGTTAAAAAAAACGTATAATTAGTGGTTTTTAAATCCTCTTTTTTTATTTTAAAAAGAGCATATGAAAGATGAGAAAAATAAATAAATTCTGAATTCTTCAAAGAAGAAAGATCGGCTGTTCCGTTCTTACTTGTCGTAAGTGTTATCGTTTGATTTTCGTTATAAATAGTAACGTTTTTAACGGTTTTACCCGTTTCCTTATCTAAAACCTTAACCTCTTGAGAAAAATTATTAAAGCTAAAGCCTATTAAAAAAATAAAAAATAATGCTCTCATTAACTAAATACAGTTTCTAAAATTGTTAGGGATTTTGGCTTTCTAAAGCCATCCAAATGTAATTCAAAATATCGAATTATGATCTGCAAAAGTGCCTGTCTTTCTTGTTTGCTAAATAACACTTCTTCTATCTCATCAAAATTTATGCCTAACAGGGTTTTAAAGAGTGCTAAATTTGTCTTTACAATAGAATTTTTATCCGTAAACTCATTTGAAAAACTACCTTCGGCCAAATTAAAACTAGTTGCTGTTTCTTGATCAACAAGATCTGGATAAAACCCTAAGAATCGAGTTAAGTTTAACAAAAATAACAAATGAAAATTTGCAATTTTATCATGCGCATCTAACCATAAAAATGCTGTTTCGAGATACTCAAACAAAACCGTATTTTCTTCTTCTTCTTGAATGCTACTCGATAATATTTCAGACAAAAACAATACAATTGATTGCTTTACAATATCTGTATGAATTGATTTATAAGGGTGAGAAATATGGACTTCTTTCAGTGAATGAAGATTTGATTTTTGCTTGTGATTTGCTTCTAAAGTAAGTTGGGTGAGTGGCTGGAAATAAGCCGCTTTTATCGGTCCTTTTTTGTTTTTTAAAACGCCACGAATTAAATAGGTTTTTACTCCCAATTTTTCAGTGTAACATTTCACAATTAAACTAGACTCACTATATTTTAAAGCACTTAATACGATTGCTTTGGAGGTTAAAACTGCCATTAATTTACAATTGCAATTTTTGTGACGGACGTTTCTGAAGCGTCATCATTTGATAATAAAACAATATAGATTCCAGAAGACACGGCATTCCCTGCGAGATTTTTTTTATTCCAAACCACCTTTCCTCCTTGCAATTGTTCTCCTTCTACAACATTGGTTTCATATACTAAATTCCCTGCAATGTCTATGATTTTTACATTGGTGCCTTTTGGTAAATGTGTGCCATTTCTACCGTCTATGGTAACGATTTCATGATTTATTAATGCGGGATTTGGATACGCATAAACAGCTCCTAGTGAAACGCCAAAAGGGGCAACATTACTGTTATAAGCAACAATCCCTTTGTCCGTAGCAAAATAGACCTTCCCGTTATTTTTATCGACTTTAATCTTTAAAATTGTATTCGAAGGTAGTGGGGAATTGTTTTTATTAAAATTCGCCAAGGTATTTTGTCCGCTAGGATTGGTATATAAAACACCGCCGCTATCTGTACCAAACCATTTGTTCTCTGCCCCATCGATAGCAATCGTATTGATTGTTTGATCTCCTAATAATTTTTTAGCGACACCATCGTCTAAAATAATTACTGGTGTTGCAGCCTCATCAGGAGAATCTACCTCAAACACATTGGCAGCATTGTTAAAAACGACTAAGCCAGACTTTGTCCCTAACCAAACCCTATTATTTCTATCAACAGCAATTGTTCTTACATTTAAATCAGGTAAGTTCCCAGAATCTACCCCCGTATTTAAAGCTATTTTTCGGTTACCACTTTCATTGTAAACATAGACCCCATTTCTTCGGCTACCAATCCAAACGCTATTGCTACGGTCTATAACCACTTCATTTAAACCCGCAGCAGTAGAAGTTTTAATACTACTTAAATCTACAGAGCTCCATTGACCATTTGCCGATAATTTTTTTAATTCTTCAGCTGTTTGATAGTTGGTTGCCCAAAGATTTCCTGAGGCATCGATTGCAGCACTGCTAACTCGAATATTAATCGTTGGTAAAGAAACGGAAATCGGCTCAAAAGAACTGTTTAAGTGGTTGTAAGTTTGCGTAATCACATCGTTTTCCACCACAAGCAAACCACCCGTTGGGATTACATTGAGATCATTAGTCACGCCCAAGGCACTAATGTATACCTTGTTTTCATTGTTCGGGTCAATAGTTACATCAACCAGATCATGCGGTAAGGTTGCGTTGAACGGAGTGTTTACCCAGTCTTCACCATTAAAATGAGAAAATCCTTGCTTTTTTCGAACTGGCGTGTACGTCGTATTGTACCCTCCATACACAATCCATAAATGATCGTTATTAGCATCTATGGAAAAAACTTCATTGGACAAAGGACCTTCTGGGTGAATCTCTAAAAAATCGAAAGGTAACGTGAAGGTCGTTTTTAAAATACCGAACTCTTTCGTCGCTAAATAGATATCATTGCCTGCGACCAATGAGGTATTTAGCGTGAAATCGAAATCGGAAGTTGTTGCAATCGTTGCAACCAAATTCATGTTTAAATCAAAAACACTTGCGGATTTATTTAAAGCAACCGACAAATGAGTAGCGGTGTTTTTTAATCCTTTTATGGATTGAAGAAAATTGGTTTGTGAAACCAAATTGGCACCATTCACAAGGAATAGTTCGGTGTCAGTAGTGGTATAAATTTTGTCATTAAAAACACGAATTGCCTTAAAACGTGTGCCTACATAACGTTGTTCCCAGAAATTAAAATCAATAAGCAAATCATTGTTAATCTCCGCAGAAAAAATTCCATCATCCGTAGCGGCATATATGGTTTCATTAAAAATGAGGGTTTCATTAACACCTACATCACTCGAATTATTTCCGATAAAAAAAGTGTCTCCAAATTCTAAGTTTTCAATATCATACTCAACAATTGAAAAGGGTGTTGAAAGGTATAATTTGTTATTATATTCTGAAATATGATTGATGCTTTTTGCTCCGTTTTGATTAAAACTCACAATATCAGAAGAAATCGTGATGCTACCATCATTGTCTACAACTTCAATCAAACCGTTTTGGTACCCAATTACCAATCGTTGAAAAGCAGCACTGTAATAAATAGACGATGTAGTTTCACCAGAAAGGCCTTGTATTGAAGAAAATTTTTGAATCTCCTGCGAATTGATATTGTAGGTAAAAACAGCATTATCTGCCAATGCATAAATAACGGCATCCTCCTTAACAAAATCTTTTACATTGTTGTAGGAATAAAAATCTTCCCAGGAAGCACTATAGTCGGTTTGTCCAAAAACAGAAAACGAAAATATTAAAAAGAATAAAAGTGTTATTTTTTTCATGCTGAAAATACGTCTATCAAAGATATTTATTTATTATTATATAACGAGAAAAATAAATACATTAGTACATCTTAAAAATCTTTTTAATGGCAGTAGAAATCGAACGAAAATTTTTAGTGAAAAACGATTCTTTTAAGAAGGCGTGTTTTGCGAAAAAGACAATAAAACAGGGGTATCTAAATTCCAACAAAAACAGAACAGTTCGAATTAGAATCATGGACGACAAGGCGTTTATGACCGTAAAAGGAAAATCGAATACTACTGGAACATCACGCTTTGAGTGGGAAAAGGAAATTGACATTCTTGACGCTGAAGAATTGTTGCTATTATGTGAACCTACAAGCATCGAAAAAACGAGGTTTTATGTAAAAAACGAGGAACATGTTTTTGAAATTGATGTGTTTTTTGGAGACAATCTAGGATTAATTGTTGCAGAAATAGAATTGAAAGATGAAGCCGAAACCTTTCAAAAACCCCTTTGGATTGGGGAAGAGGTTACAGGTAATGAGAAATACTACAACTCAAAACTAAGTAAAGTTCCATTTAAAGATTGGGAATAAAAAACACTGCTTTAATCTAAAAAATAAATACTCAAAAAGTGACTTAAACTGCCCAATAAAACAAAAACATGAAAAATAGCATGATTGTAAGGGAGCTTTTTTAAGGAATACAAAATGGCACCTATGGTGTAAAAAATACCTCCCAAAATTAATAAATAAAGCCCATTTTCAGATAAACTATTTGCCAATGGTTTTGCAAAAAAAACAACTTGCCACCCCATTAGCAGATACATTGCTGTAGACAGTTTGTCGTATTTTCCTGTAAAAAATAATTTTAGAATAATTCCGACAAGTGCAAAAAGCCAAACAAAAATAAACACATACCAACCTAAAGAGGAGTCTAAAGCAACCAAACAAAAAGGAGTATAACCTCCTGCAATTAAAACATAAATTGCTGCATGATCAAAAATATTTAACTTTCTCCTAATCATAGGGTTTTTGGCTGCGTGATAAAATGTAGAAGCCGCATAGAGAAGAATCAAACTGAGTCCATAGATAACAAAACTCGTTGGCTTCCAAAAACCGTTATATGCAAACCCTTTTATGAGTAAAAAAGGAAATGCAATCAGAGAAAGTACCAACCCAAAACCATGGGAAAGAACGTTTAAAAACTCTTCTTTTTTACTATAGATGTAATTCAGTTCTTCGCTCATTAATTATTTCTATTGGTATCTTTCATATATTTTTTATCGGCTAACAAATCATTTTCTATGAGCGAAAAAAGTGTCTCTTTCAAACTTTCTATATCTTCTGTTCCGAGCCCTTTTGTTTCTATAAATGGATGTTGTTTTACTCTAAATACTCCAGGGCTGCCTTTGTAAATATCCCATGAAAAAAAGCGCTTGCAATCGTAGTAAACTTGTGGTACAATAGGGATTCCATGTTCGATAGCCAAACTAAAAGCACCATTTTTAAAGGGCGCTAAAACCACCTCTTCTGTAGGGACTAATCCCTCAGGAAAAATAGCAATACTCGTCCCTTTTTGCAATCTTTTTTTTGCCATTTCATAAACCCGTTTTCTACTTTTTGGGCTACTTCTATCTACCATAATAACAGCTCTTCTATAAAAAAAACCAAAGATCGGAATCTTCACAAATTCTTTTTTCCCAACAAAAACAATTGGATTTTTACTGGTAGCTACTAAAACAAAAGGATCCATCAATGAACCGTGATTTGGACAAAACATATAACTCTTGGTAGGGTCGATATGCTGATCAAACTGAAACTTTAAGCGAAAACCCATTCCGTAAATAAGCACTTTGGCCCATACTCGAATTAATTTCCAAAATTGTGGATACGATTCCTCCTTTATTGTCAAAATAAATAACAAAGGAGCCATTAAAATAATGGTGACGAAGATTAAAAAATAGAACCAGAATCGCCAAAGTAAAAGAAAAGGAATTTTTATAAATTTCATATACCGCCAAAAGTACTAATATTCTTTTGTTTGATTGGTTTTCTGAAACAAAACCTTATTTTTGTCATCATAGATGGTTTTGATACCTCAATCATACTTTATAAAGAAAAACAAATAGTAATGTCAAGAATTTTAACAGGTGTACAAAGTACAGGAACTCCGCATTTAGGGAATTTATTAGGTGCTATCTTACCTGCCATCGAAATGGCAAATAACCCTAATAATGAATCTTTTCTTTTTATTGCAGACTTGCATTCTCTTACACAAATAAAAGAAGGAACAACACTAAGAGAAAACACCTACAGTACGGCAGCAACTTGGCTTGCTTGTGGACTTGATATTTCTAAAAGTGTTTTTTATAGACAAAGTGATGTTCCTGAAGTAACAGAATTGAGCTGGTATTTGAGTTGTTTTTTTCCATATCAAAGATTGACATTGGCACATAGTTTTAAAGACAAAGCGGATCGATTGGGTGACGTAAACGCGGGTTTATTTACTTACCCGATGTTAATGGCTGCAGATATTTTGTTGTATGATGCAGAAATTGTACCTGTTGGAAAAGACCAATTGCAACATGTAGAAATGGCAAGAGATGTTGCCAATCGATTTAACCATTTAATTGGTGAAACACTTGTTGCCCCTCAAGCAAAAATTCAAGAACACACAAAATTAGTTCCTGGGACCGATGGTGGAAAAATGAGTAAATCTAGAAATAACACCATTAATATATTTCTTTCCGATAAAAAATTACGCAAACAAATTATGGGTATTAAAACCGATAGTTTGGCATTGGAAGATGTGAAAAACCCAGATACAGATACCATTTTCGCACTCTATAAATTAATGGCTTCTCCGTCAGAAACTGCAGAGATGCATGCCAATTATTTAGCAGGAAACTATGGGTACGGGCATGCAAAACAAGCGTTATATGAATTAATCATTACAAAATTTGCAACCATTAGAGCGCGTTATACACACTTTATGGACAACAAAAATGAAATCGACGATGCACTTGCTATTGGAAAACAAAAAGCAAAAAAAGTAGCCACAACAGTACTCCAAAAAGTGAGAACGAAAGTGGGGTATTAAATAAATCATAAAAAAACCTCGCTAATGCGAGGTTTTTTTATGTCTAATGATGACTACTCCATTACAGCCATTGGCATACAATACCACCCATAATTGCTAAAGTTACCATCCAGTATCCTGCATTAATCGCAACATACTTCACCGTTTTTTTCTCAAAGAGTGCGACAATAGATAAGATTGGAAGCACAAAAAAGAGGCTAGTAGACACTCCATGAAGGACACCATGTCCAAAGGTTCGAAAACGATCTCCATAGGTATTTATAAAGTCTTGAAAAAAGGCAAACCCTTCTCCTGCTTTTTCGTTAAAACCAGGTTCTCCTGCTAATGTTGAATAAACTCCCGATTGATGAATGACAACAAACATTAAAAAAGAAGCAATGAAAAAACTGAACACATAACTGATGATCAATGTTTTTACCATATTGGTTCCCGCTAGAGATTCCTTTGTAAAACCCATTTCTTTCATCCAAGCATTGCCAAACAAAGGACCATACCAAAAAAAGCCAATAATCATTGGCACTAAAGCTGCTAAAAACAGCACGTTAAAATTCATTTCCATGTCGTAAAAATTTTTTAATTGAATATCAAATATAAAAACAAGTTTTTGGTTCTAAATGAATTGGATAAAAATTGCTCCTCTAAACTTAATTTTTAAACATAAAAAACACTTTCAAAGAGTTTTTTATCTAAAAATCAATCCATTTCGACGGGATCAATGTAGCATTTTTCGCTAGTAATTGTCATTACAAACCACCTTTTCTTAAATTTCAATAGGGTCTTTATTGAATTTTCATCGACTTCGCAATGGCTTCTAGTTCAAAAACAAATTCGCGTTTATTGATCGAAGGGGCATAAGTAAATCCTTCAAAAACGATCAATCGATTCTGCTGTTTATCAACTACGGTATAGTTGAGGAAAGGTCCAGCCATAAAATCGTTTTTTACTTCCCATTTACCACGGGTTTCATAGGCTTTTTTACCATCAATTTTTGCGTCAAAAGTTACAGGGGTGTAAGCTTTTTCTGTAATCATATACATGGTTAAAGTGTCAGAACCTCGGATGTGTTTTTCTCCAATTTTATTTCTCTCTGCGATAATCCGATCTGAAACAGTGGCTTCATCTTCTAACGGCACACTATATACCAAAATATTATTACTTCCCGTTTTTGCAATTCCACTCATCAAATGATTGCGCAACCACAGAAAATCTCCAGTATCTTCTACCGTTTTATATTTAGAAGGAATTGTAAAAGAAACCCCTAAATTTTGTAATGTTTTAAATTGTGCATCTGGCAATTTAGATTTCATGAAAATATTTTGAGTTACTTCGATATCTGCTTGTCGAAAAGTTGCCAAAATCTCTTTTTCATGTTGCTTAAATACTCGTATGAGCCCTGCGTCATCTTTAGCAGAAATGGAAATCACCGTTTGTGGTTTTGCATAAACATTGTAACGAATAGAAAAAGTTTCTTTTTCATGCTCTTCAACAATAAAAAGACTCCCAGAAGCTTTCATCATCGATCCAAAGCCGTTTGGTGTTATTTGAGAAAGTGTCGTTGTTGCTTCAGGCTGCGGCAAACCAACGATGAGTTCTCCAAAAGAATTTCTAATTTCATCTCCTACTTCTCCGAGCCAATTGCTAGTTTTTACAACCACCATCACACGGTTAATTGCTCCTACAGCTGGTTTTTGTACGAAAGAACTTTTACTATCACAGCCTAATAAAAATATCATTGTAAAAAATAAATATCCTAATTTCTTCATGAATGTTGCTTTTAAATATATTTCATTTTGTAAATCAAAAAGTATTCCACTTTCTGGTTATGCTTTTGGGAGCGCTATTTTTTTGGGATAAATACTCAATCTTTGCCCAACTCGTAAACGACTTGTCTTTAATCGATTCCAACGTTTTAAATCTCGAACTCGAACCCCAAAACGATTGGCAATTTTTCCTAAAAAGTCGCCACTCCTTACTTTATAACGAATGCGTTTGCCCAATTCAAAATACTTTGGCAAAGGCTTCTCTCTTTTTGCGGCGTCCTTTTTTGCTAAGGCATACAAGGCTTCCTCATTTTCTAAAAAAGATAAGGTGTTTTTTCTTGGTAAGGTAATGGCGTATTCTTTTCCCTTAACAAATGGAATCACATCTAGTTTAAAAGACGGATTTAAAAATTGAATTAACTCAAAATTGATCCCTGTTATTTCTGAAATTTGATCAAAACTAATTGTTTTTTTAATCTGAATTGTGTCGGTTTCGAAATGTCGAATTTGAAACTTTTCGGGAACAAGTTGGTGCTCTTTTTGGTATTCAAACAAATACATAGTAGCATAAAATGCAGGAACATAACTTGCAGTTTCTCTTGGTAAAAACGGACGGATGTTCCAGTAATTTCGATATCCTCCAGAACGTTTTATTGCCTTTGCAACATTTCCTGGTCCTGAATTATAAGCGGCTAAAGCCAAATCCCAATCTCCAAAAATGGTATATAAATCGGAGAGGTATTGACAAGCTGCAATGGTTGCTTTTAAAGGGTCTTGACGTTCATCTACATACGAGCTTACCTTTAACTTGTATTGTACACCTGTTGGATACATAAACTGCCATAACCCTGTAGCGCCCACTCTCGATTTTGCTGTTGGATTTAGTGCCGATTCTACAATTGCTAAATATTTCATTTCTAGCGGAATGTCATATTGATCTAGATACTTTTCGAACATTGGAAAATAGTAAGATGCCTTTGCCATTAAGGCAGGATAATACCTTTTTCGGTATTTTAGATAGGATTTTATTACTTTCTCTAAAGCCGGATTATAAGCAATGTGAAAGGGTGTTTTTGCATCAATTACAGCCAATCTTTGTTTTAAAACTTCAGTGGATAAAACAACGTCTGTCACCTCTTCCTTATCCATATCATCCATTCTGTATTGTAAGGTATTGTAGAGAGGAGACTTGTATTTAGAATCCATAAGTAAACTATCTATTAACACAATATCATAGTCAGAAAATAAGTCGGAAGTACTCATTTTTTTAGGAATGGAATCATTTGCTGCTTCTGCAAAAACAGAGGTAGTAAAAAATAAAAATAGGAGTAATTTTTTCATTATTAATTTTATAAGTCCAATTCTACAACAATGGGGCAATGGTCTGAATGTTTGGCTTCTGTTAAAATATAGGCGCGTGCTATTTTCTCTTTTAAAGGTGCTGATACCATGGCATAATCTAAGCGCCAACCTTTGTTATTTGCTCTAGAATTTGCGCGATAGCTCCACCAGGAATAGGTTTGTTCTTCGGGGTTTAAGTGTCTAAAACTATCCACAAACCCATGATTGATAAACGCACTCATCCAGGCTCTTTCTTCTGGCAAAAACCCTGAAACTCCTTTCATTTTTGGATTGTGAATATCGATCGCTTCATGACAAATATTATAATCTCCACAGATCACAAGGTTTGGAATTTCTTTCTTCAAATTATCAATGTATCCTTGGAATTCATCCATGTATTTAAATTTAAAATTCAAGCGTTCAGAGTTGGTTCCTGAAGGAAGGTACAAGCTCATTACTGAAACATCTTCAAAATCTACGCGAAGGTTTCTCCCTTCAAAATCCATCGATTCAATACCTGTTCCATACGCGATATGTTTTGGTTTTTCTTTGCAAAAAATTGCCACAGAAGAATAGCCTTTTTTCTGTGCAGAAAACCAATAGTGATATGGGTATCCTGCATTTTCAAATTCAGAAAGATCCAATTGTTCTTTGTGTGCTTTGGTTTCCTGAATACAAATTACATCAGGATTTGAAGCGGACAACCACTCTAAAAATCCTTTCTTTAAAGCTGCTCGTATTCCGTTTACATTGTAAGATATTATTTTCATCTAGTTTAAAAAGATTGGTGCTTTCAAAAAAACCCAAGTTATTTGAGTTTTTTCTCCAGTTTGTGTTTTAATTTTTTTCTTTCTCGGTGATAATATCACAGCCAAACCCGCTGAAATTCCTGCACCTATCATGCTATTTTCTATATTGAGAAGAGCATCAAAAAGGAAAATGAAACTGAGTGTTAAAACAAAAACGACTACAAAAGGTTTCTTTGCTAAATACTTCATCTTACATCTTCATTTCTGGAATTTCTCCTGCAATTATCAAAGTTCCTTCTGTAGCATTTTGAATCTCTTCTATCGAGACTCCTGGCGCTCTTTCTAACAAATGAAAGGCATTGTCTCTTACTTCTAAAACTGCCAAGTTCGTCACCACTTTTGTTACACAACCTACACCCGTTAATGGCAAAGAACAAGTCTTTAAAATCTTAGATTCTCCGCGTTTGTTGGCATGCATCATCGCTACAATAATATTTTCTGCCGAGGCTACTAAATCCATAGCACCTCCCATTCCTTTAACCATCTTTCCTGGAATCTTCCAATTGGCAATGTCTCCATTTTCTGCAACTTCCATAGCACCTAAAATGGTTAAATCTACATGTTTCCCTCGGATCATAGAAAAACTGGTTGCTGAATCAAAAAAACTTGCTCCTGGTAGGGTCGTAATTGTCTGTTTTCCAGCATTGATAATATCTGCATCTTCCGCTCCTTCAAATGGAAAAGGCCCCATGCCTAAAACCCCATTTTCAGATTGAAACTCTACTTCAATATCATTCCGAACATAATTAGCAACCAAGGTTGGAATTCCGATACCTAAGTTTACATAAAAGCCGTCTTGAACTTCTTGTGCAATTCTTTTTGCAATGCCTATTTTATCTAACATATAAATGTATCAATTAAATAATTTAAAAATGTATTAATTCTATTTTCGAGGTTTAATACTTGTACTTAATATTTTATATAAAATCAATCCTAATTCTTTCACCTTGTAAAACCTCACAATATTGAATGATTAATAATGCAACTTCAATAGACTTTTCTACTGCTGAATTTTTTACTGTTATATCGATTCATTAGGATAACGCACCGTTCTTTGCTCGATTCTTTTCTCATAATCTTTTCCTTGAAAAATACGTTGCACAAAAATGCCTGGAATATGAATGTTGTTTGGATCTAAAGTTCCGATTTCTACCAATTCCTCCACTTCAGCTACAGTAATCGTTGCAGCGCCACACATATTTTGATTAAAATTTCTGGCGGTTCCTTTAAACACTAAATTCCCAGCAGCATCTCCTTTCCATGCTTTTACAAAGGCAAAATCGGCTTTAAATGCAGCTTCTAAAACGTGCATTTTACCATCAAAATCTCTTGTTTCTTTGCCATCGGCAACTTCTGTACCATAGCCTGCTGGTGTATAAAATGCTGGAAAACCTGCTTGTGCAGCCCTGCATTTTTCGGCTAAAGTTCCTTGGGGAGTTAATTCAACTTCTAATTCTCCAGATAACATTTGTCGTTCAAATTCATCATTTTCACCAACATAAGAGGAAATCATTTTTTTTATTTGTTTGTTTTCTAACAACAAGCCCAAACCAAAACCGTCTACACCTGCGTTGTTTGAAATACAGGTAACATCTCTTACATTTCGTTTCACCAATTCTGAAATTGCATTTTCTGGAATTCCACACAAACCAAATCCACCCAACATAAATGTCATATTACTTTCAACACCTTGCAAAGCTTCTTGTACGTTCTTTACTTTTTTGTTAATCATCGTTTATGGTTTAAGATGTATAAAAAAATGAAATTGCATTTTTGCTGCCTCATTTTCTCAAACATTAAAAATCTATATCTTCTTTGATCACTACTTTTTTAGGAAGTTTCTCTCCTTCTCCTTCAACTTCGTTTTCATCTTCGTCTTCTTGATCTCCGCAATCTATTTTAATGGATAACTTTTCTGGTTTTTCAAAATCTTCTTGACTGATATTCAAGGTAGGGTCTGCATAACACTTTTTCATAAACAAAGCCCAGGATGGTAATGACATGGTTGCTCCTTGCCCTTTTGCAATGCCTTCAAAATGTGTAGAACGGTGTTCACCACCAGTCCAAACACCTGTTGCAAGGTTGGGAACAATTCCCATAAACCAACCATCTGATTGATTTTGAGTAGTTCCTGTTTTCCCTGCTATCGGGTTTTCAAATTCATAAGGAAAACCAGTAACAACATCGGGCAATGCGGTATATGGAGTTCGCAAACGCTGTCCTGAACCCGATTCTGTAACACCTTTTAATAAATCTAAAATTACATATGAAGATTCTTCACTCAAAACCTCTTTTGTTTCTGGAGTAAATTGTTCTAAAATAGTTCCATTTTTATCTTCGATTCTTGTCAATATCATCGGACTTACACGCAAGCCTTTATTTGCAAAGGTTGAATAAGCACTTACCATTTCCATTAGTGACAATTCTACAGCGCCCAAAGCAATGGACGGATTCGCTCTAATTCTGGTTTCTATTCCTGCCAACTTTGCCAAACGTACCACATTTACGGGTTTTACCATGTCTATTAATCGCGCAGACATTGTATTTACGGAACCTGCCAAACCAGCCTTTAAGGTGAGCATTCCTCCATATCGATCTCCTGAATTGTCTGGTCTCCATTCTTCTGGAATTCCGTATTTCCCTTTTGGAATTGTATAGTGTACATTTGGAAATGAATCGCAAGGAGACATTTTCAGTTGATTAATCGCAGTTGCATAGACGAACGGTTTAAAGGTAGAACCTACTTGTCTTTTTTGCTGCTGAACAGCATCGTACTTAAAATATTTATTATTGATCCCTCCAACCCATGCTTTTACATGGCCCGTCTGTGGCTCTATCGAAAGCAATCCTGAACGTAAAAAATATTTGTAATATCGAATCGAATCCATTGGTGACATGATCGTATCTAACTCTCCTTTCCAAGAAAAAACACGCATCGCTGTTTTTTTCTTAAAACTGGCATCAATTTCTTTGGCAGTTTTTCCCGCTTTTTTCATTCTTCGATACCGATCTGTGTTTCGTTTTGCTCGTTGTAAAATAACATTCACCGTAGAATCTTTTATGTCGTAAAAAGGAGCCATTTCATTGCTTTTCTGTTCTTTAAAAAAATGTGATTGTAAATTGGCCATATGCTCTTTTACAGCCTCTTCTGCATATTTTTGAATTCGAGAATCGAGCGTAACATGAATTTTTAATCCATCTTTAAAAATATCGTATTGTTCTCCATTTGCCTTTGGATTTTTACGCACCCAAGTTCTTAATTGTTTTTGCAAATACGATCTAAAATATGTTGCGTATCCGTCACTATGGCTTTCTGGAGTGAAGTTTATTTTAAGCGGTAATTTTTGAAGAGAATCTTTTTCTTGAGATGTTATAAATCCATTTTTTGCCATTTGAGCAAATACCACATTTCTCCTAGAAAGAGATTTCTTTTTTGAAATTTCTCTGTAAGGATTATATTGCCTTGGATTTTTTAACATGGCAACTAGTATTGCTGCTTCTTGAAGATCCAATTCTTTGGCTTCTTTTCCAAAATAAATTCTGGAAGCAGAACGAATTCCAGAGGCATTATTCAAAAACCCTTGCTTGTTTAAATACATTGCAATAATTTCCTTTTTTGTGTACTGTCGTTCTAGTTTTACGGCAACAATCCATTCTTTTGCTTTTTGAAGAACTCTTTTAAAAATATTGTTCGACGCTCTTTTTGTAAATAGGTTTTTTGCTAATTGTTGTGTAATTGTACTGGCGCCTCCACCTGAGCCCATCTTTACGACAGCCCTTAGAGTTCCTCTAAAATCAATTCCAGCATGTTCGTAAAAACGTTCGTCTTCCGTTGCAATTAATGCATCAATTAAATTCTGTGGTAATTCGTTATAGTGAATTGGAGTTCTGTTTTCTGTAGCATATTTACCAATGGTAACCCCATCTGCAGAAATAACTTCTGTTGCTAAATTTGTTTGTGGATTTTCTAGTTCTTCAAACGTTGGCAAATCTCCTAAAGAAGTTAAAAAAAACAATAAAAATATTGCTAAAATTCCACTTAGAATTAAAAACCAAAAACCTTTGATATATTTCTTAAAGTCTGTTTTTTTTTTACGTGCCATTTTACTTCGTTTTTTCAATACTAAATCCAACATCTGTAACTCCTCCCAATGCTTTTAAGCCCTCTGAAAAACCATTTTTTCGCATTGCTTGCCTTACATTGAAAGTGTATTCTCCAGAAAATGGAAATACTTTTTCTTCTTTATAAAATAATTTATTCTCTTTTACCTCAGTAAAACCCGTTCCTAAGTATTTACCGTTGGGAGTTGTCATTTTATACTCTAAGGTATCGATTACTTTTGTCTTGTTTGGAAAAACAAGTTCCGTAATCAGAAATAAATTACTGTATCTGTACTCCTTATTACTTCGAATATGGATGAATAAATTTCGTTTTGCAATGGTATCTGTGATTGAAAAATCAAAACGCACCTGCTCGTTTAAAATCCACGCATTGTTTGGAACCGTCTTATACTTCGTAAAAACAGGCCCAGAAGTACAAGAATAGCCTACTAACAAGAGAATCAGTAAACTTAAAAACTTATTTTTTTTCTGAATCGCTTCCATTTTTAGGAGTATTATTGTTCCGATTTCGATTGTTATTTTTTCTTGGTCTGTTGGTGTTTTTAACCGCTCCTTTTGGTTGTTCTCCTGTTTTTTTTGCGTGAGGTTTTCTTTTCTGAGAACCTCTTTGTTGTTGTTTTGCTTGAGGTTTTTGCTGATTTGGATTTCCAACAACCGCTTTTTTCTTATTCCGGTTTTTATTGTTTCTGCGTTTTTTTGTTTTTGGAACATCAAAACGGGTCAAACTATCTTCCCCAACTGCATCTTCGAAATTCACTTTTATTGGTACCTCTATCTCAGATTCATATTCTTCTAACGAGGAAGCTTTCTCATTATTTTTGTTCAAGTCAATTATTTCTTGAACTTGTTCTAATGTTAATAAAAACCACTTTGATCTTTCTTCTTTATAGGTGTACCAAAGATGTTGTTTAAAAATGTCCATCTTCACAAAAACAGCCGGCCCTTTTTCAGTTTTTAAAATAGTTTCCTGTTTTGGAAAAACCTTTAAAGCATCTAAGTAAGTGTCCAACTCAAAATTCAAACAACATTTTAATTTACCACACTGACCCGCTAACTTTAAAGGGTTTAATGATAATTGTTGATAGCGTGCCGCTGAAGTGGTTACTTTTCTAAAATCGGTCAACCAAGTAGAGCAACAGAGTTCTCTACCACAGGATCCAACACCGCCCAATCGAGCTGCTTCTTGTCTTGCTCCCACTTGTTTCATTTCTACACGAATCGAAAAAGCACCTGCTAAATCTCGAATCAATTGTCTAAAATCGATTCTTGTGTCTGCAGTGTAATAAAAGGTTGCTTTGTTCCCGTCCCCTTGATACTCTACATCGGACAATTTCATTTTAAGTCCTAAACGCCCTAAAATTTCTCTTCCTTTTCGCTGTGTTTCAATTTCTTTTTCTCGTGAAGCTTGCCAAACATCAATATCTCTTTGGTTTGCTTTTCTATAAATTTTTTTAATCTCTGAGCTATCTACAGAAACGTTTCTTTTCTTCATTTGAACCTTTACCAGTTCTCCTGCTAAAGAAACAGAACCAACATCGTGCCCTGGCGAACCTTCTACGGCTAAAATGTCGCCCATAGAAATTCTTAAATTTTCTGTGTTTTTATAAAATTCTTTTCTCCCATTTTTAAAACGAATTTCAAAAATATTAAATGATTCTTCTCCGTTTGGTAATGTCATGTTTGACAACCAATCAAATACTGATAATTTTTCGCATCCACCTGTAGCGCAACTTCCGTTACTTTTACATCCTTTTGGCACACCGTCTTTACCAGTAGCACAACTACTACATCCCATGTGAGTATTATATTTTAGAAAAGCCAATGGCTTTTTTCTGTTTGTAAATTGATTTTCAGATTGATACAATTCATCAATCTCACCTTCATTAATCAGTAAATATACTGAATTTTAAGTAGAAAATTAACTTTGTAAATTTCTTTCAACACCCCAATATGCGAAAATCCTTTCGCATCACCTCCACTTAGAACCAACCCCCACTTTTGGTTGTTTTTGCTGTGTAAAAAACAACATTGAGGTCGCTAAAAAAGAAAGAACGAAGAATTTTTTTATTTTTTTGGTGGATGATAAAATTGATACACTTTTAAAGCTCTCGCATTCCCAATTTCTGTTTTTAGATCTTCAAAAGAAGCTTCTTTTACTCTTTTTGCCGACTTAAATTTACGCAATAGATTGGTAATTGTTTGTGCGCCAATGGCTGGAATTTGCTCTAATTCTGATTGAATAGCACTCTTACTTCGTTTATTTCTATGAAATGTAATCCCAAATCGGTGCGCTTCGTTTCTTAAGTATTGCGTAATTTTTAAAGTTTCTGATTTCTTATCCAGGTACAAGGGTATCGGGTCGTCGGGATAATAGATTTCTTCCAACCTTTTTGCAATTCCAATAATCGCAATTTTTCCTCGCAACCCTAAGTCATCCAAGGCTTTTAAACCAGAAGATAATTGTCCTTTCCCCCCATCAACAATAATTAATTGCGGCAACGACGCTTCTTCTTCCAATAATCGTTTGTAGCGTCTATAAACGACTTCCTCCATCGAGGCAAAATCGTCAGGCCCTTCCACCGTTTTTATGTTGTAATGTCTATATTCTTTCTTACTTGGTTTACCATCTCTAAAAACTACACATGCTGCCACTGGATGAGTTCCTTGAATGTTAGAGTTGTCAAAACACTCAATATGCCGAGGGTCTTGTGAGAGTCGCAAATCTTTTTTCATTTGCGCCATAATTCTTTTCACATGCCTTTCTGGATCAACAATTTTAATTTGCTTAAACTGTTCTTGTCGATAGTATTTTGCATTCCTTTCTGAAAGTTCTATAATTCGTTTTTTATCTCCTAGTTTTGGGATGGTCACTTTCAATTCTGCCCCCAAATCTACTTGAAACGGCACATAAATTTCTTTGTTTTGAGAATTGAATCGGTGTCTGATCTCAACGATAAACAGCTCCAACATTTGCTTATCTGTCTCGTCTAATTTCTTTTTAATTTCTGTTGTATGAGATTGAATAATGGCACCATTCGATATTTTAAAGAAATTTGCATATCCATGCGTTTCGTCAGAGATAATAGAAAACACATCAACGTTGTTAATAGACGGATTAATAATGGTAGATTTTGATTGGTAATTCGACAACAAACCAACTTTCTCTTTTATTTTTTGTGCTTCTTCAAACTCCATGTTTTCAGAGAAAGCAAGCATCATTTGGTTAAATTTATCTAGGCTTTCTTTAAAGTTTCCTTTAACAATATTCCGAATGGCAGCAATTTCTTCTTGGTATTTTATTTCAGTTTGCAAACCTTCACACCCCCCTTTACAATTTTTTAAATGGTACTCTAAACAAACTTTGTATTTTCCTTCATTAATTTTTTGTTGACTTAAATCGTAACTACAGGTTCTAATGGAATACAATTCTTTAATTAAATCCAACAAAACTCTCACCGTTTTTATATTGGTGTAGGGTCCAAAATACTCTGAACCGTCTTTAATATACCTACGGGTCATAAAAACTCTTGGAAAACGTTCTTTCTTAATACAAATCCAAGGGTAGGTTTTATCATCTTTTAATAAAATATTATACTTGGGTTTGTATTTTTTAATGAGGTTGTTTTCTAATAAAAGAGCATCTGTTTCAGTATCAACAACAATATGTTTGATGTCTACAATTTGTTTCACTAAAATGCGTGTTTTCGCATTTTCATGATTTTTAGTAAAATAGGAAGTAACTCTTTTCTTTAAATTTTTGGCTTTCCCAACATAAATAACCACTTCATTCTTATCATAATATTGATATACCCCAGGAGAATCTGGCAAGGTTTTTAATTGAAGTTCTAATGATGCTGGCATGTAACGAAAATACACATTTTAATACAGTAGTAATAAAAAAATGACTCCTAAAAAGTTAAAATTAGTACTAATCATAAAGATCAGAAACGCATCTTTATAACTTAAATTAGCAACCTAACTATTCTGAAATTACGGTCTCTTCTTTTGGAAATGCCTTTTTACTGTAGAGAAAGAGGAGGACTACACCAATGCTAATAAAAGCATCCGCTGGATTAAAAATGTATTGGAAAAAAGTAAAGTTATCGCCTCCGACAAAGGGAATCCATTCTGGTAAATTTGCGTTTTCTATAAAAGGAAAATAAAACATATCTACAACTTTTCCATAAAACAACTCTCCGTATGGCTCCTCGGGAAAAAGAGTTGCAACTCGGTGAGCAGAAGAATTAAAAATAACACCATAAAAAACAGAGTCTATAATATTCCCTACAGCACCAGAAAAAATTAAAGCAATCGCAAAAATCACTGCATTGTGCGTTGCTCTTTTAATGTGTTGTGCCAACCAGTAAATAATAGCGGAAACAGCTACCAATCGAAACAAAGTGAGGAATAATTTACCCGATTTGCCTCCAAATTCCCAACCCATTGCCATTCCATTATTTTCAACAAAATGAATTTTAAACCAACTGAAGACTTCAAAACCATCATTAAGTGCATAATGTGTTTTAATATATATTTTCAAAATTTGATCTAAAGTAATCGCAATTAGAATGGTAAGAATTGCCAGGGTCTTTTTTGACATTTTATTGAGTTTTATATGCACAAAAATAAGAATATTATTATGGTTTAAGAGTCGTTAAGAAAATATTCCCTTTTGTAGTTCTTATGGTAAAGTTTTGAGAAGTGTTTTTTGTTTTTTTATAAAAATTTTCTTGTTGAATTTCTTTGTTAACAGCAATGGTTCCTCGCGTTGATGTCACATCGATATTCGGTGCTCTTAAGGTTGCAAAAACACTGCCTTCATAAAATTTTACCTTTGTTTTTTTTTGAATTGTATCTAATTTTATCAGTCCTTTTTCTATATAAATATCCATCGGGCCACCATAACTTTTGGCGGCAATATTGATTTCTTCTCCAAAAATAATGACTGCTTTGTTCTTCGGGATTTTAATAATTGCACTCGCTCTTTGCAATCTTTTCGTAATAAACTTCCTAAAAACTGCTTCCTCTGTAGCCATTGCTGGAATACGAAATTCAATTTTTGCAGTATCATCAGATACTTTATAGACAATATGTTGTTTGCTGGGGTTTTCTGCGAACAAGTAGATCTCCAAAAACTCAGAGTTCGAGTTTTCCAATACAAAATCATCTAAACCTATCGTAGAAATTTCTACTCGAGTTGCAGTCGTTTGTACTTTTTTTATTACTTTTTTTTGCGCACCGATTATTTGTGAAAGGAATAGCAAGAAGAAAAATACAGCACTTTTTTTCATGAACACAGAAATTCTATGGGATTGTCTTTTGTTGTTACGCCTCCTTTTCGACAGTAATCGAAAAACATATTTTAAAAAAAGCTTCCAAAATTTGGAAGCTTTTATAAAGTTATTGCTTGCGTTTTGCTTCAATACTTAAGGTGGCATGAGGCACCAAAAGTAGGCGTTGTTTTTGAATTAATTTACGAGTAACTCTACAAACACCATAGGTTTTGTTTTCAATTCGTAACAAGGCATTGTTTAAATCACGAATGAACTTTTCTTGGCGAATTGCCAATTGAACATTTGCTTCTTGACTCATTACTTCTGAACCGTCATCAAAAGACTTAAAAGAAGGCGAAGTATCATCGGTCCCATTGTTTGCATCGTTCTTGTATGAACTCTGCAACAACGCTAAATCTGATTCTGCACGTTCTATTTTCTTAAGAATAAGTGCTTTAAACTCTTGTAAATCTTCATCTGAATACCCTACTTTAATCTCTGACATCTGTTACATTTTTTCGATTAATATTTTGCTTATAATAGTATCAAACGCAATTTCTGTTCCGGCGTCTAATGCGTCTACAAAAACCAACTCTTGCGTTAATGTTTCGCTCATAATATATGCTTTATTCTCTTGAATAGCATGTTGCAAGTTTTCAAAATTCAACACGGTTAATCTAATTTTGTCTGTTACTTCTAAACCTGTGTCTTTACGTGCATTTTGAATTCTATTGACCAATTCTCTGGCAATACCTTCCTTACGAAGTTCTTCTGTAATTGTAACATCTAAAGCAACCGTTAATCCTCCTTCATTTGCAACCAACCAACCTTCAATATCTTTTGAGGATATTTCTACATCTTCGCGCTCTAAAGTTATCTCTTTTCCATTAATTTCTAAAGAAATGTTACCAGATTTTTCAATTTTACTAATATCTTCTTTCGTAAATCGCTGAACCTCAGCAGCAATAGAACGCATCTCTTTTCCAAACTTTGGCCCCAATGCTTTAAAATTTGGTTTAATTTGTTTAATTAAGATGTCTGAAGCGTCTTCTAAAATTTGAACTTCTTTGATGTTCACCTCATGCTTTATTAAATCTGAAACAGCTAAAATTTCTTCTTTCTGCTGGTCGTTATCAACAGGAATCATGATTTTCTGTAAAGGTTGACGTACTTTAATCTTCTCTTTTGCTCTTAAAGAAAGGACTAAAGAAGAAATGATTTGTGCATTTTCCATCTTGCGTTCTAAAGAGGCATCAATAAAACGTACATCCGATTTTGGGAAATCTGCCAAATGAATACTTTCTGAAGTTTCTTTACCAGTAACCGAATTTAAATCTTGGTACAACTTATCCATAAAGAAAGGTGCAATCGGTGCACTTAGTTTCGCAATAGTTACCATACAGGTGTACAAGGTTTGGTATGCAGAAATCTTATCTGTTTCATAATCTCCTTTCCAAAAACGTCTTCTACTTAAACGCACATACCAATTACTTAAATGGTCTTGTGTGAAATCTGATATCGCTCTTGCAGCTCTTGTAGGTTCGTATGTTTCGTAAAACGTATCTACTTTGGCAATTAGAGTGTGTAATTCTGATAAAATCCAGCGGTCTATTTCTGGTCTTTCTTCCAAAGCAATATCTTCTTCAGTATAAGAAAAACCATCAATATTTGTGTATAAAGTAAAGAATGAATAGGTATTGTAAAGCGTTCCGAAGAATTTCCTCTTAACCTCTTCAACACCATCCAAATCAAATTTTAAATTGTCCCAAGGGTTTGCATTGGCAATCATATACCACCGTGTTGCATCTGCACCATAGGTAGCTAATGTTGTAAATGGATCTGTGGCATTCCCTAAACGTTTCGACATTTTGTGTCCGTTCTTATCTAATACCAATCCATTAGAAACCACATTTTTGTAAGCAACAGAATCAAAAACCATGGTTGCAATTGCATGCAATGTATAAAACCAACCTCTTGTTTGATCGACTCCTTCTGCAATAAAATCTGCTGGAAACGATTCATTCCCGTCAATTTTTTGTTTGTTTTCAAACGGATAGTGCCATTGTGCATAGGGCATGGACCCAGAATCAAACCAAACATCAATCAAATCGCTTTCACGGTTCATCGGTTGCCCTGATGGCGAAACCAAGACAATTTCATCCACAATGTTTTTATGCAAATCAATCTTTGCATAGTTTTCGTCAGACATGTTTCCAACCTCAAAGCTTGAAAAAATATCTTCACTCATGATACCCGCATCTACTGAACGTAGCATTTCTTCTTTTAATTCTTTCACAGAACCAATACAAATCTCTTCTTTACCATCTTCTGTTCTCCAGATTGGTAACGGGATCCCCCAATAACGAGAGCGCGATAAATTCCAATCATTTGCGTTTGCCAACCAGTTTCCAAAACGACCGGTTCCGGTAGATGCTGGTTTCCAATTAATGGTTTTGTTTAAAGAATGCATTCTGTCTTTTACATCCGTTACTTTAATAAACCAAGAATCTAACGGGTAATACAAAATAGGCTTGTCGGTTCTCCAGCAATTTGGATAACTGTGCTTGTATTTTTCAACCTTAAAGGCTTTGTTTTCTGTTTTTAATTTAATGGCCAACTCTACGTCTATCGATTTTTCTGGCGCTTCACCTTCTGGATAATATTCGTTCTTTACGTATTTTCCAGCAAATTCGGTAACTTCTGGCCTAAACCTTCCTTGCAAATCTACTAATGGCACTAAATTATCGTTGGCGTCTTTCACCAATAAAGGTGGAATTTCAGGAACAGCTTGTTTTGCTACCAAAGCATCATCTGCACCAAAGGTGGGTGATGTATGTACAATTCCTGTTCCATCTTCTGTAGTTACAAAATCTCCAGCAATCACTCTAAAAGCATCTTGTTTGTTTTCAAATTCACAGCCGTAATCTAAGATTTGTTCATACTTGATATCGATTAAATCTTTCCCTACAAATTCTTTTACTACGTAAAAAGGAATCTTTTTATCTCCAGAACTATAACTTGATAATGCTTCCGAAGTTGTTACTTCAAAATTATTTTTTCCGCCAAATTGTTTCTCAATTAACTTTTTTGCCAGTATCACTTTCGTTGGTTCAAAGGTATATTGATTGAATGTATCTACTAAAACATATTCAATTTTTGGACCCACCGTTAAAGCAGTATTACTTGGCAATGTCCAAGGCGTTGTCGTCCAAGCAAGAAAATAAACCGCTCCTTGATTTTGTAAAAAATCGGGAAGGGTGTTTTCGAGAGTTTTAAATTGTGCAACAATGGTCGTATCTGTAACATCTTGATAGGTTCCTGGTTGATTGAGTTCGTGTGAGCTTAATCCGGTTCCTGCCTTTGGAGAATAGGGCTGAATGGTATACCCTTTATAGATTAATTTCTTGTTGTAAATTTCTTTCAACAACCACCAAACAGACTCCATGTATTTTGGTTCATAAGTAACATATGGATCTTCCATATCTACCCAATAGCCCATTTTCTGGGTCAAATCATTCCAGATATGAGTATATCGCATGACTGCTTTTCTACAGGCAGCATTGTAGTCTTCTACGGAAATTTTCGTTCCAATATCTTCTTTGGTAATTCCAAGTTCTTTTTCTACTCCCAATTCAATCGGCAATCCATGCGTATCCCAGCCCGCTTTTCGCTTCACTTGAAATCCTTTCATGGTTTTATAACGAGGAAAAATATCTTTAATCGTACGCGCTAAAACGTGGTGAACACCTGGCAATCCGTTTGCAGAAGGTGGTCCTTCAAAAAAAACGTAGGGTTCTTTGCCCTCTCTAGTAGTAACACTTTTTTCGAAGATGTTATTTTCTTCCCAATAGCTCAGCATTTCTTGTGCTACGTTTGGTAAGTCAAGTCCTTTATATTCAGGGAATTTCGCGCTCATTTTCTTTCTTTTCTTATAAGAATGCGAAATTAAGGATTTTCTTGTAATTTTATGAGTTTGTGGGTAAGGAAGTTATAAAACCACAAAATTTCATTTCAAGAACTTACGCAGGTCCTAAAATCCGCGCGATGCTTTTATTTGCTCGTAAGCAGACTGGATGCTTTGAAACTTTTCTTTGGCGCCTTTTAAGTGGGCAGCTCCTAAATCTTGTACTTTATCTGGATGGTATTTTTTGGCCATTCTACGGTAGGCTTTTTTCACTTCGTTATCTGTTGCAGATTTTGGAATCTCTAAAATTTTATAATTGTTTTCCGAAGCATTATAAAACATTGCTTTAATCGACTCAAAATCAGAAGGATTGATATATAAATAGCTCGCAATTTTTTTAATTTCGGCTACTTCAACCTCCGCTACCAGACCGTCAGCCTTTGCAATACCAAACAAGAAATGAAGCAATTGTAAACGGGAAGCATGGGGCATATGTTGTCTAATTTGTATACAAACTTGCCGTGCCGAAACTTGCTCTTTTATAACTCCTTTAAACAACTGAAAGGCATTATTCGCTTTTTCTTTACCATACATTCCTACAAACTGAGCCCTCACAAAGTCAAGCTCTTTTGGATCTACTTTTCCATCTGCTTTTATAATGATGGATGCCAACACCAACAGACTAATTTCAAAATCACCCGGATGGGTATTCACACGACTTCCTTGTCGGTATTGATGTTGCTCCTTTTGAAGGTCTTCAGCACTAAAACCATCTACAAAACTTCCTAAAGCAAAACCAACTGCAGCCCCTATTGGTCCTCCTAAAGTAAAGCCTAAACCTGCTCCTAACCATTTTGAAAAACTTCCCATATCTCTTTTTCTAATTTCGTCAAATATAAGAGAAACTTCATTAATTCAACAAAAACTCCAAAGAGATCATGAGCATCTATGAAATCAATTTTATTGATGCTCTTATAAAAACAAGTTCTATACATCTATTTGATTCCTGTTTTAAAATACATTATATTTGTGGTTGAATTTATATATAAAATTATGTATCCAGAAGAATTAGTAAAACCAATGCGTGATGAGTTAATCAACGCAGGTTTTGAAGCATTATATACAGGCCAAGATGTTGAAAATGCATTGGCAAAAAAAGGAACAACGTTACTCGTGGTAAATTCTGTTTGTGGTTGTGCAGCTGGAACTGCTAGACCTGGAGCAATTGCTTCTTTAGGTGCAGAGAAAACACCAACAAACTTAACGACTGTTTTTGCAGGTGTAGAAAAAGAATCTACGCAAAAAGCAAGAGAGTTTATGATTCCATTTCCTCCATCTTCTCCAGCAATGGCTTTATTTAAAGATGGTAATTTAGTACACATGTTAGAGCGTCATCATATTGAAGGCCGTTCTGCACAAATGATTGCTCAAAATTTAGCACAAGCCTACGACGAGTTTTGTTAAGCACATTCATTTAAATTATTAAAAGAATACTCCAAAACCACGCAATTATGCGTGGTTTTTTTATTTTTATAGCAACTAAAATCTGCACTGAAAGATGAAACATTCAACAATTATTGACACCACCATCGCTTTTGTAAAAGAAATACTTAAAAATGCCGAAGGAGGCCATGACTGGTTTCATATAGAACGCGTTTTTAAAAATACCCTTTTAATTGCAAAAGAAGAGAATGTGGACACTTTAGTAGTTTCATTAGCGGCACTTTTACATGACATTGCTGATTCAAAATTTCATCACGGTGATGAAACCATTGGCCCCAAAAAAGCAAAAGAGTTTTTAGTCAATCAAAAGGTTGACGCTGCAACCATTGCACATGTAGTAAAGATCGTACAAAATATTTCTTACAAGAATTCTTTGGAGAAAACCGGTGAGAAATTCACCTCTAAAGAATTAGAAGTCGTCCAAGATGCAGATCGGTTAGATGCCATTGGCGCCATTGGTATTGCGCGTTGTTTTAATTATGGTGGATTTAAAAATCGAGCATTGTACAACCCGGAGATTTTACCCAACTTATCAATGACAAAGGATGCATATAAAAATTCTAATGGACCAACCATTAATCATTTTTATGAAAAACTATTGCTCTTAAAGGATAAAATGAATACCGCTTCTGGAAAGAAAATAGCCACACAAAGACACGCTTTTATGGAAACATATCTGCAGCAGTTTTATGACGAATGGGAGGGTTTAAAGTAGTTTAGTTTTCCTTTGCTGCCTCTAAAGCTGTAATTTTATACTCTAAAACTGATAGTTCCTTTGCCTTTTCTATAATTTCTTCTACCGTTAAATTCGAATTAGAATTTATAAAAGTTAAAGTTTCTAAACTTTTAAAAGTATAATAACTTAATGTTTCTTCAATTTTATCTTTGGAGGTTTTCATTTTAATAGCGTTTTATTTTAATATACAAGTTTTAACATTTGACTTCTATTTTTGGATACAGATTGACCCGCAAACTCTTTTCATAATTTAGTTAATTATTCATTAAACTAAAGTTTAGTAGGAAAGCGAGTCTTAATTGGCTCCCTTTTTTTATTTAACTTCCTGGAAAATTTGCTTTTCTTTTTTCTAAAAATGCTGTGGTACCTTCTGTGAAATCTTCGGTCCCAAAACATTCGCCAAACTCGGCAATTTCTACTTCATATCCATTAACGCCATCTTCAAAGTTTGCATTCACGGCTCTTATGGCAGCACCAATTGCAACGGAAGAATTTCGCATCATTTTATTGGCTAGTTTTTCTGCCAAAGGCAGGAGTTCTTCTAAAGGGACTACATGGTTAACCAAACCGCATGCTTTCGCCTCTTCTGCAGAAATCATTCCTGCAGTCATGATCAACTCCATGGCTTTCCCTTTTCCAACCAATTGTGGCAAACGTTGTGTCCCTCCATATCCAGGAATAACGCCCAAAGAAACTTCCGGCAAGCCCATTTTTGCATTTTCTGAGGCAATTCTAAAATGACAGGCCATCGCCAATTCTAAACCACCGCCTAGGGCAAACCCATTAACAGCAGCAATTACTGGTTTTGATAAGTTTTCTATAAAATCAAACAACATTTCTTGCCCTTTTTTCGCCAAAAATCCACCTTCATCTACAGAGAAATTTGCGAATTCAGAAATATCAGCGCCTGCTACAAAAGCTTTTTCTCCACTCCCCGTAATCACCAGAACTTTTACGGTTGCATCTTCTTCTAAGGCTTCAAATGAAGCGCTCAATTCTTCGATGGTCTCTTTATTTAATGCGTTTAACTTCTTTGGGCGGTTAATGGTTATTTTGGCAAGTCCGTTTTCCTTTTCAACTAAAATGTTATTAAAATTCATTTTTTATAGGGTTTTAAATTTCTGTAATCAATTCACTTCGAAAGTCTTACTTCGACAAGCTTACTTCGACAAGCTCAGTATGACACTTAGGCGCTAAATTACAATTCGCAATCCAAATTTCAATCAAAGCATATCAAAGACGTCTGAGGTTTTGGATGGCTTTTTTTTCAGTGTTAAAATTCCTGCCTTTGCAAGAACAAACGATTATTAGGTTTTAGGAATAATTATTGTAAAAACAGTACCAATTCCTTCTTCTGATGTAAACGAAATAGTGCCATCATAAGCTTCAACAATATTTTTTATCATTGGCAAACCGAGTCCCATACCGCTACTTTTGGTTGTAAATTTAGGTTCGAAAATTAAATCTTTTAGCGCGTCTGAAATTCCTTTTCCATTATCGGAAACTGAAATCTTGATATTGTTTCCTTCAGAAGCAACTTTCACCTCAATAATTGGTTTTTTAGTGTCTTCGGAAGCTTGATTTGCATTTTTTATTAAATTAGTGACAATGCGAATTAACTGTGTTTTGTCTAAATTGGCAAAAAGTTCTTTTTCGGAATGTTGATATGAAATATAATCTTCATTAAAAATATCTAAGGCTAATTTTACAACACCAATCACTTCTATTTTCTCTCTTTTCTGAGTTGGCATTTTTGCAAAGTCAGAAAATGCGGAGGCAATCGAACTCATCACATCTATCTGTTGTATTAAAGTCTCGCTATATTCTTTTAATTTTCCTTTCGCATCTTCGGCTGTAGGATTGAATTTTCGTTCGAAACTTTGCACAGTTAAACGCATTGGGGTTAACGGATTTTTAATTTCGTGTGCCACCTGTTTTGCCATTTCTCGCCAAGCTTGTTCTCGCTCACTTTTTGCTAATTTCACAGCACTTTCCGTTAATTCATCGATCATGCTATTGTAAGCATCTACTAAAATTGAAATTTCTGAACTTGCTGAATTTAAAATAATTTTCTCATTCCGTTTGTTCAGTTTTGTTTGCTCCATTTTATCAGAAATCGTTTTTATAGACCGAGTAATATAACTTGATAAAAAATAGGCCAGCGCAATGGCGATGAGAAACATTAATAGATAGACCAAACTTAATCGGCTAATAAATTCTCTAAGTTCCTTTTTTATTTCTGAATTGTCTTGGGTAAACTGAACTTCTAAAATTCCGATTCGCTTAAATTTTGGGTCGTTGATATAAGAATACGAGGATTGAAAACTAATCCCATCTTCTTGAGCTGTTTTTAAAATTCGATGGTTGGAATTTTGCGCCAATTTTGAGATCACTTCTTTTGAAAGCGGTTTCTTATCAGTCTTTTCGAAGGCACTTTCCAAAGAAGTTTTTAAAAGTTTGCCATCCAAATCAAATAATGAGATATTTAATTTATTGATAGAGGATATTTCATAAATACGGTCTTGAAAAATTTTAGGCAGATTTACCGTATTTACAGGATATATGGTCTTGTTTTTAAGTTCTAATTCAATCGTTTCTTTGGTAATGGATTCTTTTCGTTCAAAACGCTGAATGTTATAGTCTTTGGTCTGTTCATCGTATTGATAAACGGTAACTACCAAAATTAAAACAGAGGCCATTAATACCAATAAGATCATTGATAGAAAAATGCGTATTCTAAGGGAAATATTTTTAAGATTACTCAAGGCTATTTTCTTTTTTTTACGATTTACAGAGTCCTTTTAAAAATAGTTGACCAAACGTATTTAAAATTTAGTCTAAAGATAACCAAATAAAAAAAGCCACTACAAGAATTGTAATGGCTTTTTTATTTTCCTTTTAAAAAAGAATCATCTTTTGATTTTTATAAATCCTTGATACTTTAGAAATACCATCCCTTTGGGATTGTATTCCTGCATCAAACAAATACATAATATACATTAGATGTGCTAATTAACAATATTTACAATTTTTCCAGGAACGATAATCACTTTTTTGGGAGCAACTCCTGCCAATTGTGCAATTGTTTTTTCATCTGCTAAAACAGCTGCTTCAATTTCATCTTTTGATAAATCTAAAGGTAATTCTAGAGTAAAACGCATTTTCCCGTTAAATGAAATTGGATACTTCTTTGCGCTTTCAATCAAATATTTTTCCTCAAAAACAGGGAACTCCGCTGTTGAAATACTTTCTTTATTTCCTAACTTACTCCATAATTCTTCTGTAATATGGGGTGCATATGGTGACAATAATACCAACAATGGCGCTAAAATTTCTTTCTTATGGCACTTTAAAGCAGTGAGCTCATTGACGGCAATCATGAAGGTAGCAACAGAGGTGTTGAAAGAGAAATTCTCAATGTCTTCTGCTACTTTCTTAATGGTTTTGTGCAACGTTTTTAATTCTTCTTTGGTCGCTTTTTCATCTGAAACCGCAACTCCATTTTCATCAACATATAATTTCCAAAGCTTCTTTAGGAAAGAGTATACCCCCGAAATACCTGAGGTTTTCCAAGGTTTCGCTTGATCTAAAGGACCTAAGAACATTTCAAACAAACGCAATGCATCGGCGCCATATTCTTCAACAATATCATCGGGATTGACAACGTTGTATTTGGATTTAGACATTTTTTCTACTTCTCTACCTACAATGAATTTTCCGTCTTTTAAAAGAAATATTGCTTTTTTATAATCTTGATTTATCGGTTGTTTTTTAAATGCTTCAACATCCAATTCATCCGAAGAGTTCACTAAAGAAACATCTGCATGTAATGGTGTTTTTGTAATCATTACTAAATCGGCAAAATTCGGATTTAAATATCCTTTGTCTAATAAGTAATTTTTAACAACGGTTTCAAATTCATCATCAGAACTAAAGTTGTTTTTAGAAACAATAACGGTTGGAATTTTCGCTAAAACGTCTTCGTTAGACTTATCAATATCACATCCATTTTTCACAAAAGCAGTCGCTCTGTAAACAAAAGCACTCGTTCCTAAAATCATTCCTTGGTTGATCAGTTTTTTTGCAAACTCATCTACGGGTACAATTCCTTTGTCAAACAAGAACTTTTGCCAGAAACGGGCATATAATAAATGTCCTGTTGCGTGCTCCGATCCACCAATATATAAATCTACTTCTTTCCAATAATCTAAAGACTCCTTGCTTGCAAAGGCTCCGTCATTGGTCGCATCCATATATCGGTTAAAATACCAAGAACTTCCTGCCCAACCTGGCATAGTATTTAATTCTAAAGGATATACGGTTTTGTTTTTAAGTTTCTCGTTGGAAACTACTTTCTTCCCTCGCGAATCCCAAGCCCAAGTTGTTGCTCTTCCTAGCGGCGGTTCGCCCGCTTCGGTTGGAAGGTATTTTTCTACTTCTGGCAATACAATTGGCAAGTGTTTTTCGTCAATCATTTGAGGCATTCCGTCTTTGTAATAAACTGGAAATGGTTCGCCCCAATAACGTTGTCTGCTAAAGACTGCATCTCGTAAACGGTAATTAATTTTACCATAACCAAACCCACGTTTCTCCATTTCAAAAATGGCTAATTTTAAGGCTTTCTTATATTTTAATCCTGATAAAAAATCGGAGTTTGCAATTGTAGTTCCTTCCTTGCCTGTATGTGCTGCTTCAGAAATATCAATCCCTTCAAAAATATTCGGAATGGCAATATCAAAATGTTTTGCAAAATCATAATCTCGTTGATCTCCACACGGAACTGCCATTACAGCGCCCGTTCCATAGTTTGCTAAAACGTAATCACCAATCCAAATTTGCACTTTCTCTCCCGTAAATGGGTGCAATGCATAAGCGCCTGTAAAGACACCTGAGATGGTTTTTACATCTGCCATTCTCTCGCGTTCAGAACGCTTTGCTGTTGCTTTTATGTAAGCATTTACAGCCTTCTTTTGAGCGCTCGTTACAATCTTTGAAACCAATGGATGCTCGGGTGCCAATGTCATAAATGAGACACCAAAAATTGTATCTGGTCTTGTTGTAAAAACGTCAATTTTATAGGTCGTATTTTTTGAGTTTACTATTGGTTTTTCAACTTTTACAACGGTTGGAAATTGCAATGCATTGTTGATTTTAGTAACCACTTTCAGTACGCTTTCGATTACTTCTTCGTTGGTTATAAGCAGTACATTGAATCCCTCCTTTGCAAAAAAGGCGGTTCTTGCTGCTTCATCTTCTTTGCCAGAAAATTCTACAATAGTATTTTTTGACAAGCACACATAATCCACTAAAAATGTACCAATAGTATATTTTTTTCTGAATTTTGCAGCTCCTTTTTTATTTTTTAATTCGTCCCAAAGAATGCCTTCTGCTTTTGACAAATTCAAACGCAGTTCTTTTAAAGCTTCTAGTTCTTTGTAGGATAATTTAATATCTGTACTCCCTTTAGAAACGCCTCCATCAACCTCAAAAGAAACCATGGCTCCTTGAGAGCGCCCAATCCAATTGGTTTGAGAATCCTTTAAGGGTTGTGGCCAATCTATTTTTTCTAAACCGTCTAACAAACGTTGTGCATAGGCAGAAATTCGCATAGACCATTGGGTCATTTTTTTACGAACAACTGGGTGTCCACCTCTTTCTGAAACACCGTTTACAATTTCATCATTTGCCAAGACCGTTCCCAATACTGGGCACCAGTTTACTTCGGTATCTGATAAATAGGTCAATCGGTATTGCAATAAGATCGCTTCTTGCTCCGTCTTTGAAAATGCCTTCCATGCTTCCGAAGAAAAAGTTTTTATTTCTGCATCAGCAACAGCATTTACGGTTGCGTTTCCTTCCTTTTTAAAGATGGAAATCAAGGTAGCAATGTCTTCTGCTTTGTCGGTATCTTTGTTGTACCAAGAATTAAAAAGTTGAATAAAAATCCATTGCGTCCATTTGTAATATGCCGGATCTGAAGTTCTTACTTCACGAGACCAATCAAATGAAAAACCAATTTTATCTAACTGTTTTCGATAGGTTGTAATGTTTGCTTCAGTGGTTTTTGCAGGGTGCTGCCCTGTTTGAATCGCATATTGTTCTGCTGGTAAACCGAAAGAATCATATCCTTGCGGATGCAATACATTGAACCCTTTATGTCGTTTGTAACGTGCATAAATATCACTTGCAATATATCCTAAAGGATGTCCAACATGCAAGCCTGCTCCAGAAGGATAAGGAAACATGTCTAATACATAGTATTTAGGTTTATCAGCATTCCCTTCGTCAGAGCTCTGGGCAGGATTTGTAGCTTTAAATGTTTGGTTGTCTGCCCAAAATTTTTGCCAATTCTCTTCGATCTCTTTATGATTGTATTGCATTGTAACTTCTTTATTTAAGCGGCAAATTTACGTTTATTCTACAAAAGAGTAAAGGCTAATGTTGTCTTAAATTATGGACACAAAAAAACTGTCTAAATTTTACATTAGACAGTTGTTTGTAAATTATTAAAATTTGTAAGCCTATTTGATTGGTACAGAAACAACGGTGTTTCCCCAGCCCATTTTCAAGGTCATGTCTGAATCGATTAAGATCGAAAAGGCTTCGATACTTTTTTCAGATCTAGAAACTGTTCCTGATACACGTACCACATCTTGGTCTTGTTTATAGAAATAAGAACCCCAAACATTTCTTGCGCTATTGATAATTACTGTCCAATCTCCAGCTTCAGAAGGAATTGTAAATAGAGAATACGTTCCTGCTTTTACTGCTTTTCCACCAAAAGTGACATCTCTATAAAAAGTGATTTCTGCAGCTTCGTTGGCTCCTGTTCTCCATACTTTGCCTGCGGGTGCTAATTTAGAGACAGCTCTTCCTCTTAGTTGTGGACGACTATATACCACTTTTACAACTTTGTCTGAAATCTTATAGTTAGAAGGAAAACTCGCAACATCCATTGGGCTTTTATCCAATCCTTTAAATTTTTGCGCTGCGGTTTCTGTTGTTGCTAATAATGTAATTGCAAAAATTGCAATTGATAGAATCGATTTTTTCATTTTTATAAGTATTTTAAGTATTTTAAGTATTGATTATTAAAATTATCTATCAAAAATAAGAACCCTTAAAATGATAAACTACTAATTTTATGTTAATAGTTAAGAACAACCACAATCGGTCCCACAATTGGTTTTCGTTTTTGATGATAAAAAATATTTTTTTACCAAAAACCCAACGGCAAAGATTAGAATTCCATATGCGATGATTTGTTGCATTAGCTTAAAATTTGGTATACAATTAATGAGCAAATATAGGCCAGTCCTGTCATTCCAAACAACTGAATTAAAGGCCATTTCCAAGTTTTTGTTTCTCTTTTTACGATAGCCAATGTTGCCATACATTGCATTGCAAATGCATAAAATACCAACAAAGACATTCCTGCTGGAAAATTGAATCGCTGTTTACCGGTCTCTGGATTGATTTCTGAACGCATTTTTTCTTTTATCGTCGTCGTGTTTTCATCATCTGCCTCTACACTATAGATCGTTGCTAAAGTTCCTACAAATACTTCTCTTGCAGCAAAAGAGGTGATGAGTGCAATTCCTACCTTCCAATCATATCCCAAAGGTTTTATAGCAGGCTCAATGGATTTTCCCATAATCCCGATATACGAATTTTCTAATTTTACTGAGCCTATTTTTTGCTGCAACTCGGTTGCTGATAATTGACTGTTTTCAATATTATTGGTTACATTTTCTGCCGCGTTTTTATAGGATTTGGGTCCATTAGAAGCCAAAAACCACAAAACAACAGACAGCGCTAAAATAATTTTTCCAGCACCAAAAACAAAGGCTTTGGTTTTTTCTAAAACATCAAAAGCAACGTTTTTAATAGAAGGTAATTTATAGTTTGGCATCTCTACAACAAAGAAAGAATTGCTCTTTATTTTTAATGTTTTCTGTAAAATATAAGCGGCTAAAATTGCAGTTACAAATCCTAAGGCGTACAACATTAACAGGGTAAATGCCTGTAAATTGTAAAATCCGAAGATTTTAGTATTGGGAATGATCAACGAAATTAAAATTGCATATACAGGCAGTCTTGCGGAACAGGTAGTAAAGGGAACTACTAAAATAGTAATCAATCGTTCTTTCCAACTAGAGATGGTTCTTGTTGCCATAATTGCAGGAATGGCACATGCAGTTCCAGAAATTAAGGGGATGATACTTTTTCCATTCATTCCAAAACGGCGCATAATTTTATCCATTAAAAACACCACACGACTCATATAACCGGTTTCCTCTAAAACAGCTATGAATAAAAATAAAATGGCAATTTGTGGAATGAAAATAATAACGCCTCCAATCCCAGGGATAATTCCTTCAACAATTAAATCGGATAAAATACCCATCGGTAGATTATTTCTTGCAAAGTCAGAGAGTTCAGCAAAAGTCGTATCAATCAAATCCATTGGCAACGAAGACCAATCAAAAATAGATTGAAAAATGAGTAACAAAACGGCTAGAAAGATAAAGTATCCGAAAATTCTATGGGTAAAAACTTTATCGAGTTTACTTCTTAAATCTGTTGCTTTGCTCTTATCAACAATATAGGTTTTCTTTAAAACTTTATTAATTTCCTGATAGCGGTAAATGGTTTCTTTGTGCTGGTATTTTTTAAGTCTTGAAACATCTTTATTAAAAGAAAGTAATTGCTCTTTTTCTTTTTTTGATATTTCTGCTGGAAAGTTTTTTTGTGTTACCATTAACCAGAGTTCATATAAGCTGAAATTTGGATTGATGGCTTTTAACTTGTCAAAATATTCAGGGTCAATTTTATAATTTGCATCACACATTGGCGATGCTTTTGCTGCAACATGACACTTAATAATTGCATCTTTTACATTCTTTATTCCTTGATTTTTTCGAGCACTTATTAAAACAACCTCAGTATTTAATTCTTCTTTTAAGGCGGTTAAATCTATCGAAATTCCTTTTCTACTCATTTGATCAACCATATTGATCGCCAATACCGTTGGAATTTCTAAGTCTTTTATTTGAGAGAAAAGCAATAAATTTCTTTTCAAATTTTCTACATCTGCAACTACTAAAATTACATCTGGAGATTCTTTAATATCTTTTTTAAGCAGGGTTTTTAAAACAATGCTCTCGTCTATTGAGGTTGGATTGATGCTGTAGGTCCCTGGCAAATCTGTGATCACTGCATTTTGAGTGGTAGACAATTTGCAAGTACCTTTCTTTTTATCGACGGTAACCCCTGGGTAATTTCCTACTTTTTGAGTTAGCCCTGTAAGTTGATTAAACAAAGAGGTTTTTCCCGTATTTGGGTTTCCAATTAAAGCAACTTTAATATCGTTTTTAGCCATTTAAAATTCGCTTTTTAGAATTTGAATTTGTGAAGCCGCTTCTTTTCTAATGGCCAAATGACTTCCGTTTACACATATATATAACGGGTCTTTTAATGGAGCAATTTGAATGAGTTCTACCTCTGCACCTGGCAAACAACCCATTTCCAACAACTTCAATGGAATAAACTCTAAAGCGCCTTCAGAAATATATCCAATTTCTCCTATACGTAATGATGCAATTGTATTCAATCTTTTTTATTTGATGGGCAAATATAAGAATTTAGAATGATTCTAAACAAGTTATTCCTTCCCATATTCTGCTTTTAACAAAACAAGATCTTCTTTCAGTTTTTCCATGTCTTCAGATTCGGTCCCATCATAATATCCCCGAATGCGTCTTTCTTTGTCGATCAATACAAATTGTTCTGTATGAATGAAATCATTTTCATCGCCAGTACCCTCATCAACAACCGCAAAATAGCTTTTGCGCGCCAATTCATAAATGTGTTTTTTATTGCCTGTAGTCACGTTCCATTTTCCATCAACAACCCCTTTATCAATGGCATATGCTTTTAGTACAGAAACACTATCTATAACAGGTGTTACAGAGTGTGACAAAAACATGATGTCTGGATCGTTGATGTATTTTTTCTGCAATTCGCCCATATGAAATGCCATAGGAATACAAATAGAGGGACAGCGTGTAAAAAAGAAATCTGCAATGTAAATTTTATCTTTATAATCCTGATTGGTAATGGTTTTACCGTTTTGATTGGTGAGTTCGAAATTGGCGATTGTATGGTTTTTTTGAATGTGCTTTAGATTTTTATCAACCAAACGAGGATTTACATCTGCTGGATTGTAAATCTTTAATTTTTTTTCCACTTTCAATAGTTGATAAAAAACAGGAAGTGCAATAAAAGAAAACAGGCCTAGAAAAATGAGTGTTGGAAATGATTTTTTAAAGAAATTGATATCCATTATAAAAGCTGTTTGTGCAAATTTACAACATAAAAAAACGGTAGAAAAGGAAGGAATTATAAATACTTTCTAAAATCTGTGTTAAATTAAAAATCTACTCAAACACATGTTTTCAAAACGCTCTTTAAATCCGTACATTTGCTCGTTCAAAATTTTGATATCATACCACATGGAAATATTAATAAAAGCATCTCAATTTATTTTAAGCCTTTCTTTACTAATTGTTTTACACGAATTAGGTCATTTTATTCCTGCAAAGTTGTTTAAGACACGTGTAGAAAAATTTTACTTATTCTTCGATTATAAGTACTCTATTTTTAAGAAAAAAATTGGCGATACCGTTTATGGTATTGGATGGATTCCGTTAGGAGGATATGTAAAAATATCTGGAATGATTGATGAAAGCATGGATACAGACCAAATGAAAGAAGATCCTAAATCTTGGGAGTTTCGCTCTAAACCAGCTTGGCAACGTTTAATTATTATGCTAGGAGGGGTCTTTGTAAACTTCGTTTTAGGAATTTTTATATATATCTGCTTAATGTGGTCTTATGGTGAAAAATTCTTACCAAATGATAGCGTACAAGACGGTGTTTGGATTCAAGGTGAATTAGCGACAGAAATTGGTTTGCAAAATGGTGATAAGATTTTAACCATTGATGGAGAAAAAGTTCGAAAATTTAGCGAAATCACCATAGGTTTTATCAATGGAAATAATTTTACCTTAGAAAGAAAAGGAGAAAAGATTGCCAAAGACTTGCCGGTAAATTTCATCTCAAAATTAATTGACCGAAAAAAGAATGCAGAAGGTCCAATTGTAACCCCGAGATATCCTTTTTTCATCGGAAAGATTCAAAAAGATTCTTTAAATGCGAAGAGTGATTTAAAAGTGAAAGACTTTATTACGGCTATCAATGGCAACCCTATTAAATATTACGATGAGGCAAAAGCTATTTTAGATACCTATAAAGGTCAAGACATTACGATCACTGTAAAAAGAGATGGAGTGCAAAAAGAAGTACCCGTAGCAGTTTCAAACTATGGTTATATCGGAGTTACATTTAGCGCAATTCCATATTCAGATTTAGAAAAATTAGGCTATTACAAATTGGCGGAAATTGAGTATTCTTTTTCTGAAGCAATCCCAGCTGGTTTCAATAAGTCTTGGACAACACTTACGAATTATGTAAAGCAATTAAAGAAAATATTTAATCCAAATACCGGAGCCTACAAAGGTTTGGGTGGTTTTATTTCAATCGGTAGTATTTTTCCTTCAGAATGGAGTGCAGAGTCTTTTTGGAACATTACGGCATTCCTATCAATCATGTTAGGTTTTATGAACCTATTACCAATACCTGCTTTAGATGGAGGGCACGTTGTGTTTACACTCTGGGAAATGATTACAGGAAAAAAACCAAGTGATAAATTCTTAGAACATGCGCAAGTTGTAGGGTTTTTACTATTAGTAACACTTTTACTATTTGCAAATGGTAATGATATTTTTAAGCTCTTTAAATAAGATTCAAACTACTTGAAACACTATAAAAAAATGCTTCGAAAAGAACTTTCGAGGCATTTAAGCATAGGGTGTAATTTATTGACTATAAACGAAATCTCATTCCAAATAAAAGAGCTCTTGGAGGCATCGGTACAAAACCAGATTCAATATAGGCTTCATCAAAAATATTGTTGGCAGTAAGCGTAAAACTGCTTTTCTTAAAATCTACAATCACAGACGCATCTAGCACATTATAACTTGTTCCTACAGTACGTTCAGCATATTTGTAAATAATGTTTTGTCGTACGTTTTTAAAGAACTGTGAACTAAAACGTGTTGTAAATTGGTGTTTTAAAGTGTTTAAAGAATACCTTGATAGGTCTTTATTTTGATCTAAAATATCATCGTTTAAATACGCGTATCCAAAAGCGATGGTTTGATTGAATTTATTGGCTTTAAAACGATATGCACCGTCCAGTTCAAATCCTGTTGTTTTTACTATCGTAATATTGGTGGCAGTAAAAACACTTGTTGCTGTATTTGCTCGTATATAATCAATTAAATTATCTGATTTTCTATTGAAAAGAGCCGCAGAATAGGAAAAATTTGATGTGGTGTATTTCATCCCTATTTCCGTTGAAAATGCTTCTTCAGGTGCCAAATCAGGGTTTCCACTTGTGGTTGGAGAATTGTAAAACAAATCGGTATAGGTTGGAATTCTATAAGTAGTTCCTACATTTCCATAAAGCTTTAAATTGTCCGATACTTGAAGCCCGAGGTCTATCCCTGGAAATGCATGAAATTTAAAATCAGAAAAATAGGTTACTGCAACCCCTGGTGTAATGTCTAATTTGTCGTTAAACAATTTAAAACGGTGCTCTAAAAACAAATTGGCCATCATTCGGTTTCGATCTCCTAAATTGTTACTACTAATAGAAACACGTGAAATATCTACACCAAAACCTGTAATCCCCAAACTGGAAGTATAAGCTGCATTGGTTTCTACACCTACTTTATGAGTAATGTGTTGATTTCTAAAAAAACTAGGATCCTGTCTTTTCAATAAAAAGATATCTTGTCCTCTTTTCCAGTACACTCTCGGTGTGATTTTTAATTTTTCTGTTTTAAAAGTAGTAGAAACTCCAATCAAACTGCTCTGTGTTTCTTCATACTCGTTAAAACCGTACGCCTCTGGTGTATAAAAGTTTTGTGCACCAAATTTCTTATCGAAAAAAGTAGCAATCATTTCAAGGGGTTGTTTTTTCTTATTAAAAACACCTTTTAGAAAATAGTTGTAATTCATATAGTCAGAATTCTCTCTATACCCTCCAGAAGTAAGTGCGCCAACGTGGGCAATAATTGAACTATTTTCGAATTCAGAACCAACGGTTACAGCACCATTCAATTGGTCAAAAGAACCTCCTTCAGCATTTACAGAGAGCGTATTTGCCAACTTCTTTTTGGTTACAATATTAATTGCACCCGTAAATGCATTTTGCCCAAAAATTCTTGCAGCAGGACCTTTAATAATCTCAATGCGTTCAATCACCTCAAGAGGCAAAGCGGCGTTCATCGTATGATGTCCTGTTTGTGCATCGTCCATTTTTATACCGTCTATTAACAATAAGGTTTGGTCAAAACCTCCCCCTCGAATGTATAAATCTGCCTGACTTCCAGCTGTTCCTCGTCTTCTAATATCTACCCCAACCACTTGTTGCAATACATCGGCAACATTCGTTGCGGCACTGTTTGCAATGTCTGCTGAAGTAATAATTTGTAAGGTTCGCGAATTTTCTTTGAATGGTAAATCGATTCTAGTAGAAGTAATAATAACTTCTTTTAAAGTATCTACTTTTACCGGTTCAAATTGTGCTTTTACCTGTAAAGCATAAAATAATACAACAACTAATAACGTAAATTTAATTTTCATGAGATCGTGATTTATAACGCAACAAAAGTGGTAACTTTCCGGACGATTAAACTAGTCCAGTTTCAAAATGATAGATAGTCCGGTTAACATTCTTCTAAAACAACTCATTGATTTTGACAAATCGATATCTCAGCCTTTATACATTCAGGTTTCGCAGCAAATTATAAATGCTATACAACGTCAATATTTATCTGAAGGAACCATGCTGCCAGGAACACGTGTATTCGCAAAATTGTTAAACGTTCATAGAAATACAGCTGTTGCCATCTACGACGAGTTGTCCTCCCTTGGCTGGGTCGAAATAATCCCAAATAAAGGAACATTTATTTTGAAGCCCGTTCAAAAAACAGCAAAAATAAAGGCCGCATCACAGAAAATAAATCAAGTATATAAAGCTGCTAAAACAACAGGATTTCCTTTTCAAAAAGCATTTCATTTAGCATCAACAATTCAGTTAACAGATGCAAAATATACGATTAATGATGGAGAACCAGATCTACGTTTGCATCCTGTACATCAATTTATAAGATGGTACAGTGCTGCAATGAAACGAAAAACATTAATAAAAAAATGGCGTAGATCCGACGAAATTTCGGGGACCTTATTTCAAGCGCAACTATGTAATTATTTAAACGCAACGAGAGGTTTTCATATAGCACCCAACAACCTAATCAATACACGGAGCACAGAAATGAGCTTATATGTCGTATCTCAACTATTAATAAAACAAAACGATATCGTATTAGTAGGGCGTTTAAGTAATTATGCTTCTAATATGATTTTTCAGCAATCAGGTGCAAGTATCAGAACAATTCCTGTAGATGGTGAGGGATTAAATGTTGAATACATAAAAACTCATTTTATAAAAGGAAGTATTCGGTGTGTGTATGTGTGTGCACATAGAGATTATCCTACGACGGTAAGGTTGAGTGCAAAACGCCGCTTAGCGCTACTAGAACTTGCAAAAACATATGAATTTGCAATTATTGAAGATGATTATGATTATGATTTTCAATATGAAGACGGTCCAATGGTACCTATGGCAAGTGCAGATTCTAAAGGTGTAGTTGTTTATTTAGGCAAACTAGGGCACTCCTTATTTCCAAGTTTTCAAACAGGTTTTGTTGTAGCGCCTGAAAATCTAATATTGGAAGCAAAAAATTATCTTCAATTATTAGACAAACAAGGAGATTTAATACAAGAACAAATACTGTCAGAATTAATTAGTGAAGGTGAAATTTATCGCCTTATGAAAAAAAATATTCTAGTATATAAACAACGAAGAGACTTTTTATGTGAGCAATTAACAAAATACTTTGCAAAAACGGCATCTTGGAATATTCCTTCTGGAGGATTGGCTATTTGGGTACAATTTCAACCAGAAATAGCATTAGTAAAACTTGCTGAAGAAGCCAGAAAAATAGATTTATTCCTACCAAAAATTATATTATATCAGAATAAAGACACCTGTGCTATTCGGTTTGGTTTTGGGCATCTAAATGAAGATGAAATAGCTTCTGTAGTTAAAAAATTAAAAAGTGCTTATAATAAAGTGTCTATAAAAAGTTTTTAAATTTCTTTTTATGTAAAAAATATCTTAAAAAATTTCAAAAACTAATGTAACTTCGTGTTTTATTTTAAGTGAATTTACTTAAATAAATCTTCTACTCACTACTTGTTTTAAATACCCCTATAACATGTTTGCCTTAGTGGATTGCAATAATTTTTATGCTTCGTGCGAGCGGGTTTTTAATCCGAACTTGCAAGGAAAACCTGTGGCTATTTTAAGCAATAATGACGGTTGTGTAATTGCTCTAACAGATGAGGCTAAAAAATTACAATTGCCTTTTGGTGCCCCTATTTTTAAATGGGAACGCTTTTGCAAAGAAAAAAACATCACCATTTTATCTTCCAATTATCCTTTGTACGGAGACATGAGTGCAAGAGTCATGAATATTTTGGCAGAATTTTCTCCAGAAGTAGAAGTCTATTCCATTGATGAATCTTTTTTAAAATTAGATGGTTTTGAGAAGTATGACCTCGCTGAATATGCCACAAAAATGAGGAGTAGGGTCTTAAAATGGACTGGAATACCTACTTGTGTAGGAATTGCACCTACAAAAGCATTGTGCAAAGTGGCCAATAAAATTGCACGATCCAACCTAAAACAATCCAAAGGAATTTGTATCATCGATTCTGAAGAGAATCGAATTAAAGCATTGAAGTGGACGAAAATTGGAAATGTTTGGGGAATTGGACGTCGTTTAAAAAAACGATTGCTCGCAAAAGGATGTACAACTGCCTGGGATTTTACACAATTGCCTAGTGATTGGGTATTAAAAAACCTATCCGTTGTCCTTTGGCGCTTGCAAAAAGATTTGCAAGGCATTTCAAAAATACCAATAGAAGGTATTTCCTCAAAAAAAATGATTGCAACCACCCGTAGTTTTGAACATGCCTATGAGGATCTTGAAGACATTAAAGAGCGTGTCTCTACCTTTGCCGCTAGAGGCGCAGAAAAATTACGAAAACAACAATCTAGTTGTCACATGCTCATTGTGCAGCTTTCAAGCGATCGATTTCAAACAACCTTACCACAACACAGCGCAAGTAAAACCATCGTTTTTTCATACCCAACAGATTCTACTTTGGTCATTGCCAATGCAGCAGTAGCAGCTATAAAAATGATTTACAAAAAAGGAATCAAATACAAAAGAGCTGGGGTTATCGTTGCGGGACTCGTACCCAATGACAACTTTCAACTCAACCTGTTTACCCACGAAAACCCAAAACACAAGCCATTAATGGCGGCGATCGACGGCCTAAACAAAAAATTTAAAACCGATAAAATTAAGTTAGGAAATCAAGATTTAAAACGTACTTGGAAAATGCGTCAAAACAGATTATCGGCAAAATTTACCACCAATATTAAAGAAATTATTACCGTAAAATAACATGGCCACAAAAAACAAAACCATTACTTTTTTCACACCAAAAACCACTTCTGGAAACGGCGCTATTTTAATTGATGCCGGAATTTCCGCAGGATTCCCATCACCCGCTGATGATTTTAAAGAAACTCGAATTTCTTTGGATGATGAATTGATTACAAATAAAGACGCTACTTTTTTTGCAAAGGTGAGTGGACAGTCGATGATTGGTGCGGGCTTGGACGATAACGATTTGTTAGTAATCGATCGAAGTTTAGAACCTGAAAACAACAAAATAGCCGTTTGCTTTTTAGAAGGCGAATTTACCGTAAAGCGTTTGCGCGTGGAGGGAGATACTGTTTGGCTGCAGCCAGAAAACCCAGATTATCCGGTGATAAAAATTACCGAAGAAACCGATCTTGTCATTTGGGGAATTGTAACCAGTGTCATAAAAAAAGTATAAAATTATACTTAAAACTTCTTTTTTTTAGAAAAAAGAATACCTTTAAACTAAAATTAAAAAATTATGGAAAACACAATCAATCAAAAAGCATTATTAATCGATGCCACCAATGACGTTCGTGTCGAATTTTTAAAAAAGACCTACAAACATGTTGCTGGAGGGGTTTTACTCTTTGTTATTTTTGAATATTTCTTATTACAAAGTGAAGCTGTTGTAACGTTTATGCTCTCAATGACAGAAGGCTATAAATGGCTCATTATGTTGGGCGGATTTATGTTTATTACCAGCTATGCCGAAAACACCGCACTAAAAACAGCCGATAAAAACAAACAGTACCTAGCGTATGCTGCCTATGTGTTTATGCAAGCACTTATTTTTGTTCCCTTATTGTACATTGCTATTTTTTATACAGAAAGTGGGAATGCTTTAATAGAACAAGCGGCCATTGTTACCTTGGGATTGTTTGTCGGAATTTCATCAATTGTATTTGTCACAAAAAAAGATTTCTCTTTCTTAAAAGCAGGACTGTCTGTTGGATTTTTTATAGCCATCGGATTGATTATTGCGGGCTCTTTGTTTGGGTTTAATTTAGGCTTGTGGTTTTCTGTTGCAATGTGCGCATTGGCTGCCGGAAGTATTTTATACCAAACGTCCAACTTGATCAACAAATTTGGTGTGGAAGATTACATCCCTGCGTCTTTAGGGTTGTTTGCCTCATTAATGCTCCTTTTCTGGTATGTGTTAAGCATCTTTATGTCGAGAGATTAAGTATTAAAAAATAAACTAATTTGTAAAACCAGGAGCTATTGCTGCTGGTTTTTTTACCAGGTATTTTCTCGAATGTTTAACGCTGCTTTTAAAACATCTTTTTGACTGATTTGTCCTATTAATTTTCCATTTTCAACAACAGGAAATCGCCTTCTTTTCGAGTTGATGAATTTGGAAGCAGCATCAAAAATATTCATGTCTTTGTCTATAGTGTCTACATTAGAGTTCATTTTTTTAGCAACCGTGTTGTCGCTATCTGAAGGCATATTGTAATATTTACTTTCCGAAACGTGCTTGATACAGTCGGTTTCAGAAATAATTCCAATCAATTCGTTTTGATCGTTGATTACTGGCCCCCCAGAAATTTTATTCGCAATTAATAAGTGAATGACATGGTCTAAGGAATCTTCAGGTTTAAAAGTGATTAATTTTTTAGTCATGTAATCGGATACTAAAATATGTACCTTCTCTTTGCCTTGAGACGCATCTCTTTTTCCTTGAAAGCTTTTAATCCCCATCTTTAGATTGTTTTAAATTGACTTAAAATTACTTATTTTTTAGCGTTTTAAAAAATAGGGAAAGGCATATTTCTTTTATTTCTTACATTTATGAAAAAAAATTTGTGAAAAAAGGCACTGGATCATCTCAAAAATATTTCGCAAAAAACAAAAAAAAAGCATCCTAAAAATTAGGATGCTTTTTTAAATATGTTGAAAACGTATTAATCGATCTCGGAAACACGCAATGTATTTACCATTCCTTTTGCCTCTACTGGCATCGAAGTTAAGTTGATCATTAAGTCTCCCGATTGCACAAATCCTTTCTCTTTAGAAATTCTATTGATGTCTACAACGGTATTATCTGTACTTAGGTTTTTATCATAATAAAATGCTTTTACACCCCAAAGTAAGTTTAACTTACCTAAGATTCTTCTTTCTGAAGTATATGCTAATACATGAGATTTTGGTCTCCAAGCAGATATCTGAAAAGCTGTATATCCACTATTGGTTAAGGTAGAGATTGCCGTTGCATCTGTATCATTAGCCATTTGTGCTGCATGATGACAAATTGCTTTGGTAATAAAACGATTGGTTTTAATATGTGGTGGATTTTGAGGTACTTTAATTAAAGGTGAGTTTTCTACACTTTTAATAATCTCCGTCATTTTTTGAATTACTTTCACTGGAAATTTCCCAACAGAAGTTTCTCCTGAAAGCATTACGGCATCTGCACCGTCCATAATAGAATTGGCAACATCATTGACCTCAGCTCTAGTTGGTACTGGGTTATCGATCATTGTTTCCATCATTTGCGTAGCAATAATTACCGGAATTCTTGCTTTTTTCGCTCTGCTTACCAACATTTTTTGAATTAACGGAACTTCTTGCATTGGAATTTCAACACCTAGATCTCCACGAGCAACCATTAATCCATCACAATAAGGAATTAATGAATCAATATTTTCTACCGCTTCTGGCTTTTCTATTTTTGCAATTACTGGAACTCTGTATTCTGAATGCTGATCAATTAGATCGCGCAACATTCTTAAATCTTCTGGAGTTCTTACAAAAGACAACGCAATCCAATCTACTTTTTGCTCTAGTGCAAATACAGCATCTTCCTTATCTTTTTCTGTTAATGCTGGTAAAGAAATTGCAGTGTTTGGTAAGTTGACTCCTTTTTTAGACTTTAAAGGCCCTCCTACTAAAACTTTTACAACGACTTCTGTTTCTTTATTACTAGAAACTACTTCGAACATTAGCTTTCCATCATCAACTAAAATGTGTTCTCCGACTTTTACATCTTTTGGAAAACGTTGGTAGGTCATAAAAGCCTTTTCCTTTGTTCCAATACATTTTTCTGTGGTAAACTTAAAAGTTGCACCATCTTCTAAAACAACGCCTTCTTCCATTACTCCAACACGTAATTTTGGCCCTTGTAAATCTCCCAAAATTGCTACATTGTAGTCGTTTTCTGCATTGATTTCTCTAATTAGCTTGATGCGTGTTTTTACATCTTCGTAATCTGCATGTGAAAAATTAATTCTAAAAACGTTTACTCCTTCTTTTGCTAATTCGTATAGCACTTCTTTGGAACTTGTTGCAGGTCCTAAAGTAGCTACTATCTTTGTTTTTTTATTATTTGGCATTTTCTAAAATATTAAAATGTCTTTCGACTTTAATGTATTGGTATCTATTGTGTAGGCAGTAATAACCTGGTTTATATTTTTTATTTTATTGACTAATTTTTGTATCTCTTCTGAAGGAATATCTTCCACAATTTTTATAAAAAAATCAATCTTCTTTTTTTCTGGGATTAAGTAGTTTTTTATCTCGGTATTTAACAACAATCCTTCTTCTTGAACTTTATTTTCTTTTTTTTCACTATTTGCAATTAGATACCATTCTGAGTCATGTGTTGAATTTTCATAGGTATAAATTGAAAAGGAAGCATCGCTTTTTTCGTTTTCAAAATCTAAATTAAAATTTGCTTTGTTAAAACGAACCTTTAGATGGTGGTTTAATAAATACGCTAATTTGTAGTCCTCTAGGGTTGTGTGAATTCCTAATAAAGAATATTTTTCTTCATGAAAATCGTTTAAATCTAAAGCGTGTACTTGCATCGTATTGTATCATATTTAAGCCCACAATTAGCTTGCTAAATTAAGAATTGTTTCGCAATCTATGGATAAAATCAACGAAAACGATGTCGTTAATGTTACAGATTTGTTATTTGATCCTGAAACGCAAAATAAGCTCTTTTTGCAGCTTGCTCTTCTGCTTTTTTCTTTGAAGTTGAGCGTCCTTTTGCAATCACCTCGGAGTCGATGCTGATTTTTACACTAAAGTGTTTTACAGATTCATTGCCAGAGTCTTCGTAAATATCAAAAGAATATCTCTTTTTCTGCTTCTGACACCATTCGATAATTAACCCTTTATAACTTGTAATTTTTCCTTCTAACTTTTCAATATCGACATAAGGTATGATTACATTTTCATGCACAAATTTTTGACAAAAATCATATCCTTTGTCTAAGTAGATCGCACCAATTAAAGATTCAAAAATATTCCCATGAATATTATCACCAACATTCAATTTATTGATATTGCTCTTTACAAATCGGATTAAATTTAGATCTTTTCCTAATTCGTTTAAATGCTTTCTACTTACAATTTTAGAGCGCATTTTTGTAAGATAGCCTTCAGAACCTTTTGGAACTTTTTTAAATAGGTACGATGAAATTACAGATCCTAAAATAGAATCTCCTAAAAACTCTAATCGTTCGTAATTTATCGGAATCCCTTTATTATCTAGTAACTGAATAGATCGGTGTGTAAATGCTTTTCTGTAGATCTTAATATCTCGTGGTGAAAAATTAAGTACTTTTTTCAATTCGTTGTAAAGCTCAATTTCTTCTTCTGAATGTGATTGAACTATTTTACGAATAAAGTTCATACGCTTATTCGTCTAGTTTTCTAAATGCTACACATGCGTTATGACCTCCAAAACCAAAAGTATTACTCATGGCTACTTTAATCTCTCTTTTTTGAGGCTTGTTTAGCGTTAAGTTTAATACTGGATTGATATTCTCGTCAACTGTAGTGTGATTTATTGTGGGTGGTACAATACCATGTTTCATGGCTAATATTGCAGCAATAGACTCTATCGCTCCAGCCGCGCCTAATAAATGACCTGTCATTGATTTGGTAGAGTTAATATTGATTTTCTTGGCGTGTTCTCCAAAAACAGCTGAAATAGCTTTTAATTCGGCAACGTCCCCAAGTGGCGTAGAAGTACCATGGGTATTAATATGATCTACGTCTTCTGGTTGAATTCCAGAATTTTCTAGACAATTTTTCATTACTGCCATTACACCGATTCCTTCTGGATGTGGTGCTGTAATATGATAAGCATCGGAGGACATGCCCCCTCCTATTACCTCTGCATAAATTTTTGCGCCTCTTGCTTTGGCGTATTCATATTCTTCTAAAACAAGGGCTCCAGCTCCTTCTCCTAAAACAAAACCTTCTCTAGTAGCGTCAAAGGGTCTTGAGGCAGATTCTGGATTTTCATTTCTTGTAGATAATGCTTGCATTGCACTAAAGCCACCAACTCCTGCGATGGTAACTGCAGCTTCACTTCCCCCGGTAACAATCACGTCACAATATCCTAATCGAATATAGTTTAACGCGTCTATCATTGCATTGGCAGAAGACGCACAAGCAGAAACAGTGGTGAAGTTTGGCCCCATAAAACCATTTTTTATGGAGATATTACCTGGTGCAATATCTGCAATCATTTTTGGGATAAAAAAAGGGTTAAATCTTGGAGTTCCATCTCCAGCAGCATAGTTTAAAACTTCATTTTGAAGTGTTTCTAAGCCACCAATTCCTGCTCCCCAAATAACCCCAACTCGTAATTTATTAATGGTTTCTAAATCTAAATTCGAATCTGCAATTGCTTCGTCTGAAGCTACCATTGCATATTGCGTAAATTTATCCATTTTACGAGCATCCTTCCTGTTAATAAAATCAGTAGGATTAAAGTTTTTTACTTCACAAGCAAAACGAGTTTTGGACTTGGAAGCATCAAAATGCGTAATAGGTGCGGCTCCGCTAGCTCCGCTAACTAAAGCGTTCCAATATTCTTCAATATTATTTCCTATGGGCGTTAATGCTCCAAGTCCAGTTACAACTACTCGTTTTAATTGCATATATAAATTACTTTTTAGCTGCTTCGATATAGCTCACTGCTTGTCCTACAGTTCCAATATTTTCTGCTTGATCATCTGGAATTTGAATATCAAATTCTTTTTCGAACTCCATAATTAACTCAACAGTATCCAAAGAATCTGCTCCTAAGTCGTTTGTGAAGCTAGCTTCTGTTGTTACTTCATTATCGTCTACGCCTAATTTGTCTACGATAATAGCTTTTACTCTTGATGAAATGTCTGACATAATTGTTTGTTTTTTAAATTAAAATCGGGGACAAAAATACAATTCTTATTAGTTTTATCTAATTTTTGTTCGAAAAATCATGATTAAAAGTAAATAAAAATGTTTAATTCTACTAAAATAATCTTATTGTTAATATTTATTGCTTCTTTTGTAGTCTACAAATAGAGCTTATGAAACGTATTGTTGTTTTTGCTTCTGGTTCGGGTTCGAATGCAGAGAATATTATACAATTTTTCAATCAGTCTAAAACGGCTAAGGTTACACAAATATTGTGTAACAACAAAAATGCCAAGGTTTTTGATCGATGTGAACGGCTAAACGTACCGGCTTCATTGATCGATAAAGACGTTTTTATAAAAGACGATACGGTGCTTCATTTTCTGCAACAAGAGGCAGATTTTATCATTTTAGCAGGGTTTTTATGGAAAATTCCAGCAAAAATTGTGGCAGCATTTCCAAATAAAATCATCAATATTCATCCTGCATTGCTCCCAAAATATGGTGGCATAGGAATGTATGGCATGCATATTCACAAAGCTGTAAAACAGCAAAACGAAACAGAAACAGGAATTACAATTCATTATGTGAATGAAAATTATGATGAAGGGGCTATTATTTTTCAAGAAAAAACAGCCGTTTCTAAAGAAGATTCTCCCGAAATGATTGCTGAAAAAATTCATTTGTTAGAACAACGCTATTTCCCAAGAGTCATTGAAAGTGTAATCTTAGACATCAATGAGTAAAAAAAAGTTTTATGTAGTTTGGAATGGACGAAAAAAAGGAATTTATACTTCCTGGAATGTCTGCAAGAAACAAGTTGACGGTTTTGATGCCGCGCAATACAAATCTTTTGCGAGCCTAGACGAAGCCGAAATCGCTTTTTCTAAAAAATATGAAAACTACAAAGGAAAAAACACCTCAAAACCGACATTAAGTGCTTCCGAAAAAGCAGCTATTGGATCGCCAAACTTAGAAAGTATTTCGGTAGATGCCGCCTGCTCTGGAAATCCCGGTAAAATGGAATATAGAGGGGTGCTTACGCATAACAAAAAACAACTTTTCCTAAAAGGACCCTATCCGAAAGGAACCAATAATATTGGTGAATTTTTAGCACTGGTTCACGGAATCGCGTTGTTAAAGAGTAAAAACAAAGAGTCCATTCCTATTTATTCTGATTCTAGAACGGCAATGAGTTGGGTGAAACAAAAAAAATGTAAAACAAATCTTCATTTTGACGCTTCCAATAAAGATTTATTAGACCTTATTAAAAGGGCGGAGAACTGGTTGAAAGAAAACAGCTTTAAAAATCCAATTCTAAAATGGGAAACCAAAGCATGGGGAGAAATTCCCGCAGATTTTGGCAGAAAGTAAACGTTAATTTTTTCATACCTTTGAATTTATCAACCATGCTACACCTACATGTCAACCCTTAGACTCCTAATCTATTCATTTATTTTACTGCTGCTTTGCATTCGTTGTAACGAAGCAACAAAAACGTCAAAGCAAAACTATCTTCTTAATAAACTCTCTGAGAAAGCAACGGGCATTGACTTTAAAAACACACTTATAGAAGATGCTGCACACAGTATTATTAATTACATCTACTTTTATAACGGAGGTGGTGTAAGTGCTGGTGACATTAACAATGACGGTTTAGTCGATCTTTATTTTGTGTCAAATCAAGGTGAAAACAAGCTTTATCTCAACAAAGGAAACTTACAATTTGAAGACATTTCACAAAACGCAAATATCGATAGCGCTTCCGATTGGAATACTGGAGTGACCATGGTCGACATTAATAACGATGGTTTCTTAGATATTTATGTATGTGCAGTTTCTGGACTGCTAGATTTTGAAGGCAAAAACGAACTTTTTATCAACAATGGCGATGCTACTTTTACCGAAAGTGCTCGCGAATATGGCCTTGATTTTGCTGGATATGCAACTCAGGCATACTTTTTTGATTTTGACAAAGACAACGACTTAGATGTCTATATTGTCAACCACGCAACACATACTGTTACTTCTCATGGAAAAGCAGCATTAAGGAACAATCGAGTACCATTGGTGGGCGATGTTTTACTAGAAAACAACAAAGGGAAGTTTACCGATATTAGTGAAAAAGCAGGAATTTATGGTGGTGTGAATGGATATGGACTAAGTGCCTCTGTTGCAGATTTTAACAACGATGGATGGGATGATATTTATGTTTGTAATGATTTTCATGAAGATGATTATTACTACATCAACAATCAAGATGGAACTTTTAGAGAAGCATTAAAAGCGTCTTTTTCAACCCTATCTCGATTTTCAATGGGAAGTGATGTTGCTGATATTAATGGCGATGGATTTCAAGATTTGATTACTTTAGACATGCTACCCAATGACGAGCGTGTTCTAAAGGAAACAGAGGGCGATGATGCTATGTACAACATGCAAGAAAAGCTAAGAAAACAGGGGTACAAAGATCAATACTCCAGAAATATGCTTCAAATAAATGAAAAAGGAGACTATTTTTATGAAACAGCTTTGTTAAATAACATTGCAGATACCGATTGGAGCTGGGCGCCGTTATTTGCAGATTTCGACAATGATGGACACCAAGATTTATTTATTAGTAACGGAATTAATAGAAGACCAAACGGTTTAGATTTTAAGAATTATATTTCAAATACATTCAAACAAAAAAATGAAGCTGAAAGTTTAAAATGGCTTTATGAATCTATTGATGAAATGCCTTCTGGGAAAGTAACCAATGAGATTTATAGCGGAGACTCAAACCAATTCACGAAGCAAACGGGAGATTGGATGGAAGAAAAACCCTCTCTTTCTAACGGAGCTATTTATGTAGACTTAGATTTGGATGGCGATTTGGATATTGTAACCAATAACTTAAATGATTTTGCCGGGGTTTATGAAAACACCACCAATGGCAAAAAGAACGCTATTAGTTTGCGTTTTAGCTATAAAGAAGGCAACAAAAACGGGATCGGTACTAAGGCTATTTTATATAACCAAAGAAAAAGTCAATTCAAACAATTATTTTCTTCAAGAGGATTTATTTCATCTGTTGAACCACAAATTCATTTTGGACTAGATACGGTTTCAAAAATCGATTCAATTGCAATTATCTGGCCAGATAATACCCTTCAAAAAGTTAGAAAATTTACCCTGAACAAAACAGTATTGGTGGCCTATGACGCTAATAATCCTTCTTATATTTATTCTGAAGACAAAAAGAAAAACACTGATTTTAAAGTATCTAACAGCATCTCTTTTAAACACAAGGAGGATGGTTATTACGATTTTAATACCGAGAAAATCATCCCTTATCAAGTTTCAAAACTAGGCCCTGCAGTTGCTATTGGCGATGTGGATGGAAATGGTTTTGAGGATGTATATTTTGGAAATGGATCTGGAAATGCTGCCGAATTGTATTTAAATAATGGAACTTCTTTCCAAAAAAGTTTGCAAAAACAATTTGAAAAAGATGCCGATTATGAAGACAATGACGCTGTATTTTTTGATGCTGATAATGATGGTGATCTCGACTTATATGTTGCAACAGGAATTCATAAAACAAGAAACAGAAGATTGGAAGTAGACCGTTTGTACCTCAACCAAAAAGGAAGCTTTATTAAATCTAGCAATCAAACCCTATTAAACCCTTTAAATACCTCTTGTGTTGCCGCTTATGATTATGACAATGATGGAGATATAGATTTGTTTATTGGTAATCTTTCAAATCCTAAAAATTTTGGTGCCAATGTAAATTCAGCCATATTAGTTAATAATGGCAAGGGAAATTTTACAGCAGATTTTGAGTTTCAATTGAACGCTAAGGTTACCGATGCAACCTGGATAGATGTTAATGATGATGGTCAAAAAGATTTATTAGTTGCAACAGAATGGGGAAATCCTCAAGTTTTTATCAATAAAAGTGGAAAATTATCCTTGTTAGAAATTCCTAAAAACTTAGCAGGTTTGTGGCAATCGATCACTGCTTTTGATATTGACAAGGACGGTGACAAAGATATTTTGATAGGGAATTGGGGGTTGAATACCAAGTTTAACGCCTCCGTAGATAATCCACTACGATTGTATTATGGTGATTTTGATGCCAATAATAAACAAGAAACCGTTCTCACCTATTCTAAAAAAGGAAAAGAGTATCCTATAAATTCAAAAAATGAATTGGCGGCACAAATGAATCGTATTAGCACCCAATTTGTAACCCACAAAAACTACGCGTTAAAAACAGTCGTGGAAGTGTTAACGCAAGATGCTATAAACAAAGCCAAAAAATTTACAGTGAACACCCTCGCATCTGGATATCTAGAAAATAATAAGGGCGCTTTTACCGTCTTTAAACAGTTTCCTAAAGAATTGCAGGTAGCTCCAATTACAAACTTCAATAAGCTGCACTTTAAGAATGAAGATGCGCTTATTATTTCTGGAAATTCACTAAGTGTAAATACCTATCATGGGGGATACACTTCCTTAAAAGGAGTTTTATTGAACTCTATTTCTGAATATCAATTTGTATCCGATTTCGGAATCACGCCTTTTAGTGAACAAATGAAATCTATAAAAGTGGTCGAAATGAAAAATGAAAAAAGACTCTTGGTTATTTCGAATAATGATTCATTACGATCGTATTCTTTTGAGAAGTAAAGAGGTTTCATCGCGGACGCTTTACATCAATTCTTTTCGCTCTTTACTAAAGGTTTCGTCACTGTAGTAATATTCAAAAGCCGTGCGTTTGAAACCTATTTCAAGATCCTGAATAATCAATACCTGAAGACAAGATTCACTTATTTCGTTGAAATAAATGCTATACTCAGAAGGGAGTGTTCGAATAAAAATTTTATTATTAGCATCTAATACTACTTTCTTTTTAGTCTTTTTGGCGTTTTTTTTACTAACGGTATCTTTCCATGTAAAAAGACCTAAATAGGTGATTTTATCAACAGTTTCTCGCTCAAAAAAATCAAGCCATTTCACCATTAAATCAGAAAGAAATCCAGGAAAATTTTTAGCATCTCCCATACATTTCTCTTATGTTATAAATTTGTAAATATATCTTGTCTGTCAATGAATTTTTTTTAATAATTCAAAGCAAAACTAATCCTTTTTTAACAAAAAATAGACCATGATTAGCCCATGTGGAGGATTATTGAAAATAATAAATCATTGATTTAGAGTATCTAATATTTATAAAAATAAAAAAAGCCAAAAACGATACTCGTTTTTGGCTTTTTTTATTGTTCCAACAAAAGTTAAAAGATTTAATTGTAAAATTAAATCGATGCTTTCATTAACTCTCTGTTCATTCTTGCAATGTTGTCTAAAGAAATTCCTTTGGGGCACTCTACCTCACATGCACCGGTATTGGTACAGTTTCCAAAACCTTCTAAATCCATTTGCGCTACCATGTTTTTCACACGATCTGCCGCTTCGACTTGTCCTTGTGGTAACAACGCGTATTGCGATACTTTTGCCCCTACAAATAACATGGCAGAAGAGTTTTTACACGTAGCCACACAAGCACCACAACCAATACAAGTTGCTGCATCCATTGCTTCATCTGCTGCGTGTTTAGCGATTGGAATTGAGTTTGCATCTTGCGTATTTCCTGAAGTATTTACAGAAATGTAACCTCCTGAATGCTGAATTCTATCAAATGCTGAACGATCAACTACTAAATCTTTAATAACTGGAAAAGAAGCAGCTCTAAAAGGCTCTATGGTAATGGTATCTCTATCTTTAAACATACGCATGTGCAATTGACATGTTGTTACGCCTCTGTCTGGTCCATGTGCCTCTCCGTTGATAAACATCGAACACATTCCACAAATTCCTTCTCTACAATCATGATCAAAAGCAACAGGCTCTTCCCCTGCATTTACCAACTGTTCGTTCAACACATCCATCATTTCTAAAAAAGACATGTGCTCTGAAATTTCAGTCACTTTATAATCGACCATTTTACCTTTGTCGTTTGCATCTGATTGACGCCAAATCTTAAGTGTTAGATTCATAATTTTTATGCTTATGGCTGTTAGATTTTAGCTGTTCGTTTGGAACTAATGGCTAAATGCTAAAAGCAACTATTATTTATAACTTCTTTCTTTAACTTCTATATTCTCGTACACCAGTGCTTCTTTATGTAAAACAGCATCTTTTGGTTCTCCTTTATATTCCCAAGCAGACACAAATTGAAATTCTTTCATTCGCTTTGCTTCTCCGTCTTCAGTTTGGTGTTCTTCTCTAAAATGTCCTCCTGCAGATTCTTCTCTCACTAAAGCGTCTTTTGCAAACAATTCTCCTAATTCTAAGAAATCTGCTACTCTACCCGCTTTCGCTAATTGTTCATTATATTCTGTTGCTGTTCCAGGAACAATAACATTTTTCCAGAAGTCTTTTCTTAAAGCAGAAATTTCTTCAACAGCTTCTTCTAAGCCTGCTTTGTTTCTAGACATCCCACATTTATCCCACATGATTTTTCCTAATTTCTTGTGGTAATAATCTACAGAATGCGTTCCTTTATTATTCACAAAGAATTCAATTCTTTCAGTAACTTCTTTTTCTGCTGCATCAAATTCCGGAGTGTCTGTTGCTATTTTTCCAGTACGAATGTCGTCTGATAAATAATCTCCAATTGTATATGGCAATACAAAATAACCATCGGCCAACCCTTGCATTAGTGCAGAAGCACCCAATCTGTTTGCTCCGTGATCAGAGAAATTTGCTTCTCCAATTGCATAACATCCAGGAATGGTCGTCATCAAATTATAATCAACCCAAACTCCACCCATGGTATAGTGTACCGCTGGATAAATCATCATTGGGGTTTCATATGGATTCTCGTCGACAATTTTTTCATACATCTGAAATAAGTTTCCATATTTCGCACGTACAATTTCTTGTCCTAATTCTTTAATTTTTGCTGCAGATGGATTTGAGATATTTTGAATCTTCGCTTGTTCTGAACCATAACGTTCAAAAGATGCTGCAAAATCTAAATACACTGCTTCTCCTGTTGCATTTACACCGTAACCTGCATCACAACGCTCTTTTGCGGCTCTAGAAGCTACATCACGCGGCACCAAGTTTCCAAAAGCAGGATAACGTCTTTCTAAATAATAATCTCTTTGGTCTTCTGTTAATTGTGTCGGTTTTAATTTTCCTTCACGAATGGCTGTAACATCTTCTAAATTCTTAGGAACCCAAATACGTCCATCATTCCTTAACGATTCAGACATCAACGTTAATTTAGATTGATAATCTCCTGAACGTGGAATACATGTTGGGTGAATCTGTGTATAACAAGGATTTGCAAAATACGCTCCTTTTTTATGCACTTTCCAACCTGCAGTTACGTTAGAACCCATAGCATTGGTGGATAAGAAATAAACATTTCCATACCCTCCAGAAGCAATCACCACTGCATGTGCAGAATGACGTTCAATTTCTCCAGTTACTAAGTTACGTGCTATAATTCCTCTTGCTTTTCCGTCAACAACAACTACATCTAACATTTCATGGCGATTGAACATTTCAATCTTACCACGTGCAATTTGACGGTTCATTGCAGAATAAGCTCCTAATAATAATTGTTGTCCTGTTTGTCCTTTGGCGTAAAAAGTTCTAGAAACTAAAACTCCTCCAAAAGATCGGTTATCTAAAAGACCCCCATAATCACGTGCGAAAGGAACTCCTTGTGCCACACATTGATCGATAATATTTGCAGAAACTTCTGCCAATCTGTAAACGTTTGCTTCACGAGAACGATAATCGCCCCCTTTTACAGTGTCATAAAACAATCTGTAGGTAGAATCTCCATCTCCTTGGTAGTTTTTCGCAGCATTAATACCTCCCTGTGCCGCAATAGAATGCGCTCTACGTGGAGAATCTTGATAGGCAAATGATTTTACATTGTAGCCTAATTCTGCTAAGGTTGCAGAAGCAGAACCTCCTGCCAATCCTGTACCAACAACAATCACATCAATATGACGTTTGTTAGCAGGGTTTACCAAGTTAATATGATTTTTATAATCTGTCCATTTATCTTTCAATGGACCTTGTGGTACTTTTGAATCTAAAGCCATACTATAATGCGATTAATGGTTGAAGTGATGATACAATGCAATAAAAATAAATCCTGCTGGAATTATAATTGAATATGCTTTTCCAATATTTTGTGCTGCTTTCTTTCTTCCTACAGTACCTCCCATAGATTGAAAAGCAGAAGTGAAACCGTGTGCTAAATGCAATCCTAAAAAGACAAATGCAACAACATAAGCGCCTACTCTAATTGGATTCACAAATTTGTGTACCAATTCTTCATGATACCTATATCCATCGACACCTTCTAGCATTCCAGACCAATCGCCTTGAATAAATTTTGTATTGATTTCTGGAAACCAAAAATCAATAAAATGCAAAACGATAAACGCCAAAATTGTAATTCCGCTATAAATCATATTTCTACTAAACCAAGTAGAATTTGCAGCGCCATTATTCTTAGCATACGAAACGCCGTTTGCTTTGCTGTTTTTTAGCTCTAGAATGAAACCCATTACAAAGTGAAAAACAACTGCAAAAATTAAAACAGGTTGCAATGCAAACTGAACTACTGGATTTGTCCCCATAAAATGAGAAACCTCGTTAAAAGTTTCTGGGCTAAAAACCGATAGAATATTAATTGCTAAATGCTGAAGTAAGAAGAACATTAAGAAGAACGCAGAAAGCGCCATTGCTACTTTTCTTCCAATTGAAGATTTAAAAAATCCACTCATTGTATAAATAGTTATAAATTTAAGGCGCAAAAATACACTGAAACAACTCGCAAAGCAAAGAAATTACAACGTTTTCGCTCGTATTTAGATTTATTTTAAATAATTCTAATCAATTTTAATTTGAAGCCAAGCAGCAGCATGAATTATTTCACCTCAAATGCACGCGCTTCATCACCAATTTTTACAACATATTTTCCTTTTGGTAGGTAGAAAATACCGTTTTTAGCCGCTTTTAAAGCATCTCCTTTAGGGTTTTTCTTCTCAAAAGTTCTTTTCCCTTTTTTAGAAAAAGACACATCAAAAATCACTTCATTGTACCCTTTGTCTGCTAAAACTTTCATCGTATTTACTTTAACTGCATCTTTAAAAACTGCAATATTCATTTTTTGGGTTGAATTTGAATAAAAAGGAATCTTCAATTCAGGTGTATTCGCTTTTCTCCAAGGACTCCAAGAACGCCCCCAAGAACTATTTTTTCGAATGTCTTTCACCGCAAAAATATGTGCCTTTTTCACCAATACATCTTCCGTCATTTTTTGCAGAGGAGCAATGTCTGCTTTGTACAAACTACGTCCATGTGTTCCAATTATTAAGTGTTTTGCTGTGGGTTGAATCACCAAATCATGCACTGCAACATTGGGTATATTTTTACGAAACACTTCCCAAGACGTACCAGAATTTAGGGAAACATATACCCCGTTATCAGTTCCTACATACAAAAGATGTTCGTTTTCTGGGTCTTCCTTCACCACATTTACAGCTGAAATAGGAAGGTTTTTATGGATGCTTTTCCATGTTTGCCCATAATCATCAGAAACGTATACATAGGAATTGAAATCGTCAAATCGATATCCATTTAAAGTAGCATATACGCGTTCTTTTTTATGTTTTGACGCGATGACTCTTGATACCCATAAATTTTGAGGTAAATCATTTGAGATTCGTGTCCAGCTTCCTCCGCCATTTTTGGTAACATGAATGTATCCATCATCGGAACCCACATAAATGACTCCAAATTGAAATGGACTTTCAGAAATTGACGTCAGCGTTCCGTAAGCGACATTTCCTTTCTTGCCTCCCGTAGTTAAATCGGCCGAAATGGTTTCCCAAGTAGTTCCTTTGTTTAGAGAACGATGCAATTTATTGCCTCCTAGATATAAAATATCTTGATTGTGTTTTGATAAATGAATGGGGGTTTGCCAATTAAATCGGTAAGGCGTTTCCCCTAAGGTATGTTTTGGTTGAATATAAGTTCTCTTTCCCGTTGCTCTGTTAATGCGATAATAGTTTCCAAATTGATATCCTGTATATACAATGTCTGGATTTCGATCGTCTACTTGCACTTGCATTCCATCTCCACCCATAATAGATTCATAGGGGTTTTTACCGGTTTGTTTCCATCCTTTATTCATTTTCGCATTGTTTGGAGCAACCCAAACTCCGTTGTCTTGCAAGCCTCCATAAACATGATAGTTTTTCTGATTGTCTGCATACACCGAATAAAATTGGCCTACAGCAGGATCATTTAGTTTTGTCCAATTTTTACCATCGTCGTAAGAAAGATTCAATCCTCCATCATTTCCATTTAAAAGATGCCCTGATTTGTTTGGATTTACCCACAGTGCTTGATGATCTGAATGCACGTTTTCTTTGCTAATTGATGTAAATGTTTTTCCCCCGTCTTTCGATTTTATAATAGGAACTCCCATTACATAAATACCGTTTTCATCTTGTAGATCTACTCGTATCTCTCCAAAATAATACCCATAAGAACTATACACACCATCCAAGAAGTTTTCATGTGTTTTCTTCCAAGACTTCCCGCCATTGGTTGTTTTAAAAACCTCTGCACCAATTACTTGTGTATCAAACAACATCGAATTGGCATCTTCTAAATAACTTGCCAAATCTATCGGTTTTACAGTTCCAACACGCACCATTTGTTTTACGTTTTCGGCGCGGTATTTTTCTTGAAAGCCGTTATTTTTTAGATAGGTATTCAGCTTTTTATCGGTTAATTGTAAAAAATCACTTGAAGACATGCTTTTAAAATCTTCTTTTGTTAAATCGTCTGAGGGTTTTTTATCTTTATTTTTTGGTCTTCTAAATTGACTGTCGTGCAAAGCATATACAGTATTTTCATTAAAAACGGCCAAACCTATTCTACCCACACCATTTCCTGTTGGAAAACCACTTTTATCTGCAATCTTTGTCCATGAGCTTCCAGCATCCATACTTTTATAAATGGCAGAATTACTACCGTCACCGTCAAAATTCCATGCTGTACGCGCTCTTTCCCATGAGGCAGCATACATCACATTAAAGTTCTCTGGCGCTGCCGCAACGTCTATAATACCTGTTTCATTATTTATGAACAATGACTTTGTCCAAGTTGCTCCTCCATCTGTTGTTTTAAACACTCCTCTTTCTTCATTGGAAGAATATAAATGGCCAATAACCCCTACTACAACTTCATCGGCATTCTTTGGGTTGATTAAAATTCTACTGATATGATGTGCATCTGGCAAACCAACATTGCTCCACGTTTTTCCTTGGTCGGTAGATTTTAAAATTCCGATTCCAGCATAACTCGATCGGGAAGAATTTTTCTCTCCAGTTCCTACCCATAGCGTTCCAGAATTCCAGTCGACAGCAATGTCTCCTACATTTTGCGTGGGAGCATTGTCAAGCACTGGCGTAAAAGTTGTTCCATTATTATTGGTATACCACAACCCCCCTGAAGCATATCCTACATAAAACTCTGTGCTATTCTCTGGATTTACAGCAACATCTGCCACACGTCCACTCATGACTGTTGGCCCCATACTGACGAAATTTACATTTTTAACCAACGAATTGTTTGCCAGTGTTGTTTTTTGAAGCAAAGCTTCTTGAATAAGCGCAGCATCTGTGGCTTGTTGTGCGAAAAAACTTACTGAAAAAAGAAATAAAATAACTTGAAAAACAGCTTTCATATGAGTTGAGATTTAGTTTGAAGTTATGAAATTACTACTTGTAAATTCAATGGCAAAAGAATTCAGCTAAAAACCCATCCAAAACTTTGCAAACCCTCAACTTAAAAGAATGTATCTTTGTCCCCAGAAACCACTACATAAGGTGTGTTTCTTAAATAATTTCTATGACATTTTCAGATTTAGGTTTATCTTCAGCTTTGGTGAAAGCCGTTGAAGAGAAAGGATATACCAAACCGTCTCCCATACAAGAAAAAGCAATTCCACATATTTTAGAAGGAAAAGATATTTTAGCTTCTGCGCAAACAGGAACTGGAAAAACAGCAGGATTTACCTTGCCTGTTTTACAATATTTATCAGAAACTAAACACCCAAAATACAGACCCTTACGTGCGTTGGTTTTAACACCAACAAGAGAATTGGCGGCACAGGTTCATGACAATATAAGAGAATACAGTAAATATGTAAACATAAAATCGACGGTTATTTTTGGTGGTGTCAACGCAAAACCACAAATAGCAACCTTGAAAAATGGGGTTGATATTTTGGTAGCAACTCCAGGAAGATTGTTGGATTTACATGATCGAAAAGCACTCTCTTTTAAACGTGTAGAGGTCTTAATTTTAGATGAAGCAGACAGAATGTTGGACATGGGTTTTGTGAGAGACATCAACAAAATCATTAGTTTTATGCCTGAAAAGCGTCAAAACTTAATGTTTTCTGCTACTTTTTCAAACGATATTAAAAAACTAGCTTCCGGGATTTTAAGAAATCCTGTTTCCGTAGAAACGGCGCCTCAAAATTCAACAGCAAAAAAAGTAACCCACAAGGTTTATAAAGTTGATAAAAAAAAGAAAACCGAGTTTACCATTAAATTAATTAAAGACAACAATTGGACGCAGGTGTTGGTTTTCACAAGAACCAAACACGGTGCAAACAAATTGACTGAAAAGCTAATAAAAGCAGGCATTTCTGCTGCTGCAATTCACGGAAATAAAAGTCAAGGAGCCAGAACAAAAGCGCTTCGAAATTTCAAAGACAATACCATTAAGATTTTAGTAGCTACCGATATTGCTGCACGTGGTTTAGACATTCCATTATTGCCACACGTTATTAATTTTGAATTGCCAAACGTTCCTGAAGATTATGTACATCGAATTGGAAGAACAGGAAGAGCCGGTGCTGCTGGAGAGGCAATCTCTTTGGTTTGTAGTGAAGAAGTAGAATACCAAAACGAGATTGAAAAATTATTAAAAGAGAAATTGAATTCTACAATCGTAGAAGGTTTCGAACCAACGGATACAGCACCTCCAAAAAGAGCAGCTACCCAAAGCAAAGGTTCTTTTGGAAAGAAAAAATCGGGTGCTGGAGGGAATCGACCTAAAAACAAACCGCATTTCAAAGGAAACAAAAACACGCCAACTTCGGGACGTGGAAGAACAGGCGCTCCAAAGAGAAAACGTACTTAAAAAACAGGGTTTCTTTATTAAAGATTAAAGACCACATAAAAACATCGAAAATAAATCGGTGTTGTTATGTGGTTTTTTTTGATCCAAAAAAATTGCATTCCGCAAACAGCACATCTAGACGCAACAACAACCATCCTTTTTAAGAATCTTTACCCAATGAATTTAGAACGAAATTTAAATCGTTTTAAGTTGCTGTTTATTATTGCTACCTTTGAAATCTAAATAGGTTTCCCATGAAATACCAACCCATAAATTCAGCACTTTTTATAAAAAATCGTAAAAATTTTGCTTCGCTAATGCAAAAAAATAGCTTGGCTATTTTTAATTCGAATGATATTTATCCGATCAGTGCAGATAGTACCATGCCCTTTGAACAACATCGAGACCTCTTTTATTTGAGTGGCGTAGACCAAGAAGAAAGTGTATTAATGCTCTTTCCAGATTGCCCCAATGAAAACTTACGAGAAGTCCTTTTTCTGACGGAAACCAATGAACACATTGCCGTTTGGGAAGGTGAAAAATTAACCAAAGAGGCAGCGTTTAATACCTCTGGGGTTCAAACGGTGTTTTGGCTTCAAGATTTAGAGAAAGTATTGTTTGAAATGACTACTTACTGTGATACTTTTTACATTAATACCAACGAACATTACAGAGCCAATATAGTAACTGAAACGCGGGAAGATCGTTTTACAAAATGGTTGTTGGCAAAATATCCTGCACACAGTGTTGCTAAAAGCAATCCTATTTTACAGCGATTGCGTGCCGTTAAAGATCCGATTGAATTGGATTTAATGCAACAAGCTTGTGACATTACCGAAAAAGGTTTTAGAAGAATTTTAAATTTCATACAACCCGGTGTTTGGGAATATGAAATTGAAGCAGAATTGATTCATGAATTCATAAAAAATCGCTCTAAAGGATTTGCCTATACTCCAATAATTGCGAGTGGCAACAATGCCAATGTATTGCACTATATCGAAAACAATCAACAATGTAAAGCGGGCGATTTAATCTTGTTTGATATTGCGGCAGAATATGCCAATTATAAAAGTGATTTATCAAGAACGGTTCCGGTTTCTGGAAAATTTTCTGAAAGACAAAAAGCAGTATACAACGCAGTAAACCATGTAAAAAAAGAGGCAACAAAGCTCTTAACACCAGGAACGATTTGGAAAGATTACCATGTTGAAGTTGGCGGAATTATGACGGCAGAATTACTGAAATTAGGTTTGCTCGACAAAGCAGATGTTCAGAATGAGGATAAAAATTGGCCTGCATACAAAAAGTATTTCATGCACGGTACCAGCCATCATATTGGTTTAGACACGCACGATTATGGATTGCTTCACAAACCGATGGAAGCCAATATGGTATTTACGGTAGAACCTGGGATTTACATTCCTGAAGAAGGTTTTGGAATTCGTTTGGAAGATGATGTGGTGGTTCAAGAAAACGGAGCTCCTTTTAATCTGATGGGAAATATTCCTATTGAAGCAGATGAAATTGAAGATATTATGAATGCTTAATATAAAAAGCGAGTTGAAAGACTCGTTTTTTTTATCCCAAAGAATTGATAAATTGAATGCTGCGGGTGTTGAACATTTCTGGCTGTTCTACATTCACTACATGCCCACAATTGTCTACCACATAAAGGGAGGAACTGCTGTGTTTGGAAACAATGTTTTTTATGGAAGGCAAAAACAAATGGTCTTCTGCACCCATCACATAAAAAGTAGGAATTTTAATGTCTTTGGTTCTAAAAAGTCTTAATAGTGGATTGATTTCTGAAGTCAACTTAAACCAACGAATAAATTCTTTTTGGTATAATTTCTTCGCTTCGTTGACAAACAATAATCTCGATTTTTTGTGATTCTTCTTTGGCATAATAATAAATGCAAAGAGTTTGTATAATAGCATATAGGGCACCACAGATTTAAAAAGATTGCCCACTTTCATTAACACTTGCGAGCGGAAATTCATTTTTATAATTGCACCTCCCATGATCATGCTCTGAACCATTGCTGGTTTTTTTTCGGCCAAGTTTCGAATCAAAATTGTTCCTAAAGAAATGCCAATAAAATGCGATTTCTTTATTTTTAAATGCGCAAGAACCTCCACAATATCATCGGTTATCGAATCAAAAGTATATTTTGGATTGAAGGTATCTTTTAAGGTCGGTTTGCTATCTCCGTGTCCTCGCAAATCGAGAATTAACACGTTAAAATGCTTTTTAAAAGCACGCACTTGTTTGAACCATATAGAGCTACTACCACCTGCTCCATGAACAAAGGTCACCCATTTTTTGGAGGAGGTATGTGGATATGTGTAATAGTTTAACAAAAGCTGTGTTTTAGATCTAGGTCAAAAATAACCTATTTATATTTTATAACCATAAAAACACTTTTTTTAAAGTGCTTTTAATTGGAGGCCTTGGTTTTGAAAACAGGAACATTCAACCCAACAAAAACCAAAAAAGCTGGAAGCACCCATCCTAAACTGGCGTTTGCCAATGGAATGAAATTTTTTAAAGCTACTAAATATGCACTCGGAATTACAAAGCCTAAAAAATCGGGGATGCTGAACAAAAAGGTGACCAATACCACGCCTCTAAATACTTTTTTGGAAGCCAATTTGTCTGGAAGTACATTCAAAACAATCAATACAATGGTAATGGGATATAAAAACATCAAGGCAGGCACGGCCAATGTAATGATAAAACCTACTTGATAACTTCCTACCAAGACTCCAGTGGCAGCTGCTATTGCTGCCGTAATGAGGTAGGCTTTTTTAGAATTTTTACAGATTCCACTGATGTAATCTGCGGTTCCTGTAACAATTCCAACCGCGGTTGTAAAACACGCCAATGCCACCAAAACACTTAAAAACTGGGTGCCAAAATTGCCCAATGTTTGGGTACTCAATCCTGATAAAACGGCAGTTCTTGTGGTGCCTTCTGCAAAAGTAGGACCCAATAAAGCACCGCTTAAAATCAAGCCGCCATAAATAAGAAGCAAGCCGATTCCGGCAATAAAACCAGCTTTTCGAATCAAGTTTCTTTTGGCATCAAAAGTAGTGTGACTGCTATAATTTAATGAAATAATAATGACAGCGCCCACCACCACGCCACCAATGGCATCAAAGGTTTGGTAGCCCTCTAGAATTCCATCTACAAAAGGAGTTGTAAAGGTGGAAGCTTGCAGGGTTCCAGAAGTGGTAAAAACAGCAATTCCGATAATGATCAACAGGATGAAAACAATAATCGGTGTTAGAAACTTCCCGATTAACCCAATGACTCGGGTTCGGTTTATGGCAAAAATAAAAACCAGTACAAAATACACGATGCTTGTATAAATGGGTGCGGTGTCAAAAAAGGGTTGCACGGTCATTTCATGGGTAACTGCGGCGGTTCTTGGAGAGGGAATTGCAACGGCAATGATATAGATAAGAAAACAATACACACTGCTAAATCGTGGGGACACTTTCTTCCCAAAATCGTACAAAGTACCTTGTAATTTTGCATGTGCAAAAATGGCCAAAATAGGAATGGTAACAGCTGTTAGCACAAAACCCGACACAACAATCCACCAATCTACTCCAGATTTTAACCCGAGAGTGGGGGGTAATATTAAATTTCCTGCGCCAAAAAAAAGTGAGAAAAGAGCAAAACCAGCAATCCAAATTTCTTTTGTTTTATTCATTTTTTGGTTGATTTTTATTCTTGAAATATACATATTTTTGTAAGATGCAAAAATCGGTCACTTTTAAAAAAGCAGGCATTTCTTTTTCGGATGTCGGAAAAGGAACTGCTGTGGTTCTCTTACATGGTTTTTTAGAAAACACAAGCATGTGGAAAGACGTGATTCCGCAACTTTCGAAAAGAAATCGAGTCATTGCTATTGATTTACTCGGCCATGGAAAATCTGACTGTTTGGGCTATGTGCACAGCATGGAGCTGTTTGCAGAAAGTGTAGCGGCAGTTTTAAAACACTTGCGCATTCGAAAATGTTTGGTCATTGGGCATTCGTTGGGCGGTTATGTGGCTTTGGCTTTTGCAGAGAAATACCCACAGAAAATAAAAGGAATATGCCTGATGAATTCTACAGCTATTGAAGATGATGCTGAGCGAAAAACACTGCGACTCCGTGCCAACAAAATGATTCAGAAAAACTTTGAAAACATGGTCCGCATGTCTTTCTCCAATTTGTTTGGTGAAAAAAGTCGAAGTCTTTTTAAAGCCGAAATGAAAGCGGCATTGCAGGAGGCCTTAAAAACACCCATACAAGGCTATATTGCTGGACAGGAAGGGATGCGAATTCGCCCCAACCGAACGGCGGTTTTGACTGAAAACAACTTTAAAAAATTGATTATTATCGGCGAAAAAGACCCTGTTTTGGATCTTGAAACTTCTTTAAACGAAGCAAAAACAACCAACTCGGAAGTGGTTGTTTTTCCAGAGGGTCACATGAGCCATATTGAAAACGCGCCAGCACTCACCCTTGCCTTGACTTCCTTTGTAAAACGTTGTTAAAAAGCAATTTACTTCAAAAATTTCTACACTTCTAAGACAGTTATACTAAAATAACGCCCAGTTATTCTCATATATGCCCAGTTGTTTATTGACATCTATCTTTTTAAATTTTTTACAAATATTTACATATGTTTACAATGACTTAAAGGTTTAATTATTTGACCATTTAATAAAATAATGTTATCCCGATAATAGTAATGGATAAAGAACCTTTTAGTAAACATATAATCAGTTAGCCACAAGCTCTGAAATGAACCGAATTAAGGAAGTGTTGGAACAAAAAGGAATTAAACAAACTTGGTTGACTGAGAAATTAGGCAAAAGCTATAATATGGTAAATGCTTATGCTCAAAACAGACAACAACCAAGACTAGAAATCTTTATGAAAATAGCTGAAATTCTAGATATAGACGTAAAAGATTTAATAATATCTAAAAAAATAAATACAAAAGAGAATTGGAAATTAGCAAAAGAAATAGTTCCTGGAAACTTAGGTTCTTCAATTGGAAAGTCTTTATACGAAAGAGAAGCTTCAATGAATAATTTTGAAGAACAAGTTATAATGGATATTGGAACATCTGCTAATGTTGAATTTTGGCATAGAAATTTAGAAAGAGGGAAAGGTTTTTATATAAATGGATTTAAAGCAAATCATTATCCTGACTTTATTCTACAGACAAAATCTGGGAAAACAATATTGATAGAAACCAAAGGAGGGCATTTGGACAATACCGATAGTGCTGCTAAATGTCGTTTAGGAAATGAATGGGGAAAGCAAGCTGGGAATGACTTTGCATACTTTATGATTTTTGAGAAGAAAGAAGTTGATGGTGCTTATACATTAGATAAAGCAAAAGAATTGATAAGCGGAATGTAAAAGCCAACGCAAGTGCAAGTACGTTTAAAGTTTTCTTTGCCCCACAAATTAAAAATTTGCGGGTTTTTTGTATCTCTTTTTAATCTGTTTTTATGCTTCCTCTTTCATCGGATTCCAGCCTTGTGCTTTTAGCTCAATTTCTTGGCTGGCTCTGGTTACCAAGTTCAATCCTTGGTTTTCTTCCGTAATGTGTCCAATAATAGAAAAATTTGGATTTCCTTTAATTTTATCAAAATCGGCAATCGGCACCGTAAAAAGCAATTCATAATCTTCACCGCCACTTAAAGCGACCATGGTCGAATCCAATTCAAACTCTTCACAAGCAGAAATTACTTGAGGATCTAAAGGCAATTTCTCTTCGTAAATTTTACAGCCCATCTTACTTTGCGAACAAATGTGCATGATTTCCGAAGAGAGACCGTCAGAAATATCAATCATTGCCGTTGGTTTTACGTCCAATTCTTTCAACCAACCCGCAACATCTTTCCGAGCTTCCGGTTTCAATTGTCGTTCAATCAAATACGTATAATTATCTAAGTCTGGCTGATTCTTTGGATCTACCGCAAACACTCGCTTTTCTCTTTCTAACACTTGCAATCCTAAATAAGCAGCTCCTAAATCTCCAGTAACTACAATTAAGTCGGTTGCTTTTGCACCGTGTCTGTACACAATATCTTCCGCTTTTGCAGTTCCAATGGCCGTTACAGAAATTAAAATTCCTTTGGTAGAAGAGGTCGTGTCTCCACCCACTAAATCTACCTGATAGGTATCACAAGCCAACTGGATTCCTGCATACAATTCTTCAATTGCTTCTAGTGGAAAGCGATTTGAAACAGCTATCGAAACCGTAATCTGAGTGGCTTTCCCATTCATCGCGTACACATCCGATAGGTTGACCATGACTGCCTTATAACCTAGATGCTTTAATGGCATATAGCTCAAATCAAAATGCACTCCTTCGATCAATAAATCGGTTGTGACTAAGGTTTCATCTTGATTGGAAATCACCGCAGCATCATCGCCAACAGCATATTTTGTAGTGGCATTCTTAACCGTAAAATATTGTGTAATATGATTGATTAAACCAAACTCTCCAAGCTCAGCCAATGAGGTTTTTTGTGGATTTTTATCTTCTAACATGCCGCAAAGATAAAAACATTCAGAAGAACACACCTACTTACTTTAGCAAAATGGATTTAGCCTCAGAATGAAGCAATGGTTTTATAGAAGTCTTTAAGGAAATTCTGGCGTTTCGTGCATTACTACTATGTATATAAAAAAACCTCCTAATGAAAATTAGGAGGTATTCTTTATTTTTTTACATCTAATTATTGATGATGATCTTTTTGGATATATTTCCATGTTCATTGGGTATCCGGACTGTATATGTAGCATTTGCTAAAGATGAAATGTCTATGGTGATATGGGTGCTCCTATCTTCTAACGCGACCGTTTTTACCAGCCTTCCTGTCAAATCATGTATCTCTATAGTATGCAGTGTCAGCGCATTTGGATTATTGATATAGAGTGTACTTCCTTTTACAACAGGATTCGGATAGATCTCTAATGAATCTTCAAGCTTTTTGGTCCTTCCAATTCTAAGCGCATCGTGTAGGCTTCTAAAGGCAGTATTCCAGCTGGTTCCATAGGTTTCTACCTCAAAAAAATTAATATTTTTGCGCTTATCAACATCTACATAAATAATGATTTCGTCGTCTGCATGTGCATAGGCACTCGCAAAAGTGATAAACACAAAAAATAAAAATAAAAACAGTTTTTTATTGATACAATAGGCATTCATAATGATATGATTTTAAAAATTAGTATTAAATTATTAACATAGTATTATACAAAGGTATCATAAAAATAGAAACAACAAAATTTTGAAGCAATCGGATGTTTCTTTAAAAGCATTCCTTCAATCCGTAAATTGGTGGTGACTAAGATTTCATTTTGATTTGAAATCACCTTAGCTGCATTGCTGCCAGCCTATTCTGTAATGGTATATGGTTACAACAGTATCGTTTATAGATAAAATCTCCAACAATTTCGGAAGGGTTGTAATCAATGATGTAACTCTAAATAATAACTTTTAGATGCGTTTGCCCTGTTGTTTAAAACCTTATATTTGTCTGTATCACGTTAAAACTTTTTGGGATGAAATTATGGATTCAATTTTGCGCAGTTGCGCTCCTATTTTTTACAGCATGTAAAGAAGTAAAAACAGCAGAAAAGGAAGCTGTAAAAGCCCCAACCGCATACCAATCTTTTGGAGATGTCATTACAGACGAAAACGTACTTTCTTCAGAAGCAGTCCTCGCTCAAATGAAAATATTGCAAGTAGGAGATACCCTTCCGGTAAAATTTACTGCTACCATTAAAGAAGTATGTACAAGCAAGGGGTGTTGGATGAAGTTGCCTTTAAATGAAGCCGAAGAAACAATGGTACGATTTAAAGACTATGGTTTTTTTATGCCCTTAGACTCAGAAGGAAAAGAAGTTATAGTTGAAGGACTCGCTTTTGTAAAACAAACTTCAGTAGCAGAATTACAACATTATGCAAAAGATGCAGGAAAGTCAACCCAAGAAATTGCAAATATTAAAGTCCCAGAAACCACCTTTGCTTTTGAAGCAAATGGTGTTTTACTAAAAACAAAATAACGCATTGAAAAGAGAAATCATCATTACCTCAGATGGTTCTACAACCATACAGCTCCCCGATTGGAATGAACAATACCATTCAAAGCACGGTGCCATACAAGAAGCCTATCATGTTTTTTTAGATACGGGATTTTTTAAGATTGATTTACAAGAAATCGCTATTTTAGAAATTGGTTTTGGAACCGGTTTAAATGCTTTTATTACATTTTTGGAAGCGAAGAAATTGCAAAAGAAAGTGAATTATGTAGGTGTGGAAGCCTATCCAATTTCCATGGAAGAATTTCAGAAATTGAATTATGTTTCCGAATTAAAAGCCCTTGAATTTCAGTCTGTTTTTGACGAAATGCACCGTATTTCATGGGAAAAGGAGCATTCTATCTCAAAAGATTTTCAGTTGTTGAAACGGAAACAATTTTTTCAGGATATTCAGGATACAGCTGCTTTTGATCTGATTTATTTCGATGCATTTGGAGCGCAAAATCAACCCGAATTGTGGACGGAAGCAATCTTTTTAAAAATGTATAAAGCGATGAAAAAAGAAGGTGTTTTGGTAACCTACTCCGCAAAAGGAAGCGTTCGAAGAGCGATGCAAGCTGTTGGTTTTATGGTAGAAAGATTGCCAGGACCCCCAGGAAAAAGAGAAATGTTAAGAGCAACAAAACGATAAATAGAGTATATGAAAATAGGAAGGAAATTCGGAAATCAAAAGAAACCAAAGCCGCAAAAAGGTGCTTTTCTAGTGCTCCTTTTAATCATTGTTTTATTTCTTTGGTTCAAAGCAGAAAGTTTAATTACTGGATTGTTTTAAAAATAAATAGGAACGTACTCCATAGATAAGAATACACAAAAACAACCGTTGTGGCGATAGAAAAAATAATTTTAGGAATAGATCCAGGAACGACCATTATGGGGTTTGGATTGATAAAAGTCGTTGGAAAGAAGATGGAATTTATTCAAATGAATGAATTGATGCTTCAGAAATACGATGACCATTACTTGAAATTAAAACTCATTTTTGAGCGAACAATCGAATTGATCGACACCTATCATCCAGATGAAATTGCCATTGAAGCGCCTTTTTTTGGTAAAAATGTACAATCCATGTTAAAGCTAGGGAGGGCACAAGGGGTTGCTATGGCCGCAGGTTTGTCAAGAGAAATTCCGATTACAGAATACCTGCCAAAGAAAATTAAAATGGCCATTACTGGAAACGGAAACGCTAGCAAAGAACAAGTGGCGCTCATGCTAAAATCGCTATTGAATTTAAAAACCTTGCCTAAAAACCTCGATGCAACCGATGGTCTCGCAGCTGCAGTATGTCATTTTTACAATTCAGGAAAAGTGGTTGGTGGAAAAAATTATACTGGTTGGGCTAGCTTCGTGAAACAAAACGAAAAGAGAGTTAAAAAGTGATTTTTAGTTTTTAGTGGGAATGAGATGACTTTTAGTTAATGAGTTTTGAATTAAGAATAATAGTATGAGTTTTACACAATTATTAGCGTTTAAAAAATCTTTTTCATTGGCAATGAAGATTTTTGAAATTTCAAAAAAATTCCCGAAAGAAGAAAAATATTCTTTAACAGATCAAATTCGAAGATCCTCAAGAAGTGTTTCTGCTATTATTTCTGAAGCGTATAGGAAAAGATTATATCCAAAGCACTTTATTAGTAAGTTATCAGATTCTGATGCAGAAAATTCAGAAACACAAACTTGGCTCATGTTTGCTTTGAAATGTAATTATATTGATACACCTACATATGATATTTTATCATCTGAGAATGCTGAAAATTGGTAAGTTAATTAATTACATGATTCTGAAACCTGAAACCTGAAACCAGAAACCAGAAAACTAAAACCTGAAACCTGAAACCCAACCCATGGCCGGAATTTACATACATATCCCGTTTTGCAAGCAAGCCTGTTTTTATTGCGACTTTCATTTTTCTACCTCATTGAAAAAGAAGGATGCATTGATTTCATGTTTGGTTAAAGAAATTGAGCTCAGAAAAAAAGCGTTAAACAATCAAATAGTTGAAACAATTTATTTTGGTGGTGGAACGCCAAGCATGTTATCTGCTAAAGAAATTTCCCTTTTGATTGCTGCGGTATATAAACACCATACAGTTGTAGCTTCACCAGAAATAACCTTAGAAGCGAATCCAGATGACCTGTCCGAAGAAAAAATAATAGAACTCTCCCATACACCTATCAATCGCTTAAGCATTGGTGTGCAATCGTTTTTTGAAAAAGATTTAAAGTTAATGAATCGTGCACATTCCTCCTCGGAAGCCCACACATCATTAGAAATCGCCACGCGCTATTTTGAGAATATTTCTATCGATTTAATTTATGGAATTCCAGGATTGACCCATGAAGAATGGCAACAAAATATACAAACTGCATTGAATTTTAATGTTTCTCATATTTCGAGTTATGCCTTAACAGTAGAACCAAAAACGGCTTTAGAAAAACTGATTAAGAAAGGTAAGATTGAAAAAGTAGATGAAGTTTTGGCGCAAGAACAATTTTTTATTTTAAGAGACCTACTAGAAAAGGCAAATTTTGTGCATTATGAGTTGTCTAATTTTGGAAAAGAAAACTACTTCAGTAAAAATAATACGGCTTATTGGTTGGGGAAATCGTATCTCGGAATTGGACCCTCAGCACATTCTTTTGATGGAAAGCAACGCAGTTGGAATGTTCGAAATAACACACAATATATCAAAGAAATTGAATTGAATAAGCTGCCGATTGAGAGCGAAGTACTCAGTGTAACCGATCGTTATAATGAGTATGTAATGACAGGATTAAGAACGATTTGGGGGGTTTCTTTGGAGAAAATTAAAACTGATTTTGGACCAAAGTATGTGACATATATACAAACAGAATCAGAAAAATACATTCAGCAAAAACTTTTGTATGTTGAAGCAAATACATTAAAAACTACGAAAGAAGGTGCTTTTTTAGTAGACGGTATCGCAGCTCATTTATTTCTTTTGAATTAGTTTTATCTGGGTATATAGATGCTTGAAATTCTAGTTTTAAAAACTTATATTTGAGTCAATAAGTATCTTTTTTGAAAAAAAAATAAAGCCACCTTTTAATGAAAGCAATTATAGAATATAATTCTCGAAAAATAGCCATTGATGTTTCCAAACCCATTGATATTTCGATTGCCATAGACGCAACAAAAGAAAATATAAATGCCTGGTATATTGATGATCCAAAGATCTTTCCTCAGAAATTAGATGACGATATTATAAAGGTTACCGAGGGGGCTGTTGTCAATTTTAATAACATTCATTTCAATCCGCATTCGCATATTACACACACAGAATGTGTAGGTCATATTACAGAAAAAGTGCATTCTGTAAATCAAAATTTAAAACATTTTTTCTTTGTTACAGAAGTAGTTACTGTGGCACCAGAAGTTATCAATGGCGATTTTGTGATTTCAAGAAAACAATTACAAACACAAATAAGAAATAAAAAAAGAGACGCTATAGTCATTCGCACATTGCCAAATTTACCTGATAAAAAATCCAAAAGATACTCCAACACAAATCCTACCTATCTTTCAGAAGCCGCCGCAATTTATCTAAAAGAAAAAGGAATCAAACATTTATTGGTGGATTTGCCTTCGGTTGATAAAGAAAAAGATGGAGGTCAATTGTTAGCACACAACGCATTTTGGAATACCAGTGGTGCTTTACGAATGGATGCAACCATTACCGAATTTATTTACGTACCAAATGCTGTTTTAGATGGAGAGTACTTATTAAATTTAATGATTGCACCCTTTGAGAATGATGCAACACCAAGCAAGCCTGTCTTATATAAAATTTTAGTAGATGAGAAAAAACAATAAAAGAAAATACGCCCTTTATGGTTTTGTATTCTTTCTTGTTTTGGCGATAAAGAGTGTAGTGTATTCCGACATTCCTGTTGAAATATTAAAAGAGAAATATGCCAATGAATTTTCGAAATTTGTTGAAATAGACGGCATGCAAGTACACTATAGAGTAGAAGGAAAAGGAATGCCAATTGTATTGATTCATGGCACAGGAGCATCCTTACACACGTGGGATGATTGGACACTGAAACTCAAAGAAAACTACCAAGTAATTCGAATGGATTTGCCCGCTTTTGGACTTACAGGCCCTAATAAAAGTGGTGATTATTCCATTAAGCAATACACCCAGTTTTTAGAAGAATTTGTTGTTAAAATGAAACTCGATTCTATGTTTTTAGCAGGAAATTCATTGGGTGGAAATATTGCTTGGAACTATGCTTCAAAAAATCCAGAGAAAGTACAGAAACTCATTTTAGTAGACGCAAGCGGATTGCCAACAAACAAACCACAACCCTGGATTTTTAAAATGGCAAAAACACCTGTTTTAAGCAAGCTTTTTCTATACATCACTCCTAGAAGCATCATTGAAGACAATCTAAAACAAGTCTATGAAGACGATACTAAGATTTCAGATGCGCTGATTACCCGTTTCCACGATATGGCATTAAGAGAAGGAAATCGAAAAGCATTTGTAGACCGAGCAAAAATAGATTTTACAACATCAGAAGCATCAAAAAAAGAGCAACTGCAAAACATTCAAACACCTACTTTATTAATTTGGGGAGCAAAGGATACTTGGATTCCTTTAGAGAATGGAAAAAGAATGGACACTCTTTTACCCAATTCAAAATTAGTAGTACTTCAAAATTCAGGACACGTTCCAATGGAAGAAAATCCAAAAGAAAGTTTCAAGGTTTTGAATGATTTTTTACATCAAAAAAATAACTAATTTTAAGCATGCACATTGAGCAATTAAGAAATTTTTGTATTGCAAAAAAAGGAGTTACAGAACATTTTCCTTTTGACGCCGTTACCTTGGTTTTTAAAGTAAAGGGAAAAATGTTCCTGTTAACAGGGCTGGATTCTTGGGAAAATGGCGATCAAAAAATAAATTTAAAATGTGATCCAGAAAAAGCGATCGAGCTCCGTGAATCTTATGAAGACATTACAGCAGGTTGGCACATGAGTAAAAAACACTGGAATACGGTGGCACTAAATACAGGAAATATTTCAGATGATTTCGCAGCAGAACTCATCAATCATTCATATGATTTGGTGGTCAAAGGATTGACCAAAAAAATGCAGCAAGAATTAGAGAACTTATAAGTCTTCTAAAAACCCTTCAATTTAAAAAGTAAATTTGGATCTGGACAAATACTTTTCCAAATTGCACGTTCGCTTTCAAAAGCGACTCCTGGAAAATCATCCGTGTAGTCGAGTCGGCTAAGCATAATTTCGAAATGCAAGTGCGGAACCCAATCGCCATTCTCAGCAGCATTTGCCAAAACAGCAATTTGTTCTCCCTTTTTAATCGTACTGCCAATAGGGTGTTTTCGAACACTTTTCACAGTATTGTGCCCGTACAAAGTATAAAAATGAAAGTCAGCTACCCGATGTTTTAAGATCAGCAAACCGCCATATCCTTTATGAAATGCATCCTCCGTAACACAAACAACCTCTCCGTCTAGAAGTGCATGCACAGGGGTTTTTTCTGGCAGCCAAAAATCCAGCCCAAGATGTATATTTCTCCGTTCGACACCATTTTCATATTCTCGTTTATAGATATCAGAAGTATACAACGCTCGTTTCTCCAAATAACCGCCAGCAATGATTTTAGTAGGAACCTTCTTTTGCAGTGCTTCCAGTTTTTTTTGAAAAAACGCTAAATCGTTAAATTCTTCAATGCCCCCTATAAATGCACTACTCGTACTTAAGTCGATATGGTGAATTTCATTTTTGTGTACTGTTGGAAAAAGCGTTTTTAAAGAAAAAAATTCAGTCGCAGCCCAGTTTTTAAATTTTGTTGCATTCGGGTGTATTATAAATCCATACTTATTTTTAAAGTTTTGAAAAGCCAATGCAGTATCCATTCCATAAAAATAAGATAAAGTTCAGAAATCCGTCCACAAACATTTCATATTCTTTGTAGATTTGTTTTAAAATGACTGAATGATAGTTCAAGGAAATATAGTTGATATTGTAGGCAAACGAATTTATAAAGGAGAAGTTTGTGTTGAAAATGGCGTAATTACCCAAATTAACGCCGCAAATCATACTATAGAAAACTATATAGTACCAGGTTTTGTAGATGCACATATTCATATTGAAAGTTCCATGTTGGTGCCTTCCGAGTTTGCAAAAATTGCAGTGCTACACGGCACTGTTGCAACCGTTTCAGACCCCCACGAAATTGCCAATGTATTGGGAGTGAAAGGAGTGGAGTTTATGATTGAAAATGGAAAGAAGGTACCTTTGAAATTCAATTTTGGTGCCCCTTCATGTGTACCGGCAACTTCCTTTGAAAGTGCAGGAGCCATTATTGATGCTGAAGATATTAAAAAAATGATGCAAAATCCAGACATCAAATACTTGGCAGAAATGATGAATTACCCGGGTGTTTTATTTGACGATCCAGAAGTACTTGCCAAGATACAGCATGCTAAAAACAATCACAAACCCATAGACGGGCATGCGCCAGGTTTGAGAGGCGAGGAGCTAACCAAGTACATTTCTGCCGGAATTTCTACAGACCATGAATGTTATTCCTATGACGAAGCTTTAGAAAAGTTGCAAAAAGGAATGAAAGTTATTATTAGAGAAGGAAGTGCTGCTAAAAACTTTGAAGCCCTCATTGATTTACTTCCAACTCATTTTGAAAAGATGATGTTTTGTTCCGATGACAAGCACCCCGATGATTTACTACTCGGACATATCAATCAACTCTGTGAAAGAGCAGTCGCAAAAGGAATGGATGTTTTTAAAGTGTTGCAAGTGGCTTGTATAAATCCCGTAAAGCATTACGGCTTAGATGTTGGCTTATTGCAAAAAGGAGATCCCGCTGATTTTATTGTGATTGAAGATTTAGAAAAATTCAAGGTGTTAGCAACCTATATCAATGGAGCATTGGTTGCCAAAAATGGAACTTCCTTTGTAAAAGATATTGCTTTTGACGTCTTGAATAATTTCAATACAGATAAAAAAAAGATCTCCGATTTTGAATACCTATCAACAGCCCAGAGAATCAGAGTCATTGAAGCCCTGGATGGCGAACTTGTAACGCATCAAATAGAAGCAGATAGCCTCATTGAAAATGGCAACTTAGTTTCCAATACCAGCACAGATGTTTTAAAAATGACTGTTGTAAATCGTTATAAAAATGAAAAACCAGCCATTGCATTTATTAAGAATTTCGGATTGAAAGAGGGCGCTATTGCCAGTTCAGTAGGGCATGATTCCCATAATGTTATTGCAGTAGGTGTTTCAGATGCGGCCATTTGCAAAGCTGTAAATTTAATTATTAAAAATAAAGGAGGCATTTGCGCCGTTAGTGCTTCCGGAGAAATAATAGTACCATTGCCCGTAGCAGGAATTATGTCCGACAAGTCTGCACAAGAAATTGGCGCGGCCTATGCAACATTAGATGCCAAAGCAAAGGAAATGGGAAGTACCTTGCGAGCGCCCTATATGAGTTTGTCTTTTATGGCATTGTTGGTTATTCCCGCTTTAAAATTATCCGACAAAGGGTTGTTTGACGGAACCTCTTTTACATTTACCTCTTTAGAAATATAAGCCCTTTTACAGGAATCATAAAACACCAAGAAAGTCGTACTTAAAACACTACTTTTGTCAGCATCAACCTAAAAAAATACCATGAGTTTACAACAAGATTTAGAAATTAGAAGTGGAAATCAATGCGAGTTGTGTGCTTCAAAAGAGAAACTATCCGTTTATGAAGTAAAACCAACGATTACGGTAGGTGGAAGTGGCGTTGATGGAAGTTTACTTGCTTGTGAAACTTGTGTCACACAAATAGACAATCCTGAAGCTACAGAAGCAAACCATTGGCGTTGTTTAAACGACTCGATGTGGAGCGAGCACAGAGCTGTAAAAGTGGTTGCTTGGCGCTTATTGGCTCGTTTACGAAACGAGGGGTGGCCAAAAGATTTATTGGACATGATGTATTTAGAAGATGACGATTTGCGTTTTGCAAAAGAATCAGGAGACCATTTAGACGAGAGTGAAAAAATAATTCATAGAGATGCAAACGGTGCTATTTTACAAGCTGGAGATACTGTGGTTTTAATAAAAGATTTGAAAGTGAAGGGGTCTAGTTTGGTTGCCAAACAAGGAACTGCCGTCCGTAGAATTTCATTAGATCATGAAAATGCGAAATATATTGAAGGAAAAGTTGGGCCTACTCAAATTGTAATCATTACCGATTATGTAAAGAAAATGGCAGAGAAAGAGTAGTTTTTTTTTGGCGTTCCAACAAATGTTTCAATCGCAAACGCGCATATTTGTTAAAATTAGAATTCTAATATTTGTTGATTTTTAGAAATAAGAATAGAATTACCGTCATTTGTTAGGTTGATATTTATATGATTTTTTAGAATTTCTTTGATTATATTTGATTGAAAATGAAGTAAAAAAAATAAAACCATGAAAGAAAAATTAATTTTACTGGCAACCATTCTTATGTTTGCTTCTTGTGGGACAAAAAAATTCAATCAGAAATGGTTGGATAAAAAAGCGCCAGAAACATTTAAAGCAAGGTTTGAAACCACCCAAGGGAACTTTGATATTGAAGCCAAAAGAGTTTGGTCTCCCAAAGGAGTCGATCGTTTGTATCAATTAATAAAGTATGGATATTATGACGATGTTGCGATTTATAGAGTGGTGCCCAACTTTGTAGCTCAATTCGGAATTCACAATGACTCTATAATCAATAGCAGTTGGAGAGAAGGAATTGAAGACGAACCTGTTGTTCTAAAAAACGATGCGATGACCATTTCGTTTGCAAGAGGTGCTGTTAAAACAAGATCCAATCAAATATTCATCAATTTAAAAGACAATAACCGTTTGGATACGGCAGATTATTCTGGAGTCGTTGGTTTTCCAGCAGTTGCAAAAATAACAGCAGGGAAAGACAATGTATTGAAATTCTATGACGGATATGGAGATAAATTAGGCACCCAACAAGGAAAAATAAATAAATTTGGAAATGCTTTTTTAAGAGAAAAATATCCAAAAGTAGATTACATCATCAAAGCCTACTTTATCAAATAAAAAAAGCCGCTTTTAAGCGGCTTTTTTTATTTGTTTTTTGTGTAAATGTAGAAGTTGGGATCTACCTCAAAATCTGCGTTCTTTTCTTTGAAGGGTTTTGTTTGAATTTTCGATGTTGGATACAGCCACATTGGTTTTTCATTGATAAAAATCCTTACGGGCATTTTAAAATCCTTTACAACGTTTGCCCATTTATAGGATAGCACCCCATTTTGAAGTTGAGATTCAAAAACAGGAATTCTGATATCTCTTAAATATTGATCGAAAACAGCCGTTAAATCAATGCCAATTTCAGTACTTAAAAAGTTTTCAATTTGCATGGTAGTCACTGTCTGATGATAAAAAACAGCATTCATTTTTCTTAGAATCGCTCTCCATTTATCATCATTGTCTACCAATTGTCTTAAGGTATGTAATAGGTTGCCACCTTTGTTATACATGTCTGAAGAACCTTCGCTATTAACATCGTATTGGCCAATAATTGGGTGTTGGTTTGCAATCGATCGGCGCAAACCAATCACATATTCCGATGCCGCTTTTTTGCCGTAATAATAGTCTAAAAATAAACTTTCAGAATAGTTGGTAAAACTCTCATGAATCCACATATCAGCAATGTCTTTATTGGTAATGTTGTTCGCAAACCACTCGTGTCCAGCTTCATGAATAATAATAAAATCGAATTTTAATCCCCAGCCCGTTCCCGATAAATCGCGCCCTAAATAGCCTTTTTTATATTGATTTCCATAGGTTACAGAACTTTGGTGTTCCATGCCTAAATAAGGAACCTCTACCAATTTAAATCCGTCTTCATAAAAAGGATAGGGCCCAAACCAATGCTCAAAAGCTTTCATCATTTTTGGCGCATCTTTAAAATGTTTTTTGGCTTTTTTAAGATGGTCTTTCAAGACAAAATAATCCATGTCTAAGGCTCCTTTTTCACCCTCATATACTTCAGAGAAATGGGCATAGTCGCCAATATTTACATTCACACCATAATTGTTGATTGGGTTTTTTACAGTCCAATGATAAGTTTTGGTTGCTCCATGATCCACAATTTCTTTTAGTTTCCCGTTCGAAATGTCCATCAAATTGCTAGGAACCGTAACGCTAATGTCCATGTTTTCAACCTCATCATACATGTGGTCTTTACAGGGCCACCAAACACTTGCTCCCAAGCCTTGACAGGAAGTGGCGACAAAATGATTGCCATTGTTGTCTTTTTTCCATGAAAAGCCACCATCCCAAGGAGCGTTAATCGCTTCTTTTGGGTTTCCTTGATAGTGTACTATAATACTTTCAGAATTACCGATTTCTTGTTTTTTTACGAGTTGCACAAAATGCGCATTCCCCAAATGAACAACCTCTAATTCTTTGCCGTCTTGGGTGACCTTTGTAATGGTTAAAGGCACCTGTAAATCGACTTGTAAGGTTTGGTATTCTGACAAGACCGTATAGGCAATGGTGTTTTTTCCAGTGATGAATTTCTCGTCTGGAACCACTTCTAATTCTAAATGATAGTAGGTTAAATCCCACCAAATTCTTTCGGGCGTAACGCTTCCACGTAAAGTATCTTGTTGGGTAAAAATCATTTTCTCACTCAATAGGCCTTGTGCTTGCAAGCAGCATACATTAAGGACTGCAAAAATTAAAGAAAGATATAAACGGTATTTCATAACGAAAGTTTTAAAGGCTCTTATTTTGATAACTCAGTAAAATTTTTGTAAAAATGAGGAATGGTTTCGATACCTTTTAAGTAATTCCAAATACCAAAATGCTCGTCTGGAGAGTGAATGGCATCCGAATCTAGTCCAAAGCCCATTAAAATGGTTTTGCTTTTGAGTTCTTGTTCAAATAGGGCAACAATCGGAATAGATCCACCACTTCGTTGTGGAATGGGTGTTTTTCCAAAGGTGGTTTCATAGGCATTGCTTGCCGCTTTGTAGGCAATGGTATCTATTGGAGTTACATAGCCTTGTCCGCCATGGTGTGGGGTTACTTTTACGGAAACCGATTTAGGTGCGATGCTTTCAAAATGATTTTTAAACAATTCCGTGATGTCTCTCCAATCTTGATTGGGCACCAAACGCATCGATATTTTTGCATAGGCTTTGCTGGCAATTACGGTTTTTGCACCTTCTCCCATGTAGCCTCCCCAAATTCCGTTGACGTCTAAGGTAGGGCGAATGGAATTTCTTTCGTTGGTCGAATATCCTTTTTCACCATACACATCGCCAATATCGATGGATTTTTTATAGTTTTCTATATCAAAGGGTGCTTTTGCCATTTCGGCTCTTTCTTCCAGTGATAAATCGGCAACATTATCGTAGAAGCCGGGAACGGTTATGTGGTTGTTTTCATCGTGAAGCGATGCAATCATTTTTGTTAAAATATTGATGGGGTTGGCTACGGCACCTCCATACAATCCAGAATGTAAATCTCTATTGGGGCCAGTTACTTCAACTTCTACATAGCTTAAACCACGCAATCCCGTGGTAATGGATGGAATGTCATTGGCAATCATCCCTGTATCTGAAATTAAAATAACATCATTGGCTAATTTTTCTGTATTTCGAGGCACAAACCAAGAGAGGCTTTCTGAGCCTACTTCTTCTTCTCCTTCAATCATAAACTTCACATTACACGGCAAGTTTCCAGTAGAAATCATATATTCTATGGCTTTTACATGCATGTACATTTGTCCTTTGTCATCACAAGCACCTCTTGCAAAAATGGCCCCTTCAGGATGGATCTCCGTTTTTTTGATTACCGGCTCAAAAGGAGGAGACGTCCACAATTCAATAGGATCTGCCGGTTGCACATCATAATGGCCATACACCAATACGGTTGGTAAGTTGGGATCGATGATTTTTTCTGCATAAATAATTGGATATCCAGGCGTTTCACACAATTCTACGTGGTCGCAACCCGCTTTTTCCAAACTTTTTTTAACAAAGTCTGCGGTGTTTAATACATCTTGATGGTACGCAGAATCTGCGCTCACAGAAGGAATTTTTAACAATTCGATAAGTTCGTCGATAAAACGATTTTTATGATTTTCTATATAGTTGGTAACCTCTTGCATGTCTAAAATTTTTATGTATCAAAAATAGAAAAATAATAATGAACTTCTTTGCAGTTTGTAAGTATTGTTTATATTTGCAGCCCAGTTTATTGGGAGCAATTGCAGGCGTGGTGGAATTGGTAGACACGCTAGACTTAGGATCTAGTGCCGCGAGGTGTGAGAGTTCGAGTCTCTCCGCCTGTACAACACAAAACCTCAACATCTATATTTTTAGATGCTTGAGGTTTTTTAATATCTTAATTTTTGCAAATATTTTACTGCTAGAATATTTTAATGTGCTTTTCTTGAAAAAACAAAGTTGTTTTTTAGACCTCTGTTGCAAATGAGGATGTGTTTCCTCAATTCTACAAATTAAAGAATAAAATTTTTGGACTTATTTATTTAAAAAAAAATTATAAATCAATTGTTAATTGCAACTTATTCATTAAATTTACAGAACTCTTCTGCAGTTTTTCATTACAGGCACAATCGGGGGATTTTGATTTGAAACGAAAGTTAGACCACTGCAGGAGATCTTTTACAAAAAACCCCATAATACACCTTAACTTTAACGACCAATAGCAGCAACAATCCCCATTGCATTCAATCGAGTTTGAATCGGTAATTCCATTAACAAATTGCTACCTGCAGGCAAACAATTAACATCGTTATAAAGTTGATGCATCTTCATAAATTTCATATCTTGTTTTCAAAATAAATTTAATTTTTATGAAAGCAATTGTTTGCAATCAGTTTGGGCAGCCCAATACGCTTCAATATCAAGAAGTAGCAACACCAAGTCCAAAAGAGGATGAAATTTTAATCAGCGTAAAAGCCTGCAGTGTTAATTTTCCAGATACCTTAATTATCCAAGGAAAGTATCAATTTCGACCTCCATTTCCTTTTTCACCTGGAAGTGATGTTGCAGGTATTGTATTGCAAGTTGGCAAGCAGAGATCTCCATTTAAAGTAGGAGATGCCGTTGTTGGTTTCGTTCCATTTGGTGGGTTTGCCGAGCAGGTGCTCATAAAATCCTCCGATTGTTTTCCAAAACCAAAAGGAATGACCATGGTAAATGCTGCAGCATTTTTGTTGGCATACGGAACTTCTTATCATGCGCTGAAAGATAGGGCAAACTTATTAAAAGATGAGACTGTTTTAGTTTTAGGTGCTTCTGGTGGGGTGGGCTTAACGGCTGTTGAGTTGGCAAAGTTAATGGGAGCAAAAGTAATTGCTGCAGCTTCTACCAAAGAAAAATTGGCCCTGTGTCAACAATTTGGCGCTGATGAAGTGATTCATTATCAGGAAGAGAATTTAAAAGATCGGGTCAAGGAATTGACCAACGGCAAAGGAGTAGATGTTATATTTGATCCGGTTGGCGGTTCTTTTTCAGAAGCTGCTTTGAGAGCAATTGCATGGAAAGGAAGGCATTTAGTTGTTGGTTTTGCCAATGGAGAAATCCCGAAAATCCCTGTGAATCTAACTTTGCTAAAAGGAGCCAGTATTGTGGGCGTTTTTTGGGGAGCATTTGCACAAAAAGAACCTCAAAAGAGTTTGGCAAATATACAGCAACTCCTTACTTGGTTTTCAAAAGGAAAAATAAACCCTCACATCGATAAAACCTATTCTTTACAGGATGCTCCAAAAGCCTTGGAAGACATGATGCAACGAAAAGTAAAAGGGAAGATCGTAATCGATATGGAGCTTTAAGACTTTGAGTTGATTGGAATTTCTTCAAAATCAGCTGTTTTTTCTGCGTTTAAAAACAAATGATTTGCTTGTTCGGGAAGGGCTGTAAGTTTGCGCTTGGTTAAATCCATCCATGCACCGTACACTTTGATGACGGCAGACAATTCTCCAGCTTCATTAAACACTTCATGCCTTAATTTCCAGCGTTCATTTTTGGAGGATGTTCCTGCTAGTAAAATGTTTACTGTGATGTTTTCTCCTAAATGAATTTCTTTTCTAAAAGAGGTTTCTTCGGTAAATAAAATAGGCCCCACATTGTGTTTTGTAAACTCTTGTATCGAAAAATTTTGTTCCGAAAAATAACGAATTCTTACCTCTGCTGCATACTCGTTGTATGCGGTATGGCGTAGGTGTCTGTTGGGGTCAAAGTCGGACCATTTTGTTGCAAAAGTTACTTTATAACTCATTGTATTTAATTTTTAACATCTAAGGCATCTCGCAAGGTATTTCCTAATAGCATGAACGCCATTACCAAACTCATAATGGCCAAACCAGGAATAATTGCCAAAAAAGGTTTTCCTAAAATAATATAATTATAGTGGTTTTTAATCATTGCTCCCCAAGATGGTGTAGGGGGTTGAGCGCCAATTCCAAGAAAACTCAATCCGCTTTCAATTAAAATAGCACCTGCAAAATTAGCGGCAGAAATGACAATAATAGGGGCCATAATGTTGGGTAAAATATGGCGAAAAATAATTCTAAAATCAGAGAAACCCAATGCTTTTGCAGCTTCCACATATTGTTGTTGTTTCATGGTAATTACCTGCCCTCTTACTACTCTGGCAACTTCTACCCACATGGTGAGTCCGACTGCAATAAAAACTTGCCAAACACCTTTTCCGAGCGCCAAAGTAATTGCGATGACCAATAACAACGTTGGAATGGACCAGGTAATATTGATAACCCACATGATAAGTGTGTCTATTTTTCCGCTAAAATACCCTCCAATGGCGCCCATAAAAACACCAATAAAAAGAGAAATAAATACCGCTATAAAACCAATAGAAAAAGAAATTCGTGTACCTATTAATAAGCGACTTAATAAATCTCTACCATATTTGTCGGTTCCGAAATGAAAAGTTTTTTCTTTGATATATGTGTCGGGCTTATTATTAAAGATGGCAAGGGGGTATGCTTTTAGAAGTGCATCTGCATATTGTTTTACTTCTAAATTTTTCCCGTTTATTTTGTAGGATATAATTGGAATTTCTGTTCCTGTATTTTTGTTTCCGTGTAATAAAAAATCGAACAATGATGTTTCTTTTTTTATCGTAGACGGAATGGTTAACATATTCACTTTAAAACCCGGTGGTTTTGAGTGAATTTCTAAATGCATCTGATTTGCAAAATTGCTATTGTCTGGTGCTAATGGATAGCAGAAAATAGCGACAAATCCGCAGAAAAGAATGAAGCATAAACTGATCATTCCCACTTTATTTTGCTTAAATTTTTGAAACGCTAACTGAGAAAGTGATTTTGATTGTTGTAGCATATGAATACAAAAATAGAAAATCGAATACCTTTCGCAAGCATATTCGATTTTTATATTTTATAAATGTAAAAAACGTTAGTTTTTAACAACTTGGTTTTTAGATCTCATTTTTAATTCACTCAAAACATTCAAGGCTTCCGCTACATATAAATCTTTGGATAAATTTTTGTGCCAGTAAACTCTTTTTTCTGTTAAAGTAGTGTCTTTTTCTAATAATGGGAGTTCATATTTTGGGGAGGTAAAACTCAATTTAGAATCAAATTTAAAGATCTCTTTAAACTGCGCTACTTCTTTTTCTTTGACTTCGCTATCTTTTATAAAATGGGAGTAATTTAAAGAGTAACTTGCATCATCTTGATTCTTTTTTAACCATTTTGCATATTCGTTAATCAATTGAAAGCGTTCATTGTCTGCGATTCGTTCCTTACTGTTGTATACAACATCTTCAAAATTCTCATAAGAGTCAGTTGTGGTGTATTTGGCTTGAGGAACTTTGTCCCAAACCAAGGCACCTTTCATATCGCGTTCTCCAAATTCCATGAAACTATATCTGCTAGGCATGGCAATGTCTGAATAGACTCCTTCTATTTGAGTAGATCCACCATTAATTCGATAAAATTTTTGAATGGTCATTTTAATAGCTCCCAGGTCGGCTTCATAATTTGGATAAAAATTATTGATAGGAATGACACTTTGAACGGTTCCCTTTCCAAAAGTTTGGTTGCCTCCAATAATAACAGCCCTTTTATAATCTTGCATGGCAGCAGCAAAAATTTCTGATGCGGATGCAGAAAGTTCATTCACCAAGACAACGACAGCACCTTCCCATTGTGTTTTTTTGTTGGTATCACTTTTTACGATCGGTTTTTCACCTCTATATTTTACTTGCACCACTGGGCCTTCATCGATAAATAAACCAGAAATTTCAATGGCAGTTTTCAAAGACCCACCTCCGTTATTTCTTAAATCGATTAACAAACCAGCTACGCCTTCTTTTTTTAGACGCTCAATTTCTTGCTCCATATCTTTTGCTGAATCTCTATAATTGGCATCATCAAAACTGATGTAAAATCGTGGCAAATCGATCAATCCGTATTTTTTTCCATTTTTCTCTACAATGGTAGACTTTACAAAGGTTTCTTCTAATTCTACCACATCTCTAATAATGGAAATGATTTTTGTAGAACCGTCCATTTTTTTCTTGACAGTCAGTCGCACTTCAGTTCCTTTCTTTCCTTTGATAAATTTAATGGCATCGTCCAAACGCATCCCAACAATATCTAAAGGTTCTTCAATGCCCTGTGCTACCTCTAGGATAGTGTCTCCAGCTTCCAATTCTCCTTGTTTCCATGCAGGTCCGCCTGAAACAAGTTCTGAAACTTCAGTATAAATTCCTTTTTTATATAACCGTGCACCAATTCCTTCTAGTTTTCCAGACATGTCTTGGTCGAAACGCTCTTTGATTCTTGGCGCCATGTAGGTCGTGTGAGGGTCAAAAGCACCCACCACACTATTTAAAAAAGTAGAAAACCAATCTTCATGTTCCAATTCTTCGATGCGAAGGTATAAATCGTTCATGTTTTTTAGCACCTCTGCACGTGCTTCAATTTCTAAGGCTGTAAAAGTTTTTGTTTTAAATGTAGGATCTTTTTCAAGTTTGTCCTTTTGTAAATCTTGTTGTTCTTGGACTCTGCTTAATACATTTAATTTCATTTGTTTGCGCCAGTAGTCAATCAATTCATTATTATTGACTGCAAATGGTACCTTTTCGAAATCCATATTAATAGTTTCGTTCTTTTTGTAATTAAAAGGAGCATTTAAAAGCGCCCCATAATACGATTTTGCATTTTTTACTTTTTTTAAAAAACGAGTATATACCAAGTTGTAAAAAGTGAGGTCGTTGTCTTTTAATTGATTGTCAATTTCATATTTGTATTGAGAAAATTCTTTTAAATCTTCTTGTGTAAAATAGCGTTTGCTAGGATCTAAACCATCTATAAACCCTTTGTAAACCATTTCAGAAAAAGTATCATTCAATTCTTTTTCAACAAAATGTCCTCGGGTCAGAATATTTTTTAGTACATAAATTAGCACTTTATCTTTTTCAGGATCTGTTATTTTTTTAGCTGTAGTAGCAAAAGTAGAAAAGCTATTTGCAAAAAGAAAAAGGATTAAAAGTGGAATGTAGCTCTTACGTCTGGTCTTCATAAATCTGTGGGTCGTGTTATTTTTGTATCTGTATTGTACGCTAAATATAATTCTAAATAATGAATCGATCTTGCTTTAAAAGCTGTAATAACAAATTTACGGATAAATAAATCCTTAATTTCTTTATAAAATGTTAAATTGGTATTCACTTTTTTTAAATTACATTTGTTATATATATCAGAATTATGCAAAAAAAACCCTTAATTTTAATTACAAATGATGATGGAATTACTGCCCCAGGTATCCGTGCATTAATTAAAATCATGAATAAAATTGGAGATGTCGTAGTTGTAGCGCCAGACAGTCCTCAAAGTGGAATGGGCCATGCAATTACCATAGACAATGTCTTGCATTGCAATCCGATTACAATTGATGATGGACCTCAATTAGAATATACCTGTTCTGGTACACCGGCAGATTGTGTAAAAATGGCAGTGAGTGAAATCTTAAATAGAAAACCAGACTTATGTGTTTCTGGTATTAATCACGGATCAAATTCATCCATCAATGTCATTTATTCTGGAACCATGAGTGCTGCTGTAGAAGCCGGAATTGAAGGGATTCCAGCCATTGGTTTTTCATTATTGGATTTTAAATGGCATGCAGATTTTAAACCTTCTGAAAAATTTGTAACAAAAATCACTCAAAATGCCTTACAGAATGGCATTCCAGAAGGAATTGTATTGAATGTAAACATTCCGAATTTAAAGGAAGATGCCATAAAAGGCATTAAGATTTGTAGACAGGCAAATGGTTATTGGAAAGAAAATTTTGACAAAAGGAAAAGCCCATTTGGAAAAGAATATTATTGGCTTACAGGCGAGTTTATCAATAAAGACAAAGGGCAAGATACGGACATATATGCATTAGAAAATGATTATATTTCTGTGGTTCCTGTTCAGTTTGACCTTACCGCACATCATATGATCCAAAAATTAAATGAATGGGAACTATAAAAAAAGACATTCTTATTGGGGTCTTAGTTGCTCTTTTTGCCACTTTTGGAGGCATTTTTTTATATCTAGAATATTTTTCTCGTTATGAATTCAATGAAACATTACAATTTATTAAAAAAAGAAATTTGTTTGGCAAAGTCTTGTCTTTGGCCGCTGTATCCAATCTTTTTGTATTTTTTGTGTTTATTAAAAAGAAACAAGACAATAGAGCAAAAGGTGTTTTATTGGCAACTATTTTAATTGCTTTGACCACATTGGTGCTTAAAATTATTTAAATGAAATATTATATTATAGCAGGGGAAGCTTCTGGAGATTTGCATGGTGCAAATTTGATGAAGCAACTTTATAAAGAAGATTCAAGTGCAGAAATCCGTTTTTGGGGTGGAGACCTTATGGAGGCAGTTGGAGGGACTCTCGTCACCCATTATAAAGAACGTGCTTTTATGGGTTTCATTGAAGTTATAATGAACCTTAGCAAAGTGCTTGGGTTTATAAAGTTTTGTAAAAAAGACATTGCACAATTTCAACCAGATACCTTAATTTTTATTGATAATTCAGGCTTTAACTTACGTATTGCCAAATGGGCGAAAGCGCAAAATTTTAGCACAAACTATTATATTTCTCCACAAGTTTGGGCAAGTAGATCAGGCAGAGTAAAAGACATTCGACGAGATATAGATAAACTCTTTGTAATTCTTCCGTTCGAAAAAGAGTTTTATAAAAAATACGATTATTCTGTGGAATTTGTTGGGCACCCATTGATTGATGCAATCGCTGATAGAACACAAGTGGACGAAGCGCTTTTTAGAGAAACACATGGTTTAGGTAACAAGCCAATTATTGCATTATTACCAGGAAGTAGAAAACAAGAAATCGCAAAAATGCTTTCTGTGATGCTTTCTTTAATGGATGATTTTGAAGGGTATGAATTTGTAATTGCAGGAGCTCCGAGTCAAGATTTTTCTTTTTACAAACAATTTATTGGGGATCGTAAAGTGGGTTTTATCAACAACAATACCTACGATTTACTAAGTATTTCCTTTGCCGCTTTGGTAGGTTCAGGAACCGCTACGCTAGAAACGGCTTTGTTTAAAGTACCACAAGTTGTTTGTTATAAAGGAAGTACGATTTCATATCAAATCGCAAAAAGAATCATTACTCTAAAATTTATTTCTTTGGTCAATCTAATTATGGACAAAGAAGTGGTGCAGGAATTAATTCAAAACGATTTTACAAAAAAGAAATTAAAAGCTGCCTTCTTAAAAATACTAGATCCAGCTCATAGAGAAAAATTGTTTGAGGCGTATTTTGAGTTAGAAACAACTCTAGGCGGTAAAGGAGCATCTTCCAAAGTGGCCCAACAAATTGTTGCAGGCTTAAAAGCAAAATAAAGAATGCTTTAACAGATATAAGTATCTTACTTTTAGTTCGTTAAATATTTGTTTAGTAGCTTTGTCTTGCTATGAGAAAGTTACTTCGTTATTTACCTTTCCATTTTACGGTATGCCTTATTCTTGGTATTTGTTTTCAGTATTATTTGAAAATTTGGAATTATGGCATCCTAAAACCAATATGGATACTGCTTTTTCTTTTGGGAATGCTTTTTGTTTTTAGAAATAGCATACGATACACCGTAACTATTTTTCTTCTTTTTGTTTTTTTAGGAATTAGTGCTGTGTATTTTTCGAATGACACGAATTATGATTCTTATTATCAGCATAAAATCACAAAAAATTCAAGCGCTCTTTTAGTAATTTCTAAAGTAGTAAAAGAAGGGACGTACGCCTATAAATATGTTGCTCAGGTTACTCAAATTGACGGTGTTCCTTCGCGAGGAAGTGTATTGCTCAATGTAGAGAAAGACAGTCTAAAAACGACCTTTAATGTTGATGACTCCATTTTAGTATCTGCTGACTTTACGTCCTTAAAACCTCCTCTAAACCCGCATCAATTCCATTACAAACAGTATTTAGCAAGGCAAGGCATTCATCAACAAGTATTTCTTAAAAAAGATCGATATCAGCTTCTTGGTAAAGGCCGATTTTCATTGCGAGGGTTCTCTGCAATAATTCGGGCAAAAATTAACACAGCACTCCAAAAACAGGCGTTCAGTAAAAATACTTTAGCAGTTATGAACGCTCTTTTGTTAGGACAAAGGCAAGATCTTTCCAACGAGCTGCGAAACGCATATACAAATGCAGGTGCCATTCATATTTTAGCAGTATCGGGCTTGCATGTGGGGATCCTTTTATTATTGCTTAATTTTTTATTGCAACCTATTGAAAGGGTACAACATGGGAGATTTATAAAAATAATCTTAGTAGTTGTGTTGCTTTGGTGTTTTGCTCTCATTGCAGGAATGTCCGCATCGGTTGTTAGAGCCGTTACTATGTTTAGTTTTGTAGCTATTGGCCTTTCGTTTAAGAGGCGTAAAACCATTCTCTTTTCATTGATTTCGTCTGCATTTTTATTGCTTCTTGTGAAACCAATGTTTTTATTTGATGTTGGTTTTCAATTAAGCTATTTGGCGGTTTTTGGGATTGTTTGGGTACAACCAAAATTAGCAAATCTATTTAATTGTAAGTATTGGTTCTTCCGGAAAGTTTGGAGCTTGTGTTCGGTTTCTATTGCTGCTCAAATGGGAGTTTTGCCGTTGAGTTTGTATTATTTCCATCAATTTCCAGGATTGTTTTTCTTGTCAAATGTATTAATTATCCCCTTTTTAGGGGCGATTTTAATGGGAGGAATCCTCGTTATTATTCTCGCGCTCTCCAACATGCTACCCCATTTTATCACTGTTTTCTATAATGGTATTATTGAAGTTTTAAATGGATTGATTCATTGGATATCTTCGAAAGAAGCTTTTTTGTTTCAAGGAATTCCGATGTCTTTTTTGATGCTGTTTGCCAGTTACCTTTTTGTCATTACATTGTTTCAGGTTTGTGTAAAATTCAATGTAAAAAAACTGCGCTACTTTTTACTTTCTTTGCTTCTTTTACAAGGGGTTTTATGGTTTGAACACTTAAAATTCACAAGTAAAAATGAATTCATCGTTTTACATCGATCTAGAAAAAGTATCTATGGGGTGCGGAAAGGAAAAGCTCTTTTTTTAAAAACAAATCAAGATGTAAAGTCATGGGAGCAAATAACTCAAATAGAAAATTATAAGGTCGGAGAGCAGCTTGATTTTGTGGAACTGCAACCCGCAACGAATTATTTTAAGATTGGGAATCAAGATTTTTTAGTTGTGGATTCGCTTGGAGTCTATCAAGTAAAAGGATTGAAAAATCCAATTGTTTTGTTGCAAAATTCGCCAAAAATAAATCTTGCTCGATTGCTAAAAACGTTAGGTCCAAAAAAGGTAATTGTCGATGGTAATAATTACAAATCTTATATAGAAAGTTGGCGTCGTGTTTGTGACAAAAACCGCATTCCATTTCATGATACAGGGGAGCAAGGCGCCTATATTTTAAAATTTTAAGCCTGCTGTTTATTCAACGAATTCGTATACAAAAGAGTTACTGTATTTTGTAAAATCTTCCTTACTATTAATTTTTTTGTAATCTTCTCCTTTAAAAAGTTTTAAATATACCTCCAATTGTTTTGGGGTTTGATAGCCTTTTAATGGAGCTACCAAATCTGCGTTTTCATTCAAAAAAACAATCGTCGGAAACGCTCTAACACCAAGTGATCTTGCCAGTTGGTGCGCCGAATTTCTTCTTTTTGCTTTCTTAGGATTGTAATTTGGATTTTCATAAAGCTTGCCTTTAAACGTTAGGACCTCATTTCCCTCTGCATTAAACTTTACGGCATAGTAATGGGCATTGATGTAGTTGGCAACACTCTTGTTTGCGAAGGTGTTTTTATCCAACATTTTACAGGGACCACACCAAACAGTATACATGTCTATTAGAATTTTTTTAGGCGTCTTTTTTTGAAGTTCGACCGCCTTTTCTAAAGAGATCCAATTGATTTTTTCTTGCGCATTTAAGGAAAGCGAAGAGAATGTTGCAATTGCAAAAAAGAAAATTATTTTATTCATAATTGTGAAACTGATTTAATAAGTTATTTTATTCCATGCATTAATTTCTTCATAATAGGCGATAATCCTATTAAAATTAATCCAGCAAAAACAGGTACAAATGTAAAAATTAGAAAGAAGGTACTCATACTGTATGCTGCGGTAATTTGATCGATCATTCCCCCCATTGATCCTGCAGCTTTATTACCCATACCGATTGCAATGTACCAGAGTCCATACATAAGGCCAATTTTTGCAGCTGGAACTAACTTACTAACGTAAGAGAGTCCTACAGGTGATAATGTTAATTCTCCAAGGGTATGCAGTAAGTAGGCCAGTATTAAGAAGATCATACTAACAGACGCTGTTTGTGCTCCTTGTGGGATACTCAAAGATCCGTATGCTAAAATTCCAAATCCTAGACCGAGTAGAATGAGCCCTGCCCCAAATTTAACCGGAGCAGATGGGTTGTATTTGCTTTCCCATAATTTTGAAAATAAAGGGGCGAAAGTAATGATATAAAAAGAATTTAATATGGAAAACCAAGATGCTGGCACCTCTGTTTTTACTTCAGAAAACTGATTTTTTAACATCCAAAGAACGATGGTCCAAATAATAACAAAACTCGTTCCTAAAAAAACATTAGAAAGGGCATATTTTTTAAATGTTATTTGAAATAATTTAAAAAGAACATAGGTGATAATAAGGAGTGGTACCACTGTAAGAAGCGTATTCGAAATTCTAAAAATATTCGCAGCATTTCCTTCTAAGACTCTATTTGTGTAGTCCTTTGCAAAAATAGTCATAGAACCTCCAGCTTGTTCAAAAGCTGCCCAAAAGAAAATAGTAAAAAAAGCCAAAATACCAACGACAATATAGCGATCTCGTTGTACTCTTGGCGCTACTACTTCTTGAGTTGTTGTAGCTTTTTCCTCAGTAGTTTTATTTTCATATTCTTTTGTTTTAGCAGCAGACAATCCAACTTTTCCAAAAATTCCTTGTGCCAACCAAAACTGTAAAGTACCAAAAAACATAAAGATACCAGCGAGTCCAAATCCGTAGTGCCATCCTTGTGTCTCTCCAATGTATCCACAAAGTAATATTCCAAGAAAAGCTCCTGCATTTACGCCCATATAGTATATTGTAAAAGCACCATCTTTTTTCTCTTGTGCATTTATATACATTCCATTAATAATAGAGGTCATATTGGGCTTAAATAAACCATTTCCTGCGACTAACAATCCAATCCCTATATACAAGCTCCAGGGGGTGTCAAAGGCCATTGCACCATGACCCAACGCCATAATGAACGCGCCCCAAACAACGGAGTTTCGGTAACCAAAATATTTATCAGCGAACCAGCCCCCGAGGATAGGAGAAAAATAGACCAACATTGTGTATGTTCCATACAATCCTAAAGCGTCTTCTCTTGACCAAGCCCAGCCCCCATCAATTAATGCAGAGGTAAGAAATAATACTAAAATAGCACGCATTCCGTAATAGGAAAATCGTTCCCACATTTCTGTGAAGAATAGGACAAATAGTCCAGATGGATGTCCCATTAATAATTTACTGTTCATTTCTGAACCTTCAAATCTGTATTTAGATGTATTCATTTTTTTTAGGGGAAAGTAAATTGAATATTAAATTTTTATTTAAGCAATGTTTGTTTGAGTATCTTCAGCTCCATGTGTTAATCTTTTTAAAGGTTTTAAAATTGCAATTATTAAAAAGCCAAAAATGGTACATGTAACTGCAATTCCTGTAAATACCTCAAAATCTCCTGCATTTTCAGACAATCCACCAACCAAACCAGCGACTTTATTTCCAAGTCCTGTTGCAGCAAAATAAGCTCCCATCATGAAAGATGCATATTTAACAGGTGCTAATTTTGTGATAAACGACAATGCTACTGGTGAAGCACATAATTCTCCTATTGTATGAAAAAGGTAGGCTAAAACCAACCAAATCATAGCAGATTTTTCTGCAACTTCACTACCATTCATAAGCACTTCAGATGCTGCTTTACTCATAAAGAAAAACCCGAAAGCCATAATAATTACACCAATTGCCATTTTAAATAATGAAGAAGATTCTTTTCCTTTATTTTTCCATTTATGCCAAAAACTACCAACAGCAGTTCCCAACACAATAATGAAAAAAGCATTGATAGATTGAAAAACGGCTGCTGGAATTTCATTTCCAATAAAAGGGAGTGAAAAAGATAAAATTCTGTTAGTTTTTTGCTCTGTATACAGGCTCATTAGCCCACCAGCTTGCTCAAAAGCTCCCCAGAAAACGATAATAATAAGGAATGATAAAAACATAACTAACATTCTGTCTTTTTCAACCTTGTTTAAGGGCTTTTTAAGTAAGTCTTTGTCTGGAGAGTCTGCTTTACCAATAAAATCTCCAACTGTTCCTAAGAACTTTAAACCATACATGTAGACAATCTGTCCAATAGCCATTCCAATTCCAGCCAAACCAAATCCATAATGCCATCCATATTCAGCTGCAACAGCTCCAACGATAAGTGCTCCTAAAAAAGCCCCTAAATTAATCCCTATGTAAAAGACATAAAAACCTTTGTCTCTTCGATCATCTCCTTTTTGGTATAGGCCACCAACCATTGTTGAAATATTTGGTTTTAAGAATCCAACACCCGTTACAATGAAGATAAGTCCCGCAAAAAAGGCCCATTGAGTATCTACAGCAAGAATACTGTGTCCAATACATAGTAAAATTCCACCCAACATCACTGCCTTCTTTTGACCGATAAATTTATCGGCAATCCAACCTCCTGGAATAGAAGTTAAATAAACAAACATGGTATACGTACCATAAAAAGAGAGTGTCTCACCGTTTGTCCAACCAAATCCAGATTGAGGGTCTCCTAATATAATTGGAGCAGCAAGGTATAATGTTAAGATGGCACGCATCCCATAATAAGAAAATCGTTCCCACATTTCTACAAAGAATAAAACATAAAGTCCTACTGGATGCCCAAATAATTCTTTTTGATGTGGTAATTTTGCGGTATTGTTCATGTTTTATCTTTTTATTTTAGTTGATTTCTCTTATTTATGAATTAAATGTGTTTCTACAAAATTTGTCATTTTCGTGTACAAATTTAGTCGAGTATTTTTTCCTTTATAAATTCCGTGTGTTCTGTCGGGAACAATAAACATGTCAAATTGTTTGTTGGCTTCAATCAATGAATTGATCATTCGGTAACTGTTTTGAACGTGTACATTGTCATCACCAGTACCATGAACCAATAAGTAATTTCCTTCTAATTTGTCTGCATAGTTTACAGGCGAATTGTCATCATATCCTCCTGGGTTTTCTTGCGGAGTTCTTAAAAAACGTTCTGTATAAACCGTATCGTAAAAACGCCAAGAAGTTACTGGTGCAACTGCGATTGCTGTGGTGAAAATGTCGTTTCCTTTTAACAATGAATTGGTGCTCATATGTCCCCCAAAAGACCAGCCCCAAATACCAATATTTTCAGTATCTATATACGAGCGTTGTGCTAATTTTTTAGCGGCAGCAATTTGATCTTCGGTTTCATATTTTACCAAATTTAGATAGGTTGATTTTTTAAAGTCACTTCCTTTAAACCCGGTTCCACGTCCATCAACACATACCACAATCATTCCTTTTTGAGCCAACATATTGTGCCAGTAATCATTGCTGCCATTCCAGCGGTTGGCAACTTGTTGCGAGCCTGGACCTGAATATTGAAACATGAACAATGGGTATTTTTTGTTTTCATCAAAATCTACGGGTTTAAGCATCCACATGTTCAATTCATTTCCATTAATTTCTAGGGTCGAAAATTCTTTCGGACTCATTTTATATTCAGACAGTTTTTCTTTCAATGCAACATTGTCCTTAATTACTTTTAACATTTCACCTTCAGCAGAGTAGAGTGCGTAAATAGGTGGAGTTACTGCCGATGAGTAGGTATTGATAAAATAGTTGAGGTTTGTGCTAAACGAAGCAGTATTTGTTCCCTCTTTATTGCTTAGTAATTTTTTATTATTTCCATTCAAACCAATTGAATACACGCCTCTGTTGGTGGATCCATTTTCTACAGATTGGTAATAAATGATTTTTTTATCTTTATTAAAACCATAGTAATTAGTCACTTCCCAATTCCCTGAAGTAATCTGATTGATCAATTTTCCAGAAAAATCATAATGATAAATATGATTAAACCCGTCCTTTTCGCTGGTCCAAATAAAACTATTGTCATTTAAAAAAGTAAGATTGTCTGTAATGTCTATATATGCCTTGTCTGTTTCATTAAGTAATAACGAAGCACTTGCTTTAATTGCGTTTACTTTGTGCAATTTTAAGTTGTTTTGATGACGGTTTAAGGTAGTTGCTACCAAAACATCTGCGTCATTAGACCATTTAATTCTTGGAATGTATTCATAAGCACCCAATTCAATTTGGCGGATACTTTTTGAAGAAACTCCATAGAGGTGTAAAGTAACCATCGCATTTTTTTCTCCAGCCTTTGGATATTTAAAAACCTGCTGTTTTGGATAGTTTTGATTTCCAACCATATCCATAGAAAACGTAGGAACTTGACTTTCGTTAAAACGTAAGAAAGCAATATTTTGACTGTCATTACTCCATTCAAAAGCCCTTACAAAACCAAATTCTTCTTCATAGACCCAATCTGTGATTCCGTTAATGACCTGATTCTTTTTACCATCATTCGTTATTTGGGTCACCTTATTTGTACCAAGATTTTTGATAAAGATATTGTTGTCTTTCGCATAGGCTACTTTTTTATTATCCGGTGAAAAAACAGGTTCTTGAATGTTTTCACCAATCAAACTTACTTTTTTAGAGGCAATATCATAGGCATAAAAGGTGCCTTTAAAAGAACGTCTGTAAATTTTTTCAAAATTAGTTCCTAAAATTAATTTCGTTTCATCATTGTTAAATCGATAGGAAGAAAATCTAGCCAGTCCAGCTATATCTTTACTATTTACAAGTGTTTTAACCTTCTCTAAAGTTTGATAACTGTAAACATCTATGGTAGTTGAATTGTTTGTTCTATCGAAATTTAATAGTGAATAAAAATCACCATTCATCGAGTTTAAAGCATTCATTCTTTGTGTAGAAAAGGTGCCGTCCCAAATGTTTTCTAGGCTAATGTTTTTAGCGCCTGTTGTAAAATTTGTTTTTTGGGAATTAATTTTTGGACATCCAAAAGAAAAAAGAAGGATGGATATAAAAAGTAGATTTCTCATAAGAAGCATGATTTTTAATAAAACTTTGCCAAGTTTACGGAAAAATCGGCAAAAATCATCCCAAAAAATTATAAATATTGAATTCAATACAATCTTTTCTACGATTCAATTATCTTTGCAAGACTCAGAAAATAAGAATGTAGATGTCTAAAGTTATTTCAGGATTTTCCAAACGAAGCAAACAAGAGAAAATTAATTGGTTAGCAGAAAACTATTTTGAAAAAAATACCCATGTTGTTGAAATTATACAACAGTATTGGAACACTGATGAAAAACTACAACAACTGCATGACGATTTTATAGAAAACACCCTCACCAATTTTTACATGCCGTTTGGAGTTGCTCCTAATTTCCTAATCAATAATGAGACTTATGTAGTTCCAATGGTTATTGAAGAAAGCTCAGTAGTTGCTGCAGCATCATTAGTTGCAAAATATTGGAGTACAAGAGGTGGTTTTAAAACAACGGTTTTAGGAACTACTAAAATTGGGCAAGTCCATTTTATGTTTGAAGGGGATAAAAAAGAGTTAACAGCCTATTTCACAAATAATAAAGAAAAATTAGTAGCCGCAACCGCTTCCATTACTAAAAATATGGACAAACGGGGGGGCGGAATTTTAGACTTAAAATTAGTGGATAAAACAGCTGAGTTAGCCAACTACTATCAGTTACATGTTACTTTTGAAACGAAAGATTCCATGGGTGCAAACTTTATCAATTCGTGTCTAGAGGCGATTGCAAATGCCTTTAGGAACGATCAAATTGAAATTATCATGAGCATTCTTTCCAACTTTGTACCGGGTTGTTTGGTGCGTGCAGAAGTAAGTTGCCCGATTGCTGATTTGGGCGGAGAAAATCCACAGAAATTTGCAGAAAAATTTTACCAAGCAGTACAGATTGCCCAGATAGAACCCTATAGAGCTGTAACTCACAATAAAGGAATTATGAATGGAGTTGATGCAGTAGTGTTGGCAACAGGAAATGATTTTAGAGCCGTTGAAGCCGGAGCGCATGCCTATGCGTCTAAAGAAGGTGCTTATAAAAGCTTGTCTCATTGTACCATTGCTGACGGAATTTTTAAATTTTGGTTAGACATTCCATTGGCGTTAGGGACTGTTGGTGGATTAACGGCCTTGCACCCGATGGCAAAATTATCCCTAGAAATGTTGCAAAAACCCTCTGCAAATCGATTGATGGAGATTGTAGCCGCTGCCGGATTAGCGCAAAATTTTGCTGCATTAAGAGCGCTCACCACCAAAGGGATTCAGCATGGACATATGAAAATGCACTTGCAGAATATTTTAAATCAGTTGGGGGCGAATGCACAAGAGAAAGAAAAAATTACAACCTACTTTGACGGGAAAACAGTCACCCATGCAGCAGTGGTTTCTAAATTTGAAGAAATAAAATAAACAGAGGTATTATCGCCTTTACAACTCATATTTTGAAAAACTTTTATTCCAACGGAAAATTATTATTAACAGGAGAATATCTTGTTTTAGATGGCGCAACCTCTTTGGCATTGCCAACAAAGTTTGGGCAAGATCTAACAGTGGCGCATATCGAAACACCACAATTAATTTGGGGGAGTTTTACACACACTGGAGCCTGTTGGTTTGAAGCTATTTTCGATTTGACAAAACTGCGTTTGGTGAGTTGTACCTTTCATTCAGATAAAGAAGGGAATGCCGATTTAATTGCGGAAACGTTATTGGAGATTTTACAAGCAGCAAAACAATTAAATCCAGATTTCCTACAAACCGAAAATGGCTTTGAAGTGAAAACCAACTTGACTTTTCCAAAAAATTGGGGTTTAGGAACTTCTTCTACATTGATCAATTCGATTGCCAATTGGGCAGAAGTAGATGCTTTTCAGTTGCTGTGGAATTCCTTTAAAGGAAGTGGTTATGATGTTGCATGTGCGCAAAACAATACGCCGATCTACTATCAAATAAAAAATAAAAAACCGGTCATTACGACCGTTGCATTCAACCCTAGTTTTAAGGAACACTTATTTTTTGTGTATCTCAATGAAAAACAAGATTCTAAAGAAGGCATTCTCGCTTATAGAAAACAAAAAGAACAGCGAGAAATGCATCAGAACATTGAACGTGTTTCACAGATTTCAGAAGCGTTTGTAAAAGCAACTACACTTGATGTGTTCAATACTTTAATCATTGCCCATGAAAAAATTATTGGGGAAATCATTCAGATAAAACCAGTAAAAGAAAGATTGTTTCCAGATTATTTTGGAGAAGTGAAGAGTTTAGGTGCTTGGGGAGGTGATTTTGTTTTGGTGACAGGAAATGAACAAACGCCTGATTATTTTAAAAACAAAGGATTCAATACCGTTTTAAGGTATCATGAAATCATATTATAAAAAATAAATGAACAAAGTAATCATTATAGGAGGTGGTGCAGCAGGATATTTTACAGCAATCAACGCAAAAGAAAAGAATCCCGATTTAGACATTACCATTCTTGAGAAAGGGAAAGATGTTTTACAGAAAGTTAAAATTTCAGGAGGAGGACGTTGTAATGTAACACATGCTTGTTTTGAACCTAAAGAATTGGTGGAGTTTTACCCAAGAGGGGGAAAAGAGTTGTTAGGACCTTTTCACCAATTTATGACAGGAGATACTTTTGAATGGTTTGACGATCGTGGCGTTCCGCTAAAAATTGAGGATGACAATCGGGTGTTTCCAGAAGCAAATACCAGTCAGGCAATTATCGATTGTTTTCAAAAAGCTGTTGACAACTTAGGAATTAAAGTGTTGACAAACCATGGCGTAAATTCCATTGATCAACAAGATAACAGCTGGGTTGTAAACACAAAACAACAAAAATTTGAAGCTGATAAAGTGGTCATTGCAGCAGGAAGTTCTAAAAAAGTTTGGGAACTTTGCGAAACCTTAGATCATCGTGTTGTAAATCCCGTTCCGTCTTTGTTCACCTTTAATATTAAGGACAAAAGATTGACGGATTTGTTGGGCATTTCGGTACCCAATGCAACCGTTAAGATTCAAGGAACAAAATTAGAAGCCTCTGGGCCTTTATTAATTACCCATTGGGGAATGAGTGGTCCTGCAGTTTTAAAATTATCTGCTTTTGGAGCGCGAATTTTAGCAGACAAAAACTATCAGTACAATATTGAAGTCAACTGGCTTTCCAGACCAACCGATAAAATACTGAACGTATTATTGAATTTAAAAAAGAAAGAACCCCGAAAAACAGTGTCTTTAAAGTCCCCATTTTCAGAGATTTCTAAAAGATTATGGGAGCGTTTTGTAACATTTTCAGGCATTCAGCCTACTCAAAATTGGGCAGATTTAAACAGTCGACAATTGGAAGATTTGGCAAATCAATTGACCCATGGATATTATAACGCAAATGGTAGAACTACCTTTAAAGATGAATTTGTGACTGCTGGAGGTGTCGATTTAAAAGAAATTAATTTCAAACGTTTTGAAAGCAAACATCATAAAAATCTCTTTTTTGTTGGGGAAGTGTTAAATATTGATGCCGTAACAGGTGGATTTAACTTTCAGAATGCTTGGTCAGGGGGGTATATTTGTGCAAAAGCATTGGCAGAAAAATAAAATAAAAGTATGGCATTAACACGATCCAATCAATTTTTAATAGGAACAAAAGCGCCTGATTTTACCCTACTAAATACGGTGGATGACACCCATGTTTCGTTATCAGCGCTTAAAGGTGCAAACGGAACGGTCATTTTCTTTATTTGCAATCATTGTCCGTTTGTGATTCATATCAATGCTGAATTGGTAAAAATAGCCAATGAGTATCAAGAAAAAGGAATTGGTTTTGTCGCAATTAGTTCCAATGAAATAGAGAATTATCCGCAAGACGGTCCCAAGCAGATGAAGGCAGTTGCCGAAAAGGAACACTATCCTTTTCCGTATTTGTTTGATGAAACACAGGAAATAGCAAAAGCCTATGACGCAGCTTGTACCCCCGATTTTTATGTTTTTGATGCCGATTTAAAATCGGTATATCACGGACAATTAGATGCTTCTCGGCCTGGGAACGGGATTCCTGTTTCAGGAATCGATCTTCGGAATGCCATTGAAAATACAATTGCTAGTAAACCTGTATTGGAAAATCAAAAACCAAGTATGGGCTGTGGAATTAAGTGGCGATAGATTCCAGGTTTAAAATTTGAAAATGTATTGGTGAAACCTCTAAAGCGCGGTTAAGAGTTTTTTTAGTTTATTTTTATCCAGTGGTTTGCAAATATAATTAGAGACAATTTTATAACGAGCTGTTTTTTCTTTGTTTTCTTCAAAGTTCTCCGAAGTGAGTATGAATATCTTAGTAGCTGAATTTTTTGAAAATTTGGTTTTGGGTATTCTTCT
>Ga0209136_1000025_pt1 | contig 109974 bp, 95 predicted proteins | sample SaaInl0LU_22_DNA_FD_184640 | JGI IMG/M metagenome (GOLD analysis project Ga0209136, IMG submission 184640) | Marine microbial communities from expanding oxygen minimum zones in the Saanich Inlet - ESP_90LU_22_DNA (SPAdes) (version 2) | ecosystem: Environmental > Aquatic > Marine > Intertidal... | reverse complement strand
CTGGAGACTCCAAGGGGCTGAATTACTTGAACTTTAACAGATATCACCTATGAAACGCATCTTTATTGCGACTTTGGTTGCTTTTACCGCTATTTCTTGTCAAAACGGCAATAATTCAACACAAGTTTCCACAGAGACCGCTGCGCTTACCAAGTCCTATATCCACTTCGGTGACAGCACGTTCAGTGTGGAGGGCGCTTTGACCGCGGCAGAATTGGTCACAAATTTCAATGAAGGTGCTGCAGATACACTCGAAGCGACGGTTGCCGGCCCGATCACCAAAGTGTGTACCGTAAAAGGATGCTGGATGGCTACTGCAGTGAACGAAGAGGAAAATCTGTTCGTAGACTATGATTACGCGTTTTTACTTCCTACAAACTCACAAGACCAAAACATGGTCATGACCGGGTATGCGTATTGGGACAGCACATCTGTGGCTCAGCTCATGCACTATGCGGAGGATCGTGGAGCAAGTGACGAAGAGATTGCTGCGATCACTGCACCTACAGCAGAGGTGAAATTTAAGGCTACTGGAGTGAAGATCGAAGTTCCTGCAGATGTTCAAGAATAAATCCCTTGCGGCACTACTGCTGATCGGAAGTCTTACCCTGGCTTGTTCTCAAAAGGAACAGCCTGCAAAGACTACGAAAAAATGGCAACCAGAAATGGATCAGCCGAGCGAGCTGGCCAGTATCATGAGAGCCATTCATGAGGAAGGCGTGGCGCGCAAGGCAGCCTTAGAACGTGGCGAACTAGGTACTGCAGATTCTAAGCTGATCTTTGATATGATCACAGCGAAACCTACGGAGCCGCACATGGTCGGGCCCGCTTTTGAACCGCACGCAAATGCCTTTATCAAAAGTTACGGAGAAATTGCCCGTGCAACTGATGTGGAAACACAGATCACGGCGCACAATAATTTAGTCAAAAGCTGTGTGGCCTGCCACATGAATTTCTGCCAAGGCCCCATTCCCCGAATCGAACAACTCTACGTCCGCTAATGCCTACCGCTAGCCCGAGACATTTGGCCGTTTCTGCCGACGGGTCCCCGACCCTTTGGGTTCCGGAGTTAGACGAGCACTACCACAGTATTCACGGTGCACTGACCGAGAGCCAGCATGTATTCATCGTCGCCGGTTTTAAGGCAATTTCAGCCGACCCCGTGCGTATTTTGGAAGTCGGTTTAGGTACGGGCCTGAATGCAGCTTTGACCCTACAGCAGAGGGAAGATCGTCGGGTCGAATACACAGCACTCGAGAAATTTCCGCTAACCGCAGAAGAGATCGACGCATTGGTACCTGAGGAAGATACCGACACCCGAAATATTCTGGGCGCTCCTGCAGCACAACGCATTTCGATAGCACCCGGTTTTGAGTTTTCATTGCTGGTCGAGGATCTGCGCAGTTTTGCTCCCGATGACTGTCAGTTTGATCTCATCTACTTTGACGCATTTGCACCAAGTGCGCAGCCCGAATTGTGGACGGATGATATTTTCGCAAACATGTTTCGGGTGCTCTCCCTTGGCGGAGCCCTCGTGACGTATTGTGCTAAAGGCGTCGTGAAACGCTCCATGAAAGCTGCCGGATTTGAGGTAGAGCGACTGCCTGGACCACCACGTAAACGAGAAATGACACGAGCATGGAAGAGATAAAACGATTCAATGCGCGTTGTTATGCGTTTATTGTGTCCACCCAAAACAAGGTGCTGGTCATGAACGAGCGCTGGAAAGGTGCAGACCTACAAAAGCTTCCCGGTGGGGGATTAGAATTGGGCGAAGGCATGATCGAGTGCTTGGATCGCGAGATTTCAGAAGAGTTTGAAGCGTGGCAACCGCTGACTTGGAAACATCATTATGTACCGACCCATTGTTTCACTTCGCAGTTTCGCCCCGACGAGCAGCTGATATTGAATTATTTCCTCGCCGATCAACGCGTTGAGCAATCACAGTGGCGGATCATACCCGAAGATGAAAACCTACTTGGCATGCAATGGCTTCCGCTTGAGAACGCTTCAGCACAGTGGTTCACACTAGAGAGTGATCGCGATGCGTTTACAAAGCTCGTTGAAGCGCTAAAGGTCTAATCTCCTACTCACGATTTCTTCGAGCTTTTTATACAGCAGTTCTGGTTTTTTGGTCCGCCAATTAAATGCATCGAGCTGGCCGCCAAGCACAAAAAATTGGTCCAAACCATAACTCGAGAGCTCATCCAACACATGCGGGCGCAGGTTCAGAAAAGCCATCCATCCGTCAGGCACCTCCTCAAGCCATTCCTCGTAATAATCCGTGATGTCTGCATGGAAATTCAGGATATTTTCACCGATCAAAATGTACTTATCGATACCCACTAGGAGCATTTCATCGATAATATCGCGCTTCAAAGACATGATATCATTGTGCACCGCGTCGTTCCATTCACCTAGGAATTCGATGATGGCATACCCCGTATTGTAGTCGACAAATAGAATTTTCAGAAAGAGCGTTTCACACCCAAAGTTGTCCCACTGTGGATGAATGATGTGATCGAAAATGCGGTCCGTAAATTCCACTTCACTGTTAAAATAGCCGTACATCGGGCTCTGTGGATCTTCACTCGCGATATACAAATGGCGCCAATTATAATACGGTTCGATCGTGTGCATAGATGCGGGTCAAATAATTCATTCAGTTCCCTAACAAAAGTCCGAGAGACTTGTTAGATTTCCAACACAAGAAATTTTATTCATGGCCATTTTCATCATCACAGGAGCAACGGGCTCTGTAGGACGTGCGATCGTTCAAGAACTGCAAATCGCAGGGCATCAAATCCGGGTACTATCTACACGAAAGCAACTGGACTGGAGCGGTGTAGAAACCTACACCTGGAACCCGGCGAACGGGGAGATCGACCTTGCCGCCTTAGAAGGTGCTGATCATTTGATCCACCTCGCAGGTGCCACAGTTTCCAAACGTTGGACTGCCCGCTATAAGCAGGAAATCAACGACTCCAGGGTATACACCACCCAAACGCTGATCGACGCCTTACAAAAAGTGAAGCAGAGCCCCTCTTCTTGTGTTAGCGCCAGCGCCATAGGCATTTATGGATCCGATCTCATGCGCGAGATGACTGAGAGCAACACGGCTGCAGATGACTTCTTGGCATCGGTGACCTCTACTTGGGAACACTACACTACAAAATTGGGTACAGCAGAGCGCCGCAGCGTACAACTTCGCATAGGAATCGTCTTAGATAAAGGCGCTGGAGTGCTTGGACAGCTCGTACCCCTAGCGAAACTGGGTATCGCATCGCCGCTAGGAAATGGCCAGCAATGGACCAGCTGGATTCACGTGCAAGATCTCGCTCGCATGTTCATTCATGCTGCTACAAACGAGCTTCCTTCTGGTGCTTATAATGCAGTTTCTGCCTCGCCTGTAAGCAATAAAAGACTGACCAAAACTATCTGTAAAACCCTGAAAAGACCAATGTTCTTCCCTCCTGTCCCGGGTTTTGTATTGAAACTCGTTTTAGGGGAAATGGCCACATTAGCCCTGATGAGCCAAAAGGTGAGCAATGCAAAAATCGCGGCCACCGGTTTCGAATACGAGCACGATCAGCTCGACGATGCCCTATCCGATTTGCTTAGCGAATAATTGACAAACACCCCAACAATAAAAGGCCCCATGCGCAAATGCACATGGGGTCTTCTTCTATTCATTCGCTAAAATGAACTCTTCTAACTTACGATTGAGTCGCAGTTACAGAGATGGTGAGCTCGATGCTGTGATCGATCAAGTCTTCTTTCAAGCTTTCAGCAATCGTTGCATCCTCGCTATCGTGGAATTTAACACCCCACTTCGTTCTGTCAATGCTGAATGTAGGAGCATCAAAAGAAACAGAACCTTCGCTTACAGCGATGTTTGCAGGGAATTCGATGCTGTTCGTTACACCGCGCAACGACAAGTTTCCTACTACAACAGAATTAGTTCCTTCTGCTGCTGCTTCCTTAACCTCTACGATTTCAAAAACACCTGTTGCAAAGCTATCAACAAAGAAAAAGTCTTGTGACTTCAAGTGACCTACTAAATATGCGTTCTTTCCTTCGTCTTCGATATCTGTGTTTACGATAGCGTTCATATCGATTGTGATCGATCCACCCACAACTTTACCGTCTAATACAGCGAATGATCCTTCTTGAACACCGATCGTTCCTAAGTGCTCAGAAGCAACGTACGATTTAAAACCTCTCCACGCTACTACTGAACCTGAGTCCAACGCAACGTTTGTTGCTTCTACAACAGCTTCTACTTCTTGAGCCTCACCTGTTGTTGCCTCTTCTGCCTTCTCCATGTTACAGCTTACTGCGAGTACTGCAACAGCTGCCATCATTGCTAATTTTTTCATTCTATTATTTTAATTAATGGTTTAATTGATAACCCAAAAGTACACTAAATGTTTAAACAACTATCTAATTGTTTTTGAATTAGTAAAAATCAGTTCGTGTGGTCTGCTTAATACATTTTTCGACGAAGACGAATGGCAAGCACACTTACGATAAGTGTGATACTACCAGAGAGTACATAAGGATAGGTGTAATGCCATCCGTACACTAAGCCGCCGATCGCAGGTCCCACTACGCGGGCCAATGAGCCCACACTTTGGTTGGTACCGAGAATCTTGCCCTGCGCATCTTCTGGTGCTAGCGTGGTCAACAGGGTGCTTACGGTAGGGGTTAGTAAGGCGTTCCCGAAGGACAACAGTGTGAGCGATAGGAGTTCAAAATAAAAGCGATCGGTTGGTGCGAAGGGCATGGTAAATAATCCTACTGCCACCAGGATGGTTCCAAAGACCAATAAATTTCGCTCGCCGAACCATTTGTTGAATTGGCCGATGAGACCTCCTTGAATGATGACTGCGAGCAAACCGATGTAGGCAAAAGTGTAGCCGATGTGCATCTCGCTTAAGCCAAAATGCTCCGCCCAGAGCAGTGTGGAGGTGATCTGCATCATACTGAAACCGAGGATGTACACAAAGTTTATCGTAAACAAAGCATTCACCTCAAAGATGGAGCGAAAACGAATGATGTCTTTGAATGGGTTAGGAAACAGAATGGCCTTGTCCGATTTTACCTGGAGCGTTTCACCTAAAAATAAATACGCGGAAAGTAGATTAACCACGCCCAGTGCTGCCGCAAAATAACCCACGCCTTGTACACCGTAGTATTCATTCAACACCCCTCCTATCGAAGGGCCAAAGATGAATCCCAAACCGAAAGCGGCTCCGATGATTCCGAATGCTTTCGTGCGATTTTCTTTAGGGACAACATCACTGATGTACGCTTGGGCGACACTTAAGTTTGCTGCACCAAAACCCTTGAGCATTCGTGTGGCAAACAGCAGCCACAGCACCGTGGCATTTGCAAAGAGGACATAGGCCACAATCATAATAGCGATGCTGATCAGCATGATCGGACGACGTCCGTAACGATCACTTAAACCGCCCCAAAAGCTGGCAAACATGAACTGCATGATGCTAAACGAGGTGCCTAGAAGACCGACCATAGCATCCGTCGCTCCCAATGTTTTTGCATACGTCGGTAGGATGGGAATGATCAAGCCAAAACCCATCAGGTCCAAGAAGATGGTCAGAAACAGTACTGCGAGCGCCTTATTTTTCATCGGCGTGCTTTTTTGCTAGGGAAACCACTTCCACACCGTGATGCCCGACTTTGTAGGCATGTAATTCACGAGCTCGGAGGGTTGCTTCAAAAACCGTTTTAGCTTCTTTTTCGAACTGGTCAAAATCGCGGTAACGTGCGCTGTAATGGCCGATAAGAAGGTTCTTCGCCCCTGCTTCCTGTGCCACGCGAGCTGCTTCTTTAGCCGTAGAATGCATGGTGGTCAATGCGCGATCCGCACGATCTTCACAAAACGTGCTTTCGTGATACAATAGATCGACCCCCTTCACATATTCCGCGGTTTCAGGTACATACATGGTATCTGAAGCAAATGCATAACTCAGCGGTGCTGGTGGATCTGTGGTCAATTCCGCATTCGCCACTACCTCACCTTGGTCACTGGTCCAGTCTCTACTGTCCTTGATCCAATGATAATCACATACAGGTATCCCGTAGCTGTCTGCGACCGCCTTATTCAAGCCGCGCTTCAACGGTTTTTCTTTAAACAGGAATCCCGTAGTTGCGATGCGGTGCTTGAGCGGAAAACTCGAAATGGTGTACGCATCCGTCTCTACGAGCACTTGAGGTACTTTATGCTGGGTGACTACAAAGCTGATAGGATATGAGGTAAAAGTTCCCGCTGCACGGAACTGGGTCAGTACAATCTCCTTAAGCTTTGGTGGACCATACACGGTAAGCGGTGTGGTACGCCCCAGCAAATGAAAGCTCGAGAGCAGGCCGACAAGACCAAAGAAATGATCGCCGTGCAGATGAGAAATGAAAATATGGTTGATTCTGGAAAACTTCGTCTTCGAACGACGGAGCTGCTTTTGCGCACCTTCGCCACAATCGATCAGAAAATAATGTTCCCGCAGTTTTAAAAGCTGAGAAGTAGTGTAATTGTTGGAGGTGGGTGTTGCACTAGCCGCACCTAAAACGACCAATTCAAAACCCATTAAATCTTCCCTAGTTTGCGCTTCTCCGCTAGTAGGTACAACACCGCCATACGAACGGCTACCCCGTTTTGAACCTGATCTAAAATAATCGCGTGCTCACTATCAGCAACTTCAGAAGTAATCTCAACACCTCTATTAATAGGCCCCGGGTGCATCACCACGATCGGCTTCTCTAGCGCATCTAGGTGCTCCATAGTCAGTCCGTATTGTGCGCGGTACTCTGCAATAGAAGGGAAATATTTGATGTCTTGGCGTTCGTGCTGGACACGCAACATATTAGCTACATCGCACCATTCGATCGCCGTTTGAAGGTTGTGCTCCACACGAACTCCTAAAGTGTGCATGTATTTCGGTACAAGCGTAGTCGGGCCACAAACCATCACCTCAGCACCCATCTTCTTGAGAAGCAATACATTCGAAAGTGCCACGCGCGAGTGAACGATGTCACCTACAATTGCCACTCTCGTGCCTTCTAAAGTGCCCACCGCCTCACGAATAGAGAACGCATCGAGCAACGCTTGTGTCGGATGTTCGTGAGCACCATCTCCAGCGTTCACGATCGAAGCATCGACGTGCTGTGAGAGGAATTCACCAGCACCTGGATTCGGGTGGCGCATGACCACCATATCCACTTTCATGGACAAAATGTTATTTACCGTATCCACTAGAGTCTCTCCTTTTTTCACGGAGGAAGAGGCCGCTGAAAAATTCACAACGTCCGCACTTAAGCGTTTCTCGGCCAATTCAAACGACAAACGCGTTCTGGTCGAATTTTCAAAGAAGAGATTTGCGATGGTAATATCGCGAAGCGTCGGAACCTTTTTGATCGGTCGATTGATTACCTCTTTAAACTGGGTTGCCGTATCGAGAATAAGCTGGATGTCCTCAGCATTGAGGTGTTTGATGCCCAGCAAATGATTCACAGATAATTCGCTCATGAAGTAGGTTCCGTTATTAGTACTGCGTCTTGTCCATCCACCTCTTTCCAAAGTACTTCCACGCGCTGTGAAGCGATGGAGTCTACCTGACGGCCTTTGTAGTCGGGCTGGATCGGAAGATCCCGAGAAAATCTTCGATCAATCAATGTGAGCAATTCCATTTTCGAAGGACGACCGTAGCTTAAAATCGCATCCATGGCGGCGCGAACGCTACGCCCTGTGTAGAGTACATCGTCGATAAAGACCACTTTCTGATCTTCAACGAGGTGTTCAATGCGTGTTTTATTGGCCTGAAGGTGCCCTGATCTATGACGGAAATCATCTCTAAAAAAGGTGATGTCCAAGACTCCGGTACGGATGTTCTTCACGTTGTAGTCCGACTCTAGGAGTCCTACGATACGCTCGAGCACCTTTACACCCCTTGGTTGTAGTCCGATGAGAATCGAATTCGAAAAATCACCATGATTTTCTATGAGTTTGCAACACAGCCTATTGAAGGCTATATTCAATTCTCTTGCATCAATGATTTCACGTTTGCTCATGCTTCAAATTTACTCATTAATATGTTTGAAATACTGATTCAAGGTCAATCCCTCCAAAATTCCCGCTGCTCATCATCACCACGGCTTTATTTTCTCCCGGGATGCGGAGCGCCTCTTCAAGCGCTGCTGCAGAATCGAACACGCGAACACCTGGTCCGAAAGCCGCGGCTACATCCTCCTTGGAAAGCGACGGTAACTTCTTGTGTGCTACAGCATCAGGGCTAAAATAGACCCATGCATCGTGTGCACCTTCCATGGCCCCCTGGTACTGCGGCAAAAATTCTGGGTTCAAGCTAGAGAAGGTGTGCAATTCTAAAACCGTTCGCACCGTACCGAACTGTGCGGCAAGTGCTTTTACGGCAGCTTGCACCTTTGACGGCGCATGTGCGAAATCACGGAAGACTTTAACGGAGCCCTCATGGAGCAATTCCATTCGGTTCTGCGCTCCGGAAAAACTCATGATAGCGTCGTGGAAATCATCCTCTTGAAGTCCCATCTCTAAACAAATCCATCGTGCAGCCTCTAAATTTGAAAGATTGTGCTCCCCAAAAACTTGCAACGGCATCATCCCCTCGGCGGTTTCGATGTACGTCGTGCCGTCTTCGATCGTGGAGACCGGCAGATGGTACGGGAAACGTTTCACGGGTGCATCTGATTCTTCGACCAATTTTTTCAAGACCGCATCACCTTCGTTGTAGATCAGCGCACCACCCGGTTCGATGGTGTCGAGGTACTGGCGGAATTGGTCCACATAATCCTCAAAAGTGGGGAAGACATTAATATGATCCCAAGCAATGCCGGTAATCACGGTGATATTGGGGCGGTAGAGATGAAACTTTGGACGGCGGTCGATCGGCGAGCTCAAATACTCGTCCCCTTCCATGACCATAAATTCGCTGCCACTCTCGAGCTCCACCATACAGTCGAACCCTTCAAGCTGCGCACCCACCATATAATTTGTCGGCATACCAGCATGTTGCATCGAATGCAACACCATCGCTGTAGTGGTGGTTTTGCCGTGCGAACCGGCGATCACCACACGAGTCATGTCCTTGGAAACTTCGTAAAGAAACTCAGGGTAACTGAAGATGTTAATGCCCAATTCCTGGGCCTTTTTCAGTTCAGGATTGTCTTCGCGAGCGTGCATCCCCAATATGATCGCATCGAGCTCTTCGGTGATCTTTTCGGTAAACCAACCGTCCTGTGCAGGCAATAATCCTTTGGCTGCTAAACGGCTGCGCGACGGCTCAAAAATCTGGTCGTCTGATCCGCTAATCTCGTGTCCTCCTTGCTGCAAAGCGATCGCGAGATTGTGCATGGCACTTCCCCCGATGGCGATAAAATGTATTCTCATGAGTTATTCTTCGTCCTTCTCAAAATATAAGTTCCCGAATCGGGTTCGAGAGCCGCGCAAAGATAATAGAACCGCTCCGTCATAGCCGTCATTTGCCAGGCGAGATGAACGCGGCGAGACGCGGAATTTCTGGCGTTTGTTGCGGTTGAGCAAGGTGTAGGTCATCTCTGCATCGTGCGAGACACTGACCATCACCAGGTTACCGTTTTTCGCGTTGGTGATCGGGCGCATTGGCTTCTTGCCCCAGCGCTTTGTATTTTTGCGGTGGTCGTTGTAGACAAAATGCAGACCGGCATCATTGATCAAGAACGTATAGCCGAGGTAAAATCCTCCGTCGTTCATGGAACTCTGACGCTTCGGAAGGTGGGCGTACCAGTCGACATCACCTTCCTTGCCTATGCTTAGCACGATGACGTCGTTGTAGTAATAATAGTAGTTCGTGACGGTGACTCCTCTGGAAGTCTGGACCGTTTGGATGCGCATTTCGTAGTCTTCCGCAATGACGTAAGCACCGCCGTCGGGACGGGGAACGAACTGACGAAATACGAAGTTTCGACGGATGCCCTTACCACGGCGCGCACGGTAACGATTGAATTGGCCCACAAATTCCTGTGAGAATGGATTCAGGTTTGAAGAAATAACTTCACCCTGGGCTTGGTCTACACTCAGATAAATGGCACCGTCCATGTCCCAAGAATTGCGTTTGCCATAGAATCCAGAAATGGCCATCTCGCCGTCTTTCAAATCACATTCCAAGCCGATGCTGTGGATAAACATGTTCTGTAAACCGAGGTCAAATTCTGAGATGTTGTTCTGATCACCGCCCGTGATCCGCATGAGTTTATACTCCACGTCACGGCCGTTCATCGATCCGGTATTGGGGGTTTCGTCGTATTTAGAAAGCACATAGACGTCGCCGGAATTGGTCACATCGAAACTCATGATGCTAAAATTACGATCGCGATAGGTCAGCTCTATGGCGGCATTCCACTCTTCTTCTAGTTCCGCATTGTAGATGCGGATGTAAAAACTTTCTGTACCCTTGCGCTCATACGGAGGGTTGGTGAAAATGGCAATTTTACTGCGGTCCTGACTCAGTTCTATGATAAACCCACCTCTCGATCTGCGGCGCGAATCCAGCGTTTCAACCAGCTTCGGCTCACTTAAATTTGCGTTGGTATCAAGCGTTCTACACAGCAGTTTACGCACATCCTGCGTGCGGTCGTAACTCTCATAGAACAGGTATTGCACATTGTTGATCATCAAACTTTGCTTGAAATCGACACGTCTGCCTTCCCATTCCCAACGTGGGTTTTTCAAGAGCCAATTCTCGTCCAAACTGTACCTGTCATAATACGCGAAATACTCATCTCTATTCCCAGCAACCAGGCCTGCTGCCGCGGGACGGTAGGTATAGAACCCTGCGTCGCCCACCTGCAATACGCGATCAAACTTCGCACGTCGCGCATTGTATTCCGGACTCCATTCTAAGAGTGGATATGAACCCTGTGCACTGACAGTGGTTAACCCTATGAGTAGCATCCATAAAATCTGGGTGCATTTGTGACGAATTTTCATAAAAACGGTAAAGTTTTTGTACCTTAATAAGGTGTATATACTCGATTGAATGGGTAAGATACGCACCATCAGATTAAATAGACAGCTCATGCGAAGATTAATATGTACCCTGGTTTTAACCGCTTTTGCCTTTGTCGAAGTAAACGCACAGGCCGTAGTGGTTCGCAAACGAGACCTGAACAGTTCTAGTGCCCCGATCAGTCAAAGCATTCGCTCTTCCGCGGTAAATGGCATGAACGGCGGACTCTACTACAGCAGATACAATCACGCCGTGAAACTTAGCCCCGTAGCGCTGTTCGCAGGAGACATCCCATTATCCTACGAGCGTAAGGTGAACGACTACTTCACGCTTGAAGCCGGCGTTGGGATCACCACCTTCAACTTAACCGAAGACCTCATCCGTGGCTACAGCAACCGTGGCGACGGAGAAACCGTTTCGAAACTTTCGTACAGCGGCCTGTTCAACGCGAAGTTTTTCCCTGAGGGAAACGCTTTCCAAGACGGCTACTACGTGGCCTTTAATCTCGGCCAAAGAAACTATGCCCAAGACTTTAACACGACCAGTAGCAATACAGGTATGGACACTTCGGTCAACGAAATGTTCCGCTGGTCCGACATCGGTTTTACTGTAGGCTACCAAAGCCGCCCTTCAGAGCGCATGATTCTTGACTGGTACATCGGTGCAGCGATTCGCCAAAAAAACAGAAGAACCACCGATTACGTTCAAGAGTTTGATCCAGGAAGCGGTTTATTCGTAGGAACGTATGTCTTAAATGAAAGCACCAATACTACTCCTGCTTTACTGGCTGGAGTAAAAATTAGTGTGCTGTTCCGTTAAAGCATTCTCCAAAGAAAAAGAGCATAAAAAAGGCCTTCCAACATCTGGAAGGCCTTTTATTTATATCGGATAATCCGAAAAGTTTACTCTCGTACCTCTACAGCAATCGACTGAATCATTCGATCAGACACTGCCTCAGCAACTCCAAAAGTAGCAACGTCGGTATGGGTAAAGGCTTGCTTTTCCAAGCTCAAACCGCCTAAAAGTGCATCCAAATCCACATTAACATAAAGTTCATCTCCAGGCGATACAGTCAGCACATACGAGCGTGTGCGGTATAAGGCATCAAGTCCCGTGTGCCAAATCAAGGATTGGTCCCCGGCCCCGAGCTGTCCGTCATAATTTATACGGCCGTCTGCTTTTATGAAACGGTACTTAGACGCCCAAGACCAATACATCGCATTAGCGCTTGACAACGGGTGGCTAAGGTCAAATGAAGTCGGATCCGAAGCGTTTTGCGTCTCGTTTAATCCAAGACCTAATGAAAAGCTGATGGCTGTTTTTGTCAAAGGAAGCACCATAGAAGTAGTGGCTGTATCCGAGGTGTTGATGAACCAAACCGGCTCCACCACTTCGCCATCGAAACTCAGGTCCGAAAGGTACAGGTGAAACAGATCAAAAGCGATTGCCGTATCTCCCTTAAATAAGGTGTCTCCTACCTGATGTAGGCTTTGATTCGAGGTGAGCTGGAAATACAGGGTAACCTCCTTCTCGCGATTCCCACAAGAAGCTAATACGATTAGAGAAGTTGCGAGGAGAAGGAGTTTTTTCATGCGGCGCTAGAGTTTAAATACAAATTCACTTTGTAAGTTATCTCGCAAAATTTGGGCCAAAAAGTAGTCTGCGCTGCTCCCTGCATCTGAATAAATTTCAGGAACAAATGATGGACTCAGCCCTAGGAAGAGTTTGTCGATATCAAAATTAACCACGAACACTACATCCCCATTTTCACTGATGTTAAAGTTGCGCTTTTCAGTACGTGTGAGCGCTAAATCTGGAGTCGCCAAACGCCAAGTAAACGTGCTCTTCGGCGTAGTAAAAACCGTATCTGCAGGATCAAACACGCGGCCTTCCATCTGGAAATAGCTGTGTCCTAAATCTTGTCCATTCCACACATCTCCTTTGCTCAACGGATTCGTTAGCTCCAAACTTGCAGGCGGCGTAAACGAACGAGTGCTGTCCAAACCGATCGTATAGTCCAGCTGACCGTTATAGTTCCCTTTCGGCAAATAGGCCAATTTTACTTCGTCCGTAACCAGTACATCTACCATCGAAAGATCACTTTCCGTACGTACCGTATCCTGCTCATCAGCACTCACGTACTCCGCACCGCTTAAGGTCATATACACGTGATCAATCTTGATGACATCTCCATTGACCATATACACCTTCGAAGTATCGAGGATTTCGTTGTCAAAATACTTGAATAATCGGATGTGGATGTTTCGGTTGTCCAAAGCCGCTGGATCAACCACAGGAATGTCGCGCTCACAAGAAGCAAACATCAAAACTGTAGCGATGCCTAAAATCAAATGTCTCATTCGTCTTTTACTTTCAAAAATTCCGGGGCCTGCTCGATCGCTTCCATGATTTGGTCCAGTAAATCATCATTGTCTCTACTGAAGTCAAGCGTCAGCGGCTCCTTAAAGGTAATATTTAGTAAGTTACCCGTGCTCTTCACAAACATACCTGTTTTATCGAAGGCTCGACGGAACCCATCGATAACAACGGGAACTACCACTGGGTTCAATTCTCGAATCAAATGCACGGTACCGCGACGCCCCTTCACAAATGGACGGGTGGTGCCTTGCGGAAAGGTGATGGTCCAGCCAGTTTCCATGGCCCTTTTGATATTTTCTATGTCTTTTGGATCTACTGCACGGTTCACGTTTTTTCCCGCCTCGCGCCAAGTACGCTTGATGCTCACCGAGCCCGCATATTGCATGAGCTTAGGCAGTAATCCGCGTTTCATTGTTTCGGCGGCTGCCACAAAAAAGATGTTCATTTTCGGACGGAACAGCGTAAAGAACGGCACCCGGTTGTAGACCTTATTTTCTGCCGCATTAAACACCTGATACATGGCGCTCACATCTGCGAAATACGTTTGGTGGTTGGACACAAACAGCACACCTCGCTCGGGAAGATCTTTGAGCTTATCTCCACCTACGATCTGCACGCTGTTGAGACGGAAAAATCGGTACCAAGTCACTAAACCAAAGACAAAGATGACCGCCCTTTTGATCAGTAAATTGTAGCCGAAGCTGTCTTTTTTGAATGGATTCAGAGTCATGTATGATTCGCTATGCTTGTGCTAACGGAGCGCAAATATAACGCTTAAGAAAGTAGGGCTACGAATTCTGCCGTCATCATCGCCGTCGCACCCCAAATCACCTCATCCTGATACAAATACGCCGGGACTTGCTCCTTCCCTGTCTTAATCGTGATGGTCGTTTCTCCCACCAATTCATCCGAACAAAGCGCCTCCAAAGGAATCGAAAACGTATATGCAACTTCCGTAGGATCCAGCACCAATTCTGGCCGCTCCTTCCCAAAACTCACAAACGGATGCACCATAAAATCACTCGGTGGAATGTACAGCGGACTCAAGGCGCAGACGATCTCCAAATCCTCAGCGCGTAAACCCACCTCTTCCTGAGCCTCCCTCAAGGCCGTCTCAAGCAAACTACCATCTGTGGTCTCCACCTTGCCGCCAGGAAAACTAATCTGACCGCCGTGGGTCCCATCATACGCAGGGCGCCGCATGTACAGCACCTCCAAATCTCCTTCGGATGGAAAGACATGTATCAGCACCGCAGCCTTCTTGGCACCAGCCACTCGCTCAGCACCCGGCATCGTCATTTTCCGATACCACGGCATCATCGCTTCTCCCAGTCCTTCCACCGGAAGCGTACGCTGCTGCATGTCAAAAAGTCGTTTTCGATTCATTATGCGATAAAAATACCCATGAAGTTGGGCAGCCCATCGTTGCGCTGTATTTTTGTTTTCTATCGCTCCCTAAAACCTAATAGTATATGACTATTACCCAATTCAAATACATCGTTGCCGTAGACAACCACCGCCATTTCGCACGGGCTGCAGAAGCTTGTTTTGTTACGCAGCCTACGCTCAGCATGCAGATCCAAAAGCTAGAAGAAGAGCTGGACATTCTCATTTTTGACCGCAGCAAACATCCGATCGTGCCGACACCACTAGGTGAAAAGCTGATCTACCAAGCTCGAAAAGTGATCTATGAGTCTGACGTACTCGAAAATATGGCCAAGCAAATCAAGGGTTCCTTTGAAGGAGAACTCAACCTCGCAGTCATCCCGACCATTGCCTCTAGCTTGTTGCCGAGATTCATTCCTGAATTCACAAAAAAATACCCGAAGATTCGTCTGCGAGTAGAGGAATTGAAAACTGAAGACATGATCGAAGCGCTTCGAACGGACCGCATCGATGTCGGAATTGCAGCCACTCCGTTAGAAGAAAAGGGCATCATTGAACAACCCTTGTACTATGAGCCTTTCATGGCTTTTGTACCGCAGTACCACCCGATGAATAAGGATACGTTTTTACTGGCCTCTGAGATCAATGCGAAAGAGCTCTTACTCCTGAACGAAGGACACTGTTTTAGAAATAGCGTCTTGAAGATTTGTAATGCCCAAGAAACGGCCACGACAGGGCTGAACATGGAAAGCGGAAGTTTCGACACACTCGTTAAACTTGCGCACCGCGGGCTGGGTATGACTCTGCTGCCTTACCTCACGGCGATCGATCTTCCAGAAAAGTACCGACCTTTCGTAAAGCCGATCGCAGAACCTACCCCTTCGCGGGAGATCAGCTTGCTGCACTCTAGAACACAGCTGAAAATGGAGTGGATCCACGCCATGGGCGATCTGATTAAAGCCGGTATGCCGGAAAAAGTCTTAGAAAAACCGGAGCGTCTAGTTAGCCCATAAAGCTTAGGGCGTACGCAAGAGCGGTAAGGACCGCTACAGCGATCACGTTCAGTACGACACCCCGCGCCATCATATACGGTACGGTGAGCTTACCTGTGGAGAAGACAATCGCGTTTGGAGGAGTCGCCATGGGTAGCATGAACGCACAGCTCGCCCCTAACACGAGGGGCAACGCGAGGAGTTCCATAGGGATGTCAAAGGCTACGGACAGGGTTAACACCAGTGGAAGCATGGCACTGACCAGCGCCATGTTGCTCAAAAATTCCGTAGCAAATACCCCGAGAACGGCCATGACAAGGAGCCAGAAGAATACAGAGGCGCCTTGGAAAGACTGAAGGAATTGGCCCATGTGATCAAACCAAACGCTGGACTGCAACGTACCCGCGAGGGCTAAACCACCGCCAAATAGCACGAGAATCCCCCAAGGCAGTGCAGTAGTATCGCTCCATTCCAAGATGGGCTTTTGCTCCGCTGTGAGGCTAAACAACAGCACAGCGCTCAATAACGAAATGCCGGTATCACTCCATGCGATATGCTCGGAGAGGCTGCCTAAATAAGGACGGATGATCCACAACAGAGCGGTGCCCACAAAAATGATAGCCACCCGTTTCTGCACGGGAGTAAGACCTCCTAATCGTTCCCATTCGGTTTGAATCCAAGCGGCGGTGTCGTGGTTTTCTTTTGAAGAGGAAGTTGCGGGAAGGCTGCGTCGCAGTAGTACATAGGCCACGGTTCCGATCAGTAGTGAAGCGCTCAGGCCGATCGGCAGCCATTCAACAAAGCCAATCTCTCGTGAGAATTGGTCGCTGAGGAATCCGGCAAAAATCATGTTCGGAGGTGTACCGATCAGGGTAGCCATACCGCCGATGTTCGCACTCCATGCGATACTCAACAAAATTGGTCGGCTCATCGCTTCAGATTTTGCCTTGGGAAGTACGGCAAGTACACTTGTGGCGATAGGCAGCATCATGATCGAGGTTGCCGTGTTTGAAATCCACATGGACATGCAGCCCGTGGCCAGCATAAAACCTAATAGCAAACCGCTATTACCAGTGCCTGTTTTACGCAAAATCCATAAAGCGATTCTGTAGTGCAGTTTGGTCTTTTCAAGCGCTAGAGCCAGGACAAATCCACCAAAAAATAAATACACGAGCGGATGGGCGTAGTAAGTCCCCATGGATTTCGCTTCGGTGATGCCAAAAAGGGGAAATAACAGCAGGGGCAGCAACGCAGTGACCGCTAGATGTACCGTTTCGCTCATCCACCATATCATCATCCAAAAAGCGATGCCGAGTAGCGTGTATTCAGGCGAAAATGCTCCGTACCACGAAAAAAGAAATGCGACGATGGGCCCAAGGGCACGAATGAGGAGTGTACTTTTGCTCATGAAAAATGTGCACTATGAAATTGGTTTTTGCTACGCATAATGCGAACAAGTTACAAGAGGTCAGGGAATTATTGGCGCCAAAATATGAAGTTATTGGACTTACGGAATTAGGCGACCATGAGGACATCCCTGAAAACGAACCTTCACTGCAAGGCAATGCACTGATCAAGGCACGCACCATTTGGAAAAAATACGGACTGAGCTGCTTTTCCGACGATACCGGACTCGAGATCGATGCACTCGATGGTGCCCCCGGAGTATACAGTGCCCGATACGGTGGACCCCAAAAAGATCCTGAGCAAAACATGGCGAAAGTTTTAGAGGGACTCCAAGGTAAAGATGATCGCAGCGCAAGATTCCGCACCGCAGTAGCACTCATCCTAAATGGTGAAGAGCATGTATTTAACGGTATTGTGGAAGGCCATATTCGCACCGAAAAAAGTGGTGCAAAAGGTTTCGGATACGACCCAATTTTTCAACCAGAAGGCTGCGACATTACTTTCGCCGAGATGGACAGCGCAGAAAAAGGGCGCATCTCACATCGAGGACGAGCGATTGCTGCACTTGTTGAGTTTTTAGCCTAAAAACGGGACGCCTCCTTTTCTTACAAGCTATTACTCTTCCTCTGCTTCGATTTCCTCTGGACGATTAAAGAAGCTGAAATTTACGTGACCGTATCGACGGTGCTCCACAAATCCGGGCAAATGACTCAAATCCGTCTGGTCACTGTGCTCGATAATGGCCTCTCCACCCTCGGCTATAAGCTCATTTTGTATGATCGCTGTGGCCAATTCTTCGTACCCCTCAAAATCATACGGAGGATCCGCAAAGACAATATCATATTGCGTAACGGCTCGCCGCACCCACATCAGTGCATCGCCTTGTACCGTTTGAATATCCACCCCGAGCTCCTCGGCAGTTTTCGAGATAAAGCGGACGCACTGTTTATTCATGTCTACACACGTCAACTCTAGCGTCCCACGAGAGGCAAATTCATAGCTGATATTTCCCGTACCTGCAAACAGGTCTAAAACACGTAAATCCTCGAAATAATAGCGGTTATTTAAGATATTGAACAAAGCTTCCTTACCAAAATCCGTGGTCGGACGTGACGGCAAATCTTTCGGTGCCATGATGCGCTTGCTGCGCCATTTTCCACTTACTATTCTCATAAACGTAACAAAAGAGCATACGCTCCGGGATCCCAACCCTGCATGGCACTAGAAATCTGTGCCCAATTTTTAGATTTAAATAGACTTAATTCGGCAAAATAAGGGGCAATAAACTCCTTATAACTCGCCGCCTCAAAGCCGCTAAGCTCCAATTTTAAGGTCGCCCTGTCGTACCCAAGCTGCTCCACAGCATTCCCTAAATGATAGATGAACTCTTGCTGGTCCGAACACGGATAACTATTGACCAATTCCCATTTTCCTTCCTTTGCTGCCAGAAACAACATGCGACTGCCGAGCAAATGCACCCAAACCTCTTCGCCTTGTTTCGGAGATAGGGCCTCCATCTGTGACAACCACAAATGCTGCACTTCTGCCTTCGTTGTGCTTGCTAGCGATTTCTCCTGTTCTGACAACACGGCAAGTAGCTCCATACCAAGCTTTGCTGAACGGTCGGTATAATTCACGGTACCACCGAGCAACTTTGCTGCCCACTCTGCTGTATCTGAAGCAAACGCCTCCGGCAACAGGGTCGCGTTATCGAAAGCCACAATGAGTTTCACCTGGGACGGACGCTCCGGAAAACCACCCAACACTTCCTCCAAAGGATCGATCCCGAGCTCTTGTGCTGGAATAAACCCCGTCATATACACTTGACGGTTGGTTACGTGACGTACCAAAAAAGAAAGTCCATCCTGAGCATACAGGATGGACAATACACTTTCCTCTGCCTTCGCGTTTTGGAAGGCTGGATCTATATTATTCTGCTTTACAGTAAGAGTTCTCGTAGTTACCACTGATTGTAGGTTCTGTTAACGACCCGATCGTCAAAGACGTGTTTTCAACTGTGCTAAACGCTTGCGGGTAGGTTGAAGCAATATCGGCAAAAATCGTTTTGTAAGGAGCGCTCACCTCGAAAGTTGCTACATCCACACCGTTCTTGGTGATTTGACCTGCATCCATTGTAAAAGTAGAATCCGTACCGTTAATGGTTCTCAACGTTTGTGCATCAAAGCCTTCACCAAACAAAGCCACAGCAACAGGCTCTTGACCCAAGACACGAACGATGACTGAATCTTTATTCATGTCCTTCTGGTATACCTTATCGTAATACATGAAGTTAGTATCCTTACGCTCAATAATGTTGATGACACCTGTATCTACGAATCCAACCAACTCATCGATCGAAGCAGAGAATGCACCATTTTCGCTCTTGTACGCCAATTGCGCTTCGCGAATACTTTCCAACTGCTCAGTCACATCACACAAACGTGTGCGCTCAATGCGTTGAAATTTAATAGGTTGCATAATACTGTTGTAAATACGAACAGTCAAATAAGCTGAAAGTAGGATGAGAACTACTTTGATTCCGAGTTGTACCTTTGAATTCATGGTCTAAATCAACGTTTATGGCCTCAAAACTACAATAATTTTTAATTGCTCGCCACCCAATCTACATACTCTGACCTAAAAGGTTTCTTTCCTTTTGAACCGACCCCGGATCAAGACCTCTTGCTGCGTAAACTCGCCGTGTATTTGAGTATCAAAAGAATCCTTCCTGAGGTGATGATCGTCAAGGGATTTGCAGGAACTGGGAAGACGACGATTCTGCGAAGTGTGGTGGCATTGCACCGCAAGCACGGAAAAAAAATTGTCCTGATGGCACCTACCGGTCGTGCTGCCAAAGTGCTGAGCGGAGCAACTAAAAGAAGCGCCTATACCATTCATCGCTCCCTCTACAGACCCCGCGTTGGCTCTGGAGGAACGGCAAGTTTTGTACTGGCGAATAATCCGCACAAGAACACCACTTTTGTCATCGATGAGGCCGGTTTGGTAGCCACTAGAAACGACAGCACCCTGGGCGGAAACTCGTTGCTAGATGACCTGTTGGAATTTGTATTTACCGACCCCACAAACAACCTTATTCTCGTCGGGGATCCAGCTCAGCTGCCTCCGGTGGGCCAACCACAAAGCCCTGCATTATCCGCAGACTACTTCCTCGGCTCGGGAATCAATGCGACGGAGCAGACCTTGAGAAATGTAACCCGTCAAGCGCTCGATAGTCATATCTTAAAAAATGCCACTTTACTGCGCACGCTGATCGAAGAAGACAGCAGCGAACCCCCGCTATTGGAGGCTGGTCCAGACCTGATTCGAGTAGAAGACGGTTACCAATTGCAAGACATTTTCGAGGAACTCTATAGCGGCAGCAGCGAGGGCAGCACCATGATCGTTCGAAGCAATAAAAAGGCGAACAGCTACAACCAGGGCATTCGAGGGCGGATTAAATTTCAGGAGGATCAGATTTCCGCCGGTGACCAATTCATGGTCGTCAAAAACAACTACTTCTGGCTCCCTGAAAAAAGCAAAATGGGCTTCATTGCAAATGGCGAGATCGGCGAGGTCAAGTCCATCCGAAACATTCACGAGCGCTATGGCCTCACCTACTGCGAAGCCACCGTTTGGTTTGTCGACTACCCAGAAGAAGCTGCGATAGACGTCCTGCTCAACCTCACCACACTCACCACCGAAGGACCTGCGCTGAGTGCCGCACAGAACAACAGTCTGTACGAGCAGATGATGGCGAAATACAGCTACCTCAGCAGCAAAAGCAAAAAGTACGAAGCTGTTAAGAATGACCCCTACTTCAATGCCTTGCAGGTGAAGTTTAGTTATGTCATCACCTGTCACAAAAGCCAAGGTGGACAGTGGGAACAAGTAGTGATCGAACACCCCTATTTGCCAGACGGCCCCTCTCCTATTTATTATAAGTGGCTGTACACGGCCTTGACGCGTGCGAGCAAAAAAGCATTTTTAGTGGGGTTCCCACCGAATTGGTTTGAAGAAGTATCTTAGCACATTCTTAGAAACAAAAGTAAAGAACCACATGAAATATACCATAGCAAAACTGGTGTTTTGGATCAGCGGATGGAAACTTGATGCGACTCTAGAACTCCAGAAAAAATCCTTGAATACAGTCACAATAGCTGCGCCGCACACCTCTAATTGGGACATCGTGTATTCTTTGGGTGCCTTTTGGCTGATGCGCATGCCCGTAAAGTTTTTGATCAAGGACTTCTATATGAATTGGTACTTCTTTGGTTTTTTCAAATGGCTTGGCGGCATCGGTGTGAACCGTAAACAACGCTCCAACCTCGTGGAAACAAGTGCCCAAATTTTACGCGATACGGACTTTAACTTGATGATCTCACCAGAAGGGACTCGCAAACGCGTAGATCAGTGGCGCATGGGCTTTTACCACATCGCTAAACAAGCAAACGTGGGCATTTCCCTAGGGTATCTGGATTATGCCAAAAAATCGGCGGGACTCTTAGATGTGGTAGCTGTCGGTGAACTAGAGGATACTTTAAATCAAATTCAGGCCCTATATAAAGAAGTACAGGGCAAGCAACCGGAGCTCTACAACCCTAACATCTAGTAAGCCGTCGTGCATTTCCCTGAACTTAATTTCCCGGAAGCCACTTCCACGCACATCCAAACGCGCGTGCATGGAGAACACCTTCAAATTTGGGACATAGTTCGCAAAAAATGGCTTGTAGCAACGCCTGAAGAATGGGTGCGTCAGCATACCCTTGCCTACCTTCAGCTGTTAGGGTATCCGGCTTCTTTAATGGCCATCGAAAGTGGGCTCACCACAGGACACAAACTTAAACGCAGCGATGCGCTCATCTACAATGCGGGCAAACCATATATTTTAGTCGAATGTAAGGCGCCACACGTGAAATTGAGTCAGGCGACCTTTAATCAGGCGTTTAACTACAACACAACGCTTCGAGCGCCATTTATCTATCTGACCAACGGGTTGCAGCATCTGTTTTGGGACTGCACTTCGAACGCGCAGATTGCTGCGCTACCGAACTATAACGCGTAAGCCGTTACTTCTAGCGCAAACGGTCTAGTGAACGGATTTTTTTCTCATCGTTCTGGATTCCCTTGGAAGCCATAAAGGCAAGAACCACGAGGATAAATGGCATGATAGCTCCCCAACTTGCGGAAGCTGCAGTGGAATTGATCAAATAAATCAAATACCCGAGAACGATCAAACTGACCATCATACCGAGGCGCACGACGAGCAGTTGCAGGTTGCGGTTCTTAAACAACAAAATGGCTCCACTAAAAAGTGCCATACATGTTCCGAAACCGCCAAAAGAACCTGGATGCGCCGTAGCGGCAAAGAAAGTTCCATCCAACTGGTACAGCGGTAAAAAGAAGGCAGATACAGCGCTAATGATCGCTGCTGCAAATAGATATAACGTCTGAATGCGTTGAATCATCCTTTGAAGTATTTAATAAAGTTCTAAAAAAACAGTACTGCAAGGTAGTTAGTAGCGCGGAAACTCTTTATTATTGTAGTCAGAAAGACCGGACGACACCATTCGTGTGAACGTCATTTGAATATCTATTTCCACAGAACATGTTGAGTGAAAAGGATTTGCAGGCTCGCAAATTGCCTGAATTAAAAGAATTGGGCACCTCATTATCTATTCCTAAAGCCAAATACCTCAAAAAAGGAGAGCTCGTCGAAGCTATTCTTCAGGTTACCGGTCAGAAAGATACCGCTAGCGCAGAAGCTACTTCCGCGCCAGCAAAGCCGCAACAACAAGAGCAATCTGCTCCAAAACCGCAGCAGAACCGCAATGAAACCAGTACTACTCCTGGTGAAAAACCACAACGCGGACCGCGCAAACCCAACGAACGTAACGATCGTGGAGAACGCAAGGAACGACCGCAACAGCCCCGAGGCGAAGGTGGTAAAGAGAAGACCCCGAACCCGCAAGGCAACGAGCGTAACGACCGCAATAAAAATCGCAACGAGCGCAATGATCGTAATGTGAAAAACAATGATAACCGTAACGAGAATCGTAGAAAACGTCCAAAGGAATTCCATTTCGAAGGCATCATCGCTAATGAAGGTGTTTTGGAAATCATGCCTGACGGCTACGGATTCCTAAGAAGTTCAGATTACAATTATTTGAACTCCCCGGATGACATTTATGTAAGTCAAAACCAGATTCGCAGTATCGGTCTGAAAACTGGTGATACTGTAAGTGGTGAAGTACGCCCTCCTCGTGAAGGTGAAAAATATTTCCCGCTCGTTAAAGTGAACAGCATCAACGGCCGTACTCCAGAGTATGTGAGAGATCGCGTTTCTTTTGAACACCTTACCCCATTATTCCCGGACGAAAAATTTGACATCACCACGCGTCAGTCGTCAGTATCTACGCGTATCATCGATCTGTTCTCTCCTATCGGAAAAGGACAGCGCGGTTTGCTCGTAGCACAACCGAAAACCGGTAAAACCACTTTGATGAAAGAGGTGGCGAATGCTATAGCAGCAAATCATCCGGAAGCTTACATGATTGTGCTTCTGATCGATGAGCGTCCAGAGGAAGTGACCGACATGAGCCGCAGCGTAAATGCTGAGGTAGTGGCTTCTACCTTCGACGAGCCGGCAGATCGCCACGTGAAGGTTGCGAACATCGTTTTAGAGAAAGCAAAGCGCATGACCGAATGTGGTCACGATGTGATCATCATGCTTGACTCCATAACGCGTCTAGCACGTGCCTACAATACCGTAAGCCCTGCATCGGGTAAGATTCTTTCCGGTGGTGTGGATGCGAATGCACTGCAGAAGCCGAAACGCTTCTTTGGAGCAGCTCGTAATATCGAAGGCGGTGGTTCTTTGACCATCCTAGCAACTGCACTGATCGATACGGGTTCTAAAATGGACGAGGTCATCTTTGAGGAATTCAAGGGTACCGGTAACATGGAAATGCAACTCGACCGTAGAATCGCCAACCGTAGAATCTGGCCAGCGATCAATCTTATCGAAAGTGGTACTCGTAAAGAGGATCTACTCCTTGCACCGGATGTACTTCAGAGAATGTGGATCATGCGTAAATATCTTGCGGACATGACCCCTATCGAAGCCATGGAATTCTTGAAGGAACGCATGCGTCAGACGAAGGACAATGCAGAATTCTTGATCTCGATGAACGGATAATTCGCCGTTCAACATTCAGCGAACATAACAAGGCAGCTTCTCTATTAGGGAGGCTGCTTTTTTTTGCGGTGAAAAGGGCTCAGTGTGCTAGACTTCGCTAGCGAACTGCTTTTCGTACAGGTTGTGGTAGGCGCCTTTCGCTTCTAGAAGAGCCGTGTGACTGCCGACTTCGACTACCTGTCCTTTGTCCAAAACGATGATGCGATCGGCATGCTGAATGGTAGAAAGGCGGTGAGCGATGATGACCGAAGTGCGGTCTTGGGTAAGCGCGATCAAGGCGCGTTGGATGAGTTCCTCGGTGTGTGAATCGATACTCGAGGTTGCTTCATCCAGAATCAACACACTAGGATTGGTGATGTAGGCTCGAAGAAAAGCCAAAAGTTGGCGCTGTCCAGCACTGAGTACCCCGCCCCGTTCTTGAACGTTATAATCCAGTCCCTGCGGCAATCCTTCGATAAATTCTTCAATACCAATCTCTCGGGCAGCCTGCATGATTTGCGCATCTGTGATGTCCCCTTCACCTAAAACGATGTTTGAACGCACTGTATCGGAAAACAGGAAAACGTCTTGAAGTACTAAGGCAAGCTGCGTTCGTAGCGCATGTAAATCTAAGGTGGTCAATTCATGCCCGTCGATCGTCACCGAACCGCTCTGGTACGGATAAAAGCCCATGAGTACAGAAATGATGGTACTCTTTCCTGCTCCGGTTGCTCCGACAATGGCCACCGTTTCACCAGGTGCAACGGCAAAAGACACGTCGCGCAAAATGGGCTCATCGGCTTGATAGTGGAAATGTACATTCTTAAAGTCAATAGCGCCTTGAAGTTCGGACAACTGAACCGCACCGTTTGGTTCGATATCCGCAGTATTGTCCAGCAAGTTCAACACACGTTCCGAGGCAACCATCCCCATCTGTAGCGTGTTAAAGCGGTCGGCAAGCTGGCGAAGTGGACGAAAGAGCATGCCCACGAAAATGATCATCGCGGTAAGCTCCCCTACTGTGACAGAACCTCCCGTGGCAGCATTCATCCCTCCGTACCAAACGGCAAGACCGATGGAGATAGCGCTGAGTACTTCGATGATTGGGAAAAATAAAGCGTAATAAAAGATGCTGCGAACGTTTGCCTTGCGGTGACGGTCGTTGATCGCTTCAAATTTATCGTACTCCTGCGCCTCACGACCGAAGGCTTGTACTACAGCCATACCACCGAGGTGTTCTTGTACAAAAGTGTTGAGGTTGGAAATTTCCGTACGCACCTGCTGAAAGGATTCTTTGATTCCCCGCTGGAACCAGCGCGTTGCGATGAACAGCACAGGAATGATGGAGAGGGAAACTAGGACGAGAATTGGGTTGAAAAAGAAGAACATGGCGCCAACCATGACTAAGATACGGAACAGGTCGCCAAAAATGACCAAAATACCTTGAGAGAAAATCTGTGAGATCGTTTCGATATCCGACACCACACGCGTCACCAGCTGCCCGATCGGCGTTTTATCGTAGAAACTGTGCGTGAACGTTTGCAGTTTATCGTACAGCTCTATGCGGATGTCCTTGATAATACTTTGTCCTAACCAATTCGCAGCATACATAAAAGCGAACTGCCCTAAACTCTCCACGACCAACAGTCCCACCAAAATAAGGGTCAGGTTCAGCAGCATCGGAGCATCGCTACCTAAAATAGCATCATCGATCACCTGTCGAATAAGGATAGGACGTGCAGTCCCCATGGCGCCTAAGACTACGGTGAGCACCACCGAGAAAATAAAGAGCATGCGGTACGGTTTGGCATAGGCCAAAACCCTCACAAATAATTTGAAATCAAAGGCTTTTCCACCGACTTTCGACATGCTACAAGTTGTTGTACGTTACTCCCGATAAATATAAGCCCTGAGCGGGGGCGCTTGTTCCCATAGCGCCTCTATTTTTTTCTGCCAAACGCTCCGCAAACTCTTCCACGCTCCACTTGCCTCGACCCACCTCATAAAGTGAACCGACGATAGCGCGCACCATGTTTCTGAGAAAGCGATCTGCTGTGATGTGAAACACCCAAAGCTCACCCTGCTGCACCCACTCCGCGCGTCGAACATCACAAAGTGTGGTTTTATTGTCCGATCCACTTTTACAGAAAGAGGCAAAATCTGTTGCGGGCAACAAGAGCTGAGCCGCGGCATTCATCTGCTGAATGTTCGGCAACTCCTCCACCATCCATGCCGTGTTGCGGTAAAATGGCGAACCCGTATCGCAGAGGTAGTACTCGTAACTTCGAGAAACGGCGTCGAATCTGGCATGCCAATCCGCGGGAACTTCGCGAATGTCATAGATGCGAATTGCGGGATGGATGAATCGGTTTAATCGGTATTTCAAATGCTCTAGATCTCGTATACCCGTGGCCAATTCTGGCTTCCAATCAAAATGAACGTACATTTCCTTCGCATGTACCCCCGTATCTGTACGTCCAGCTCCCATCGAAGAAATTTCCTGCCGTAACAGCTGCGTTAAGGCTGCATCGAGCGCTCCTTGAACGGTCGTGTCCGAAGGTTGTATCTGCCATCCGCAAAACGGAGCACCGTCATAGGCCAATCTCAAGAGTGTACGCATTATTTTTGGAGCTAATTCTAATTCAAAGGTACGCCTGTGGCTACAAAAAGGACAAAAATCCTCCTACTCTCTGACAACCACTCCCACATGGACGATCGGATACTCGAATTTGCCCGCGGCGTAGACATGATCTGGCATGCGGGCGACATCGGTTCGCACGAGAGCATGGATGCCCTTGAAGCCACTGGAAAACCGGTGGTAGCGGTCTATGGCAACATCGACGACCACACCATGCGCGGGCGCTATCCGCTCCATCAAAAGTTCGTACTGAATGGGGTAAAGGTCTGGATGACGCACATCGGAGGCTACCCTCCGAAATACAACAACCGCACAAGAGATACCATCAGCCGTGAGCAGCCGGATCTGTTCATTTGCGGCCACAGTCACATCTTAAAGGTGATGAATGACAAAAAAATAAATTGTCTCCATATGAATCCTGGAGCCATAGGGCACCACGGTTTCCACAAGATGCGCACCATGCTTCGGTTTGACCTGGTTCAACCGACCGAAGGAATGAAGGGAAAAGTCGACAACCTAGAGGTCATAGAATTAGGAAAACGAGGTCAACTCGTTTAATTTTGCGCTTTAACGGTTTTACACATGTCAACTGCACTTCACGCCATCACTCCAGTGGATGGTCGCTATGCTTCAAAAACAGAAGCACTTTCTCAATATTTTTCAGAGTTCGCGCTCATCAAATACCGCGTACGCGTTGAAATAGAATACTTTATTGCCCTGTGCGAGAGCGAGCTTCCACAACTTGCGGGGATAGACGCATCAAACTTTGAACCCCTCCGCGATTTGTACCGCAACTTCTCCACAGAAGACGCGCAAAAAATCAAGGACATCGAAAAGGTGACCAACCACGATGTAAAAGCAGTGGAGTACTTTATCAAAGAGGCTTTCGAACGCATGAATCTGACCCAGTTTTCAGAGTTCATTCACTTCGGCTTGACCTCTCAGGACATCAACAATACCTCTATCCCTCTTTCCATCAAAGATGCGTTAGAGCAGCAAATCTACCCTGAACTAGAAGGTCTGATCGAAGCAATCGACGCATCTGCTAAGGCGTGGTCACACATTCCTCTTTTAGCGCGTACGCACGGTCAACCGGCATCGCCTACGACCTTGGGTAAAGAGTTTGAAGTATTCACAGCGCGCTTGAAAGGACAGCTTGCACAACTCAAAGCCATCTCGCACAGTGCCAAGTTTGGCGGTGCAACCGGGAACTTTAATGCCCACGCAGTGGCTTTCCCAGACCGCAAGTGGCACCAGTGGGGCGATAATTTTGTGGCCAACTACCTCGGCCTATCGAGAAGTTACCCGACCACTCAGATCGAGCACTACGATAATATGGCCGCGCAGTTCGACGCACTCAAACGTATTGACACCATTTTCATCGATTTCTGCCGCGACGTATGGACGTATGTGAGCATGGATTACTTCAAGCAAAAAATCAAGGCCGGAGAAGTAGGTTCTTCAGCAATGCCGCATAAAGTCAACCCAATCGACTTTGAGAACGCGGAAGGCAACTTGGGCCTTGCAAATGCACTCTTCGAGCATCTTTCTTCGAAGCTACCTATCTCCCGTTTGCAGCGTGATTTGACCGATTCTACGGTATTGCGCAACGTGGGCGTGCCTTATGGACACTTGCTCATCGCCATCGCGAGCATGAACAAAGGTCTTGGTAAACTTTTGGTGAATGAAGCAAAGATTGCTATTGACCTCGAGGCCAATTGGGCCGTGGTCGCTGAAGCCATCCAAAACATCCTCCGTCGCGAAGGATACCCAAAACCGTATGAAGCATTGAAAGCGCTTACACGAACGAACAGCGCCATCACAGCAGAAAGCATCTCCGAATTTATAACTACCTTAGAAGTAAACGATAGCATCAAAGCCGAGCTCCGCAACATTACGCCGAGCAACTACATCGGACAGATGAGACACTCCTAACTTCTCAGACTATGAAAAAGATCTTAAGTATCGGAGCGGCTGTCCTTGGGGCAGCCGCTTTTTTTGGCCTCTACCAGTACTTCCGCACCCCGGAATCTGCACTAGAAGCAACACCCGAAGTCATTGTAACCTCCGCTGAATTTGCTCAGGCGCTGCGCGCTGAAACCATCGAGACGGGCGACTTTGTCCAGCTTTCCGGTGAGGTGGTCGCCGCGGAATCCAGCAGTTTAGAGCTTCGTGGTGGTGTGCTCATCACACGTGCACAGGCGCAACAAAACAAACCTTGGCCCGAGAGCGGAACTCATAGTTTCAAGTGCAAGTTTAACGGTGTGGAGGTCGATGAGTTCTTTGGTGATACCTTATACCGACTTAACGACGGTTTTCTTCTCGACGCGGCGAACTCTGAAGATTTGGACTAAGCCGATAGCAAAGAATACGGTGAGCGCTAGTGCTGAATTTCTTAAGTCGCCCGTGATTGCTTCGAGCAAACCGATGCTGAACATGCCCAAAGTGGTTGCCAATTTTTCCATGACGTCGTAAAAACTAAAATACGTCGTTGGGTCGTCGGTGTCCGGCAACATCTTGCTGTAGGTAGATCTCGAAAGGCTCTGTACGGCTCCCATCACAAATCCGAGGACGCCACCTACGATGTAAAATTGGCCAGGAGTCTGAACGAAATAGGCACAAAAACACAGCACCATCCAAATCACGACCCCTATTTTGATGGCGTACAGGTTGGTGGTGCGTTCGCTCAAGCGGGCAAATACGACCGAGCCGAGAATTGCTACGAATTGGATGATGAGAATGGTCATGATCAGTTGTGAAGATTCCAGGCCGAGCACTTTCGAGCCGAAAACTGCAGCGAGTAATATGATCGTCTGCATGCCCACGCTGTACCAGAAAAATCCACCCAAGAAAATCCGAAGCATTTTATCCTTGCTAAACTCCTTCACCACTAAAATCAATTCCTCCCAGCTCTTCCAGAACAATTTTCCTTCGAAGTAATCCTTCACCTCGTCTTTCGGCAGTTTACGAATCGCCGGCAATCCGAAGCCTAGCCACCATACCCCCGTGATCAAAAACGAAGCACGAGAGGCAACTCCAGCATCTGCAAATCCAAAAGTCGTCGGCATCTGCACCAGAACAAGGCACAAGATGAGCAATAATGCACTGCCGAAATAGCCTAACGAAAACCCACGTGCCGAGAGTCGATCCTGCTCCCGCTCACTGGCAATCACAGGAAGATAACTGTTGTAAAACACGATAGATCCGGTAAACCCAACACTCGCAAAATAGGCGAGGTACAGCCCGAGGTAAGGATTCTCTGCAGTCATGAGTCCCATCAAGGACGTACTGACGGCTCCCAGAATCATGAAAACCTGCATGAATATTTTTCTTCGTCCCGTGCGATCAGCCATAGCGGCGAGGTAAGGACTTAGAATACTAATGGTTAAAAACGACGCCGCAACGACATAAGAGTAGATGACCGTATTTTGCCACGTAGCTCCCAAAAACTCCACGGTATTGCCGTTTGCTTTGGTCATTTCTTCATAATAAATCGGAAAAAGAACCGTGGAGATGACCAGAGAGTAGACCGAATTGGCCCAATCATACATGGCCCAACCTCGTTGTGTAGCGTTAAATTTCATGGGGTTAATTTACAATTTCTCCTCGGCATTATATTTGATATCTTGTGGTCATCTAACAATGAATCGACATGAAAAATTGGATCCTTTCTTTGGTGTTCTTAGGAACGATTATGGGTGTGCAAGCACAGGACATGATCATCTTCAAGGACAAGACTATTGAAGAAGTTAAAATCGTAGAGGTTACTCCGGACTACATCAAATACCGTGAGTTCGAAGCACCAGCCGATGCGGTTACTTTCAGCGTAGAGCGCGACTACATCAAAAAATTGGTGTTTGAAAGTGGTCGTGTGATGGACATGAGTACGGAAATGATCAACGATAAACGCGTCTACGCAGGACAAAGAGATCGCGCCATCAAACTAGATGTTGCCGGTGTCAGTGGAAACTACACGTTCATCACCTACGAGCAAGCGATCGATCCAGGTTCCTCTTGGGAAGCAGGTATCATCTTTATCGGAGCGGGTTTTGAGTCCAACATTTGGAGCGAAGAAAACGCGATGGGTGCGGGCATCAATATGGGCTACAAGTTCAAAAGAGCACCCAACTTTTACATGCAACGCATGCGCTACGGACATATTCTACGCGGCGCCTACATCAAGCCGAACATGTTTGTGAATATTTTCAACTACGACATGGTGGATTACGACCACCCACCAGATCCAGTAACCTTCACCTACCCTACTACACGTGAATTTGCCGTTGCAGGTTCCTTACAACTAGACTTTGGTAACCAGCTGGTATTCTCCGACAGATTCCTAGTAGATTATGCAGTAGGTATCGGGTACGGCTTCACAACAAAAGATACTTGGAACCTGACCAATTATGGATTCAACGGTGGTTTTAGTGGTGACTCAGGCCTACCTTATACGTATAACTTCACCCTACGTATTGGGTATTTGATGCCGAAGGACTAACGATTATTGCGCAGCATTATCAACGTTGCTCATCACACCAAGCCCCTGCTTTCTTTTGGAAGTGGGGGCTTTTTTTATGGACCTCACTTCTACCACGCCTTTGCCTAACCATAGGGACAAAAAAACCCGGTGCTTCGTTAGAAACACCGGGTCTATATTCAAGTTCTGCTAAACGCTCTGCTTATTGTGCATTTTGCGTTTTGATCAAATTCAAGGCAGATCCTGCTTTGAACCATTCGATCTGTTGAGCATTGTACGTGTGGTTCAAAAGAACCGAGTCTTTGCTGCCGTCAGCATGTACAACCTCTAACGTAAGCTGCTTTCCAGGAGCAAAATCTGCAAGATCTACAAAGTTGAACGTGTCGTCTACTTTGATCAAGTCGTAGTCCGCTTCGTTCGCGAAGGTTAGACCCAACATTCCTTGCTTTTTCAAGTTCGTCTCATGGATACGAGCGAATGACTTTACTATCACCGCACGAACACCCAAATGACGTGGCTCCATTGCGGCATGCTCACGTGAAGAACCTTCTCCGTAGTTGTGATCACCTACCACGACAGTAGGTACACCTGCTGCTTTGTAGGCACGTGCTACGTTTGGAACTTCGTCAACAGAACCGTCCAATTGGTTGGTTACTGCGTTCGTTTCCTCCGTGTATGCATTGACCGCACCGATCAAACAGTTGTTCGAGATGTTATCCAAGTGACCGCGGTAACGCAACCATGGACCCGCCATAGAGATGTGATCTGTAGTACACTTGCCTAACGCTTTAATCAAAAGCTTTGCACCAGTGATATTCTGACCGTCCCATGGAGCAAATGGAGCAAGGAGCTGCAAGCGCTGAGAATCTTCAGCTACAACCACGTCTACGCCCGAGCCGTCTTCTGCCGGAGCTTGGTATCCATTGTCCTCCACTGCAAATCCTGCAGAAGGCAATTCATGTCCTGTCGGCTCTGCCAAGCGAACTGCTTCACCGTTTTCATTAACGAGCGTGTCGGTTACTGGATTGAAATCTAGTTTTCCTGAAATCGCAATCGCCGCGACCATCTCTGGAGAGGTTACAAAGGCGTGTGTATTCGGGTTACCGTCAGCACGCTTCGCAAAGTTTCTATTGAACGAGTGAACGATCGAGTTTTTCTCTTGCTTTTCAGCACCTTCACGCGCCCACTGACCGATACATGGTCCACAAGCATTCGTAAAGATTCGAGTTCCGTCCAGCTTGTTGAAGGTATCCATCAAACCGTCACGTTCTGCTGTAAAGCGAACTTGCTCAGATCCTGGGTTGATCCCCAAGATGGCTTTTGGCTTGATGCCCTTGTCTACGGCGTCCGCAACGATAGAGGCAGCACGTGTCAAATCCTCGTACGAAGAGTTCGTACAAGAACCGATCAACGCCCATTCGATATCTGTCGGCCAGTTGTTCGCTGCCGCTTTTTCCTTCATTTCTGCTACCGGTGTAGCTAAATCCGGAGTAAACGGTCCATTCAAGTGCGGAGTCAATTCATCTAGATTGATCTCAATAACTTGGTCAAAGTACTGTTCTGGGTTCGCATACACCTCAGCGTCACCAGTCAAGTGTTCCGCTACTTTATCCGCAGCATCTACTACATCCTGACGGCCTGTAGCCGCAAGGTAACGACGCATACTGTCATCGTAACCGAAGGTTGAAGTCGTTGCACCGATCTCCGCACCCATGTTACAGATGGTACCTTTACCAGTGGCACTCATACTCTCAGCACCTTCGCCAAAGTATTCTACAATAGCACCTGTTCCTCCCTTTACGGTAAGGATGCCAGCCACTTTCAAAATCACATCTTTTGGAGCCGTCCAACCGTTTAAGCGGCCGGTAAGCTTCACACCGATGAGTTTTGGGAATTTCAACTCCCAAGGCATTCCTGCCATCACGTCTACAGCATCTGCACCACCGACACCGATAGCAACCATACCGAGACCACCTGCGTTCACGGTGTGGCTATCCGTACCGATCATCATACCTCCTGGGAAGGCATAGTTTTCGAGGACTACCTGGTGGATGATACCTGCTCCTGGCTTCCAGAAACCGATACCGTATTTATTACAAACTGAGGACAAGAAGTTAAATACTTCGTTGTTCTTATTGATTCCTTCTTGGAGGTCTTTATCTGCACCGATACGTGCTTGGATCAGGTGATCAGCGTGTGCTGTTGAAGGCACTGCTACTTTATCCTTACCTGCTTGCATGAACTGCAACAATGCCATCTGTGCGGTAGCATCTTGCATCGCAACGCGATCAGGTGCAAAGTCTACATAGCTTGCGCCGCGCTCGTGCGCTTGTGTTGCACCGCCTTCCCAAAGGTGGGCGTAAAGAATCTTTTCTGCTAGGGTGAGTGGCTTACCCACGGCAGCGCGTGCTGCTGCAATGCGCTCTGGGTAACGCTCATACACCTTGCGGATCATGTCAATATCAAACGTCATAAATTGATGGTTTTATGCTATTAAGCGCCACGAATTTAATCAATTTATACCCTTCGTCCCAAGTGATTTTAGCTAAGATGCAATAGACCACACTGATGCTTGAATGAAAATGAAATTTAACCCTCAGCAGCTGCGATAATCCTAAAAATCAATGAATAAAAACGAGAATTACCGAATCCAGACTTTCAAATTATGGTACCAGCGGTCTCCTTCTAAGCGGATAACATACATACCTGTCGCCCAGCTTGATGTGCCAAAGGCATGTTTTTTTGAGGCATCCCCACTCGCAAGCTGCTTCCCTGCCGTATCGAATACTGAAACACCTACAGGAGCACCCGTAGTGATGGCAAGACGACCACCTTCCTGACGCACGTCGAGGTCCGAAAGTACAGTTTCCATAACGTCGAGAAGCTCGAAGGCTGTCGTATGTGCGCTGTCTTTCACTGGATTAAAGCTCCAGTCCTTTATGGTAACGCTCTTAGCACTATCTGCTACATCCAAACGCACCCAACCGTAGCAAGCAGAGTCATTTTTAACAATACGCAAGCCAAGATAACCGTCCGTCAAAGGACCCGCCCAGTTTGAGTTTGGATAAGCGACACCGTCTACACGAAACGCCATGTACCCGACATCTGTCGTAGAACTGATGCCTGTGAACTCTGCGTTCTCATCGATGGTCGTACCCGGAACTACACGTTCGACATACGCAAAGCCGTTCAGACCTTCTCCCATCGCTAGGTTTCCTTCTAAACTATCACCCGGCAAGAGCATTATAGAGGTCGTATTGCCTAGCTGTCCACCGTCTAGCACGTGCTCGATGGTAAAATCAACAATCGTATCACCGTCCAGATCCAATTCAAAAATACCATCCACAATGGTCGTATCCTCAATGTCGGTGTATTGGTATTGTGCCTGTGCTGCAGTGCTGCCCAAAAGTGCGGCAGCTGCAGTCATGTACTGCTTAACGCGTTGTGATTGTGTTGTACTCATGGGGCAAATATAACTTTAAAAGCGTCGCAGTTCGGGTTCGACTACTGCTTTAACACTAGAAATATCGACAGGTGATGCGGTGAATTGTGAAAGCTGCCTAAGCGCTTCAGTTAATCGCTTGTGCATAGTGCCCGAAGTTGTTGCGGCGATCAAATCATCAAAATACAGATCGATCAATACCGCATGTGGATCCATCTGAAGGAATGTGGTTGTTCGTTTGTACTCCTCTTCCCAGTCGCTCAACTCATTCCATCCTAAAGGTGCATGCTCGCTTCCTTTAAGGTGGCGCTGACTTTGTAGCACTGCTGGCATCGGTCTATTCATACGGACAACTACCTTCCTGCCTGTCGGCCAAGGCGCACGAACCAGAAGCGGCTCCACAATCTTTACTGCTTTTCCACGCTGATTTTCCAGCCATGCACTGTCAAAATCCCATTGCTTGATCTTCTCGTGCTCGAAATAGCCGCGGGCATTAAACGTATCCTTCGTCCTGACTCCGTCGGTTACTGGAACTATCCCCACGGACTCAAGCAAACGCATGGCAAGGGAGGTTCCACTTCTTGGTGGACCTGTAACGACATACAAAGGACGGCTATCAGAATGCGGTAACATTCGCTGCTGTACCTGTTGCGCCGTTCGGGCTTCTTCGTTCATGCCTAGCTGCTTGAAAGCCACCACTAAAGCGCCATGCACCCAAGGTTGGTGGTAGACTACTGCCGTGCTTTCGAGAGCCGTATGCAATACTTCCTCCCAATCTTCGCGCGCCACAGCAAGTCGAATACGTAAGTTGAGAAGATCGATACGACCCTCCGAATCCTTGGACAAGAGCCGCTCCAACGAATCATACTCTTTGGCTTTAACCATGAGTTTTCCCCACAGCACACGCTCTTCTGCCGTAGCGCTGTCAAAAACATGTTCAGGAATTCGAAGTTCACCTCCTTCATGCACCTGCACTAATTCCCTATAGTACCGCCACAGCAAACCTTCCGTTGGTTGCCCCAAGTCTTCCAGCAATACCGCCAATACCTGCATTTGTCCACTTTCGGCCAGTAAACTCGCGGCGAGCTGCTGGTAGCGCAGTGGAGCATCGGGCTGAAGATCGAACTCGCGCAACACCTGCCAAGCGAGCTCCGGACGACCCTCTGCACGCAAGCTTCGTGCGAGGTAGTAGCGATTCTCCAAAAGCCTGACCTCTTGCGGGTTCACGTGCTCAGGCTCCAGATACCCCAGGTCGATCAACGTCTGCAACAGCGGCCCCTCGGGCTGAAGTGGTGCTTCAGTGCTTTGGATCCTTGAAATTATCTCCGTGGACTGGAGTACTGGATCAGGCAGCAGTGCAGAGGGCACAGTGCCTAGCATACTAACCGGCGCTGAAATTTTGTGGATGTTCAAAAGAATAGGTGCGATGTCCAAAAGGTTCAGTCCACTGATTGCCGTCGAGGTGTTCAGTTCAGGTCCACGAGCAATGAACACGCCAAAATGTCGGTGTTCCAGGGCAGGTGCCCCAGCGTGCTTCGGAAGCGCAAGAGGTCTTTGGTGGCCGCTTTTGAATCCGTGATCGGAAATGAGGAGCACATGAGACTCGTCCGTGGTATAGCTCAAGAGGGCGCCCAGGCAGAGGTCGTGAAGACGGTAGGCGGCCTCGATAATGAATTGGTATTTTGTGAAAGAAGCGTCATCGATACCGTCCAATTTTGGCGGCGCATACTTCATGCCCAAATGCTTGAAATGATCCAAAGCATCGAAATAGACGCTCGCGTGCCCGCCCGGTCCGTGCTCGAGCGCATAGGTAGCCATAGTCTGAACATTCAAGGCATGGGTGATGATCTTCAAAACGCTCCGCGCAACCGCGTCTTCACCGGTTATTTCTATTCCAGGAAAAAACGCAGCCACCGCAGCAGCAGGCAACTCTTCAGGAGACAGCATGAGTTGTTCTAGAATATGCGCATGACTGGATGGGTGAACGCCATCGTGCAACCAGCGGGCATCTTCACTCGCTGCGAGGTTGGAGATCCGTAGAGCGCCCAAACGACTCGCCGTAGCGGGGTGTGAGGGCCACCAAGCAACTGTGGTCGCTGGAATACCGCTGGCTTCTAAATAGTCCCAAACCGTTGGAACCTGAATACTGCTTCCGCGTACGGCCCGGATAGCACCCTCATGTATCTCGGTAAAGCCATGAATGCCATGAGCAGAGGGCCAGGAAGACGTAGCGATGGAGGTCCAAAGCATGGGACTGATCGGCGGATCGAGGGTGGCGAGGTTGGCACGAGCTGCGCCGTTCATCAGTGCAGTAGTTGCCGGCATGGCGCCGCGCTCGAGTAAAGGCAACATGACCTCCCAGTCGGCTGCGTCCCATCCCACGAGCAACGAGGAATATTTGGGCGTTTGTCTGGGAGGTGGCGTGAGAGTGATGCGCTTGAATTGGGCTACATTTCTATAACCGCCTGATAAAAAGCCCAGGGTATGTTGCGGATCTACTGCCATGCTGTAAAAGTAATTGCTAAATTTGGGTTTGTACCTAAAAACCTCCTCATGAAACGACGTGCATTTATTGAATCCATCACTCTAGCTTGGACGGCAATCAAAGCCTCACCCTTGCGCACGACGTTAACCTCGCTCATCATCTCTTTCGGCATCATGGCATTGGTCGGTATCCTGAGTGCTACAGACGCCCTAAAGCAAAGCCTAGAAAGCAACTTCACCTCATTAGGAGCGAACACACTGACCATTCGAAATAATGGTGGAGGCTTCTTTGTAAACAACGCCGAATACCGCAGCAACCCGGAGATAAGTTACCGCGAAGGAGCTAGCTTTAAGGAACGCATGAAGGATTCTGAGGCAAAAACCTCACTGACTTACATCGCATCAGGTACAGCGAAAATCACCTACAAGGCAAAGTCAACGAATCCAAATACACTGATCACCGCAACGGACGAAAACTACATGTATACCGGCGGCTTTGACCTCGAAGAGGGCCGAAATTTTAATTCCGATGACGTCTACTCTGGAAGAAACTACACCATTTTAGGGAGTGAAACCAAAACCACCCTTTTTGGCGATGACAGTGCCGTGGGTAACACAATTCGTATACAAGGCAAACCTTATTTAGTCGTAGGGGTCTTAGCGGAAAAGGGAAATTCAGGAATGTTCTCCGGCGACCGTGGAGCTTGGGTCACCTTAAACTACGCCAGAGCCAATTTTTCCGGCGGCGTCCCGAACTACACCTTGAGTGTGAATGCGCCCAGTGCCGCTACTTTGGATGCTGTTCAAGACCAATGTGTGGCGCTGATGCGGAGCGTACGTAAACTCAAGCCGAAAGAGCGTGATAATTTTGCCATTACCAGGAGTGACAGTGTCGCAAAGAGCTTGATTGAAAACTTAAACATGGTGACCACCGGTGCTTTTATCATCGGTTCAATCACATTGCTAGGCGCGTCGATCGCCCTGATGAACATTATGCTCGTAAGTGTTACTGAACGCACCAGAGAGATCGGTACGCGTAAGGCGATCGGTGCAACCAAGCGAGCGATCAGCTCTCAGTTCTTGGGTGAAGCCGTTATGATCACGCAGCTTGGTGGATGGACCGGGATTGTATTTGGAATCATTATCGGAAATGTCGTCGCGAATCAGATCGGCGGGCATTTCTTCATTCCATGGCTCTGGATTACTGTCGCCTTCTTTATTTCCCTAGGTGTAGGTATTGTGGCCGGTTGGTATCCAGCAAGCAAAGCAGCTCAACTCGACCCTGTGGAAGCCCTGCGTTACGAATAGCAAAGGGCCCGTCCTTTACTGACTACTTTTTTTCTTCTGCTTCTGTCTATACAACGGAGTCATTCTTCGGATCTTCACCCAACCTTTTAGATGCCGCGATACCCAGTAGCATTCCTATAGGTAACCACAGACCTATGTTGTCGGTTAGAGACCCTATAACCACTCCGGCCATGAGACCTATAGCGATGTACGTGTTTTTGTCTTTGATCAGTGTGCTTTTCATAGTGCAGTACGGTCGATGAACGGTAAAGGTACTGCAAAAAAAAAGCCACCCTATTTCTAGGATGGCTTCTCTTAGCATTCGCTAAGTAAGATGTGTCTTAAGTCTCTAAGACTATGCTTCTGCTACTACATCGAACTCAAAGCTTACAACCACTTCACGGTGCAAACGTACGTTCGCGCTGTAGTGACCTAAGGCCTTGATTGAACCACCCACGATTTGGATGAATTTTTTCTCGAGAGATACGCCAGCTTTCGAAAGTTCGTCCGCAATGTGCTGGTTCGTGATCGAACCGAACAGCTTGTTGCCTTGACCTGTCTTCGCAGTCATTTTCAACTCAACAGCTGCCAATTTCTCAGCAGTTGCTTTCGCGTCAGCGATAGCCTGAGCTTCCTTGTGTGCACGTTGACGCAAGTTTTCAGCCAATACTTTTTTAGCGCTTTCTGTAGCGAGTACACCGTACCCTTGTGGGATAAGGTAGTTACGTCCGTAACCGTCTTTTACAGTTACCACGTCATCGATGAAACCTAAGTTTTCAACGTCTTTTCTAAGAATGATTTCCATGGTACCGAATTATTTAAGGTTATCTGCTACGTAAGGCATCAACGCAATGTGGCGTGAACGCTTGATAGCTGTAGACAATTTTCTTTGGTATTTCAATGAAGTACCAGTCAAACGACGAGGTAAGATTTTACCTTGTGGGTTTACAAAGCGCAACAAGTAATCTGGATCCTTGTAGTCAATGTATTTAATTCCGGATTTCTTGAAACGACAGTATTTCTTCTGGTTGCCGCTTTCTACGTTGATGGGCTGTAAGTAACGTACATCGCCCTTTCCTCTAGTTGCCATATTCTGTCTGATTAAGCGTTCTTTTTAGCACGACGCTTCGCAGCGTATTCGATGCCGTATTTGTCCATTCTTACTGTCAAAAAGCGCATAATACGCTCATCACGCTTAAATTCTACTTCTAACGGAGCGATTGCTTCACCAGGAGCTGTGAATTCTAGAAAGTGGTAAAATCCACTTTTCTTCTTTTGGATTGGGTAAGCCATCTTCTTGAGGCCCCAGTTTTCTTTGTTGATAATGCTCGCGCCTCTGTCTTTCAAGTAGGCAACGTACTTATCTACCGCTTCCTTTACCTGATCTTCAGATAAAACGGGATTCAAAATGAAAACGGTTTCGTACTGATTCATAATTATTTGAACTAAAATTAAGGGTGCAAATGTACAAGAGTTTTCTTAATTGACCAATTATTGTTAGCAACCTGTGTACAGCCTTTTTTCAACAGAAGGTCCAACGGGTCAAAAGCTCTCTTATATTTGTGGTTATGGAGCAATTCATCGTCTCAGCACGCAAATATAGACCACAAGCATTCGACGCCGTCGTAGGACAGTCGCATATTACGGATACCCTACTTAAAAGTGTAGACAACGACCATTTGGCGCAAGCCTTGTTGTTCTGTGGTCCGCGCGGTGTAGGTAAGACCACGTGTGCGCGTATTCTCGCCAAAGTAATCAATGCGGATGCCGAGCTGAGTGAAGAGGAATTGGCGTTGAACATCTTTGAATTGGATGCCGCTTCTAACAACTCTGTAGATGACATACGTCGCTTGATTGACCAAGTACGTTTTGCGCCGCAAACCGGGAAATTCAAGGTCTATATTATTGATGAGGTGCATATGCTCTCTCAGCAAGCCTTCAATGCGTTCCTGAAAACACTCGAGGAACCGCCGGCGCATGCCATCTTTATTTTGGCCACTACGGAGAAACATAAGATCATTCCAACCATACTGTCGCGTTGTCAGATTTTTGACTTCAGACGCATCACTGTAGACGATATCGCTCAACACTTGGGCTTTGTAGCTCAGCAAGAAGGAATCACCGCAGCACCTGAAGCGTTGCACATGATTGCAGAAAAAGCAGACGGTGCCTTGCGAGACGCGTTGAGTTTGTTCGATCGCATGGTCAGCTTCTCAGGGACCGACCTCACGTATGAACAAGTGGTAGAGGTACTCGACATTTTAGACTACAACTACTTTTTCAAGACCGTAGACCTCGCGATGGGAGTGAATTACCCAGACCTGTTGCTGCTCTACAACGAAGTCTTAGAAAAAGGATTCAGCGGCCACGAGTTTGTGGTGGGAATGGCCAAGCATTTTAGAGACCTGTTAGTAGCACGCGAGCCTAGAACGGTTGAACTGCTCGAAGTAGGCCCTGCTATCAAAGAACGCTACCTGCAACAAAGCGCTGCCACCTCTACCCGATTCCTACTGCATGGACTGAAAGTATTTAATGAGCTCGATGGTCACTATAAAAGCTCGAGTCAACCGAGAATCTTAGTAGAATTGGGCTTATTGAAACTTGTGGAATTTATTTCACAAGAAAAAAAAAAGTCAACACCCAGCGTAGCGAATAGTCCCAAAGGGACAGATGCCTACCTGCCGGAATACCTGCCCAAACGTGGCGATGGCCAGGCAGTAGAGGTCCCAAACGCACCATCCTCACCAGCTCCTGCCCCAGCAACAGAGACGGGTAACGTGCAACCCGCACAAACACCGACCCCTTTAGAGACTTCTGTTGCCACAAAGGTGGTGAGCGATCATGACCTTCCCACAGAACGTCCGTTACCCGACGCTCCGGCTGCGCCGACCCCAGTAGATCCTGCCGGCGCCTTTGGAGCTCCAGAATCCGCGCCGGCTACACCAGCTGTACCTGCCCCTACGCCTAGCGCAGCCCCAATACCGGCGAAGGAAGCAGAAGGCAATGCGGGTGGTAGACGCCGAAAAAGAGCAGGATCGAGTGGATTGTCGCTTAAAGATGCGATGACCGAGATGGAAACTGCAAGCGCTGCACCCGTGGTCAATAGTGAGCAGGAAGAGGAGACTGAGGTGGTCAGTCAGGAAGGTCCGCAAAGTGTATTTACGGAGCATGAACTGAAAATGGCGATTGAGGTGTACGTGAAGCAGCGTCATGTCAAAACTGCTGTGCGCAGCATGCTGATGGCGCAAGTTCCGACGATCCTAGACAAGAACACCTTGGAGATTGAGCTGGACAACAATATTCAGCTCGGATTTTTTAAGGACGAGCAGAAAGAATTGGTGCCGTATCTGAGGGAAAAACTGAACAATTTTGCGCTTCGCTTCGAGATCAAAATGGTCGAAAGCAAGCAAGTCAAAAAGCTGTATTTGCCAGAGGAAAAGTTCCAGCATATGGTGGAAAAGAATCCAAGCTTGATGTACCTAAGACAGAAGTTAAACACTGATCTTGAGTAAGATGCGTAAGATTCTGCTGCTCTTTTTGGTGCTGAGTTCGCTGAGCTCTAAAGGCCAATTCAACTGGTGGAACACCACACACAATTGGGACGGGGTAACGCCGTGGACCTCGTATCTGAACTTTGCACATGCGTATTTGGGACCGAATGCCTTACCCATTCCTGAATTTGTCGATCAAGAGCGGAACTATTTTCGCACCAGTACACAGCACAGCTTGAAAAGCGATGATGCATTTCATAATTGGCACAACGAATTGTATTGGAAACGTGGGAAGACTAGATTTCAGCTGATCCATCAAAGCGTCGAATATTTTCGAACCAGCACGGAGGTTCGTGATCTGCGAGCTTCACGAGGTGAAAGCGGAAAAGGAATACTTGCCGGGGACTTCATCATCAATGTCAGTACACAGCTCTACCACAAAGAATTTTCGACCTACCACCTCACTGCCCATACAAAAACTGCAGCTGGCCCCTTGTTCGACGCAAGATTCACCGATGCACCAGCGTACGCGTATTTTCTCACCGGAGTGCATCGCCGCTATACTCATTTTGGCATACATCGCCAGGAGCATACGTTGCAGTGGGATGCCGGATTCCAAGTGTACCAAACCTTTTGGACCGACTATCCGCAAAACGACGGTTTTCTGGGGAATATAAAATGGGCTACCCGCGATCGAAACATGGAATACAGCGCGGGGATACGCAGCTTTACCGGGTATTTTTTAGACGGCGACTGGCCACGTATCATGGATGTACGCGTTGCACATGCCACCAACCAAGGACAAATAGAGGCCTACCTTACTGCAGGTCTTCACGATTACCCCTTCCTATTCATGGGTGCTGGCTATACCCTATTTCTGAGCCCCTCCTCTTAAGTAAAGAGCGCGATACGTAGTCGAAGACCTAATGGAATTCTTGCGGTGGTTGCGGCTTTTTGAAGTTCCGAACGCCAGTGATTCACGTTCGTCTGGTCTCCACGTTTTTTGTAGGTACGTATGGCCTCGTAGGCCTTGCGGACGCAGTAGAGTGCAGCGAGTGCATCGGTGATGTGGCCCTGTGCATGCGCTTTATCTACCGCTGCAAAAACTTTGTCGTAGTGAGCTTCGAGCTGCTGGGTCATGCCGTGATCTAAGCGGTACATCGTACCTATTTCTGGGATACGTCTCGGGAATATTTGCCGGTGAAACAGCCCTAAATAGGCGCCCACATCTTCTTGCAAGTTGCGATCCTCTTCCCAGCGGAAATCCAGAGAGGTGCGCATCACGACCGTGCTTGGAACGATGGGGTTGTAGGCGATGAAATCCTGTACCGTTCTTATTTCTGGACACGAACGTTTACGCAATCCCTGGTCGCTCCATTCATAGATCGGCGTGTACCACCATGAAGTTTGTGGGTGCTGCTCTACTGCTTTTTTCGCTGCTGCCAATTTCCCCGGAAGCCAAGCGTCGTCTGCATCTAAAAAGACCCAAGCGTCCCCTGCCGTAACTTCCATCGCCGCGTTACGAGCATTGCCTAGGCCGCTATTTTCTTGATGCAACAGCAATAGCGGCAATTCCTCGTACGCCGAAGCGATTTCTAGGGTGTTGTCCTCGCTCCCGTCGTCTACGATGATCACCTCGTACGGCGGGTAGGTTTGATCGAGCACACTTTGCAGTGCATCACCGATCGTAGCAGCGGCATTGTAAGCCGGTATGATCACGGAAAATCGCATAGCTAGTGGGCGAAGAAGGTTTTCGGAAAAAGACGAACGGCAATTTTTTTAACGGGTGCCTTTACCCCGAGTTTAATGAAAAATTGGCCCGTGAGCTTGATGGTGATGTTCTTGAGCAGATAGACCAAAAGTCCTTTGCGGTACGGGCGAAATGTGCGGTACAGACGGCGGTTGTTGCGCATGACCTCAGCGGTGCGGTCCATATGATAGACGTTCGCTGCCCACCACATGGCGACTTGGCCGCGGGCGCGGTTTAAGGTGTCTGTAGGGACCCAGCCGGCGGTTTGGAAACCGTCGTACATCTTGAGGATCTCGTCAAATGCGGTGTAGGAGGCGGCGGCGCGTTTACGCTGCGTGCGCTGGTGCAACCTGAATTTATTGCGCGGACGGGCGTGAAAAATGAAGTCGCCGTGCTGCAAGAGGTTGGCGTAGAAATACCAATCGCCGTTGAGCTTCCATGTAGTTTGTGGCGCTCCGGTGACATCGAAAGCGGACTTTCGAAACAGGACGCCACTGGCATTGGGTATGGTGTTGGAATAGACCATGGTAGTAGCTACTTCGGTCGGACCGTGACCGGTGAAATCTTGTTTCCAGCGGGAATGATCGCCGAAAATGAAGCCATAATCGTCGAGGAAATCGCGAAGGAATTGGCCATTTTCGTCGACCAAGTGAGAATGACTGTAGGTAAGTACGGCGTTGTCGTTGCTTTCTAGGGCGTCGACATGTACGGCAAGCATGTCCAGGTCACAGAAATCGTCGCTCTCGGCGATCCAAAGATATTTGCCCTTCGCCCATGCGGCTCCCTTGGCCCATTGTGAGAAGGGGCTGCCGGAATTGGTCTGGTTAAACCGTATAGAAACCCGATCGTCCTTTTCTGCCCAACGCTTCAAAACCTCACGGCTGTTATCTGGGGAGCAATCGTCCATGAGCAGGACTTCGATCGATCGATAACTCTGATTCAAGACGCTCGAGATGCGCTCATACAAATACGGCTCGTGGTTATAATTCGGCACCAAAACACTAACTAATGGGCCTGTAGTAGGCAGCTGTTGTACCTCAGGCTCAGCCTTCTCTTGCTGTAAAGGAGCCGACTTTCGAGTGAACCCTTCCATAACACCAGGACGCACTTTACATAAACTGTAGAGCGAAAACCAAGCCCTGCGCTGCACATTTATATCAGCGCTGGTCAGCTCCTCATAACGCACACTGCGGTGTTCGACGCCACTTTCACGTATCGCCAAAGCTGCAGCTTTATTATAAGTACGTACTAAACGTAGTGCAGAAGCCGCGTCCAAATGACTCGAAGCTTCGTCTTCCTTGTTTTGTCGGCGCAAAAGACTCGCCACCACATCGTCTTCGTCTCTCAAGATCCAGATCACCTTCGCCTTCGGGAATTTCTTCAACCACCAGGAAAGCGTAAGGCACATGCGCGGATCTTTCAATCCCCATGGACCACTCCAGCGGCGTGCTAACGAGAGCGTTCGACCACTACCACTTTTCAGATGCGTCGCATACACTTGTGTTGGGGTCAATTCCGTCTGAAAGTCCTCCAGCACCTGCTCCAACGCTACGCTGCTCGGCGGGTTTGCCCAACTACCGCCGGCTAGTTCCAGCATGCGATCGTTCAGATCCACCCCATAAAAAGCTTCCGCATTGTGGTCACGAATGGCCCCCATATACACCCCCGCATCGTTCAGCGCCTTGCTCACCATAGTGGTGCCGCTTCGGTGCATGCCGACGATCAAGACGGGCTGTTGAACTTTGGGTTTAAACATGTATTTTCGAGCCTATGAGAAATCCAAAGAAACTCGTTTTTATCCACATACCAAAAACCGCAGGCACTTCCTTGCGATTGTTGATAGAAAGTAACTACGAGCCGCACGAACGCAAGTCCATTTACACCTATGAAAATCTGGACAATGAACTGCAAAAAGCACTCGAGGATCCTCAAATCAAATGCATCTTCGGACACTTTCCATTGCGCCCTGTGATTGTAGAAAGTGACGCCACAGTAGTTACACTGTTCCGTGAGCCCATCGCGCGTTCTATCTCCCATTACAACCACTACAAGCGCAGACTGAACGAAACGCACCGCCGCTTGATGAAAGACATTCACTCGCCGCATGATTTTCCGAAAATTGTGGAAAGCAACAACCGCCACACGGCCTTTTTAAGTGGGTATTTGAATCAGCGCAAATTTTTAGAGGACGCCAGCGTTCTAGACAAGGCACTCGCGAGTTTTGACCGATTAGATGCCGTAGGTTTCACCGAAGCATACGCCGCCTCGATCGCCTATTTCGGAACCCTTTTCGGATGGCGCAATACCTACGTAGAGCACCACAATTCTGGAAGTAAAAAAGACGACGGCAACTTAGAACTTTGGAAAAGCCTCAACGACAAAGACTTGGTGGTGTATCAAAAGGCTTGGGAACGGTTCAGTCCAGTGCTTGAACCCTACAAACAGGTACAACTGCCCATCCACAAGATTCCACTAAAAGCAAAGGTGAAAGGCTATTTACGAGCCCTAAGCTCGAAGTTCTGGCCGAGATAAACACGACGAACGGTTTCATCCGCTGCCAATTCCTCCGCAGTCCCGCTTTTTAGAATTTTCCCCTCGAACATCAAATACGTCCGATCCGTGATCGCCAAGGTCTCTTGTACGTTGTGATCAGTGATTAAAATTCCAATATTGCGCTTTTTAAGATCCGCAACGATGCCCTGAATGTCCTCCACTGCGATAGGATCCACCCCAGCAAAAGGCTCATCGAGCAGTATAAACTTTGGGCTTGTGGCGAGTGCACGAGCAATCTCCGTTCTTCGACGTTCACCACCACTAAGCAAATCTCCACGTGTACTACGAATGTGCTGCAGTCCGAATTCATCGAGCAAGCTTTCCAACTTTGCCTTCTGCTCCTCCTTACTAAGCTTTGTCAATTCCAAAACGCCCGCAATGTTGTCTTCCACACTGAGCTTTCTAAACACAGAGGCCTCTTGCGCGAGGTACCCGATCCCAAGTTGCGCCCGTTTGTACATAGGCAATTTCTCGATCGGTGTTCCGTCCAGCAAAATCTGACCGCTGTACGGACGAATCAAACCCACTACCGTGTAAAAGCTGGTGGTTTTTCCTGCGCCATTCGGCCCAAGAAGTCCTACGATCTCGCCGCGGTTGACCTCAAAGCTTACGTCGTTTACCACGGTGCGGGAACGATATTTCTTGACAATATTTCGCGCTTCTAATCTCATGAGGCGGCACGCTGAGCGGCTTTTCTTTTGACAATCCTGCGACTCACCATGATGCTAATCTGATACAAGATCAAAACGGGCAAGGTCACCAGCACTTGGGAAGCAATGTCCGGAGGTGTGATGATCGCACTGAGCAGCAAGATGCCGATGATCGCGTGGCGACGGTATTCTTTGAGTAAGTCTGGAGTCACAACGCCTATTTTGCTTAAAAAGTATACCGCGATGGGCAACTGGAACAAGACGCCGGTAGCTAAGGTGACCGAGCTAACTAAGGAGATGTAAGAAGTCAGATCGATACGGTTCACCACTTCCGCGGAAACGGCATAGCTGCCTAGGAATTGGACACTTAAGGGGACGATGACGTAATAGCCGAAAAGTACGCCCAGGGCAAAAAGTAGGGTCGTGAAAAGTATTACACCGCGGGAGCTTTTGCGCTCGAGCTCGTGCAATCCTGGTTGGATGAATCTCCAAATTTCCCAGAAGACATACGGGAAGGCGATGATCAGGCCGGCGACCAAGGAGACCCAGAGGTGCATTTGAAATTGGCCACTCATGCGCATGTTCAATAGTTCGAACGGCATCTCTTTGAAACAGAATACTTCGCCACCGACAAAGTCTGACAACCAGCAAAAGAAGGTGTAGGTCGGAAAATTGGGTTGCTTCGGCCCGAAGATGATTTGGTCAAAAATGACCGATTTCGCCAAGAAAGCCAGAACGGCAAAAATGACTATTGCGATGGAGGATCTCACGAGATGCCAGCGGAGCTCACCGAGGTGGTCCAAAAAGCTCATCGCATTTTTATCTTTCTTGTTGTTCATAACTGGTATAGGCGGTAAAAATCCGAAAAACATTCTTTAGTACCTTCAAATCCCTTTGAAAATTGACCTATCTTAAAGGGGTATAAAGCAAAACTTTATGTCATCAGTGAATTGGGAACATCAGCTCAAGGATTTTTTCGGCTTTTCTGAGTTTAAAGGAAACCAGCGCGCCATCATAGAAAGTATTGCCGACGGCAAGGACACTTTTGTGATTATGCCCACTGGTGGCGGGAAGAGCCTTTGTTATCAACTGCCTGCGCTTGCCTCCGAAGGTACCGCGATCATCGTTAGTCCACTCATCGCACTGATGAAGAATCAAGTCGATGCCGTGCGCGGTCATTCCGAAGTAGAAGGCATAGCACATGTCCTAAATTCATCATTGACCAAAGTGCAACTCGAGCAAGTACACCACGATCTGAAGGCCGGCATCACCAAAATGCTCTTCGTAGCGCCCGAATCGTTGAATAAGGAGGCGAATATCGAGCTCCTCTCCAGCATAGAGCTGAGCTTTTTCGCCATCGACGAGGCGCATTGTATCTCCGAGTGGGGTCATGATTTCCGACCGGACTACCGCACCATCAAAGAAAGCATTCAGCGCCTCGGCCGTAAGCCCGTCATTGCGCTTACCGCCACCGCAACACCGAAAGTACAAGCGGACATCATGAAGACCCTTGGGATGGAAGACCCTGCTATATTTCTGAGCAGCTTCAACCGTCCAAACTTGTATTATGAAGTACGCCCTAAGCGGGACATCGAACACGACATCATAAAATTGCTCTCGAACAACAAAGGCAAAAGTGCCATCGTCTACTGCCTCTCCAGGCAAAAAGTAGAAGACCTAGCCGAGCAGTTGCAAATAAATGGAATCAACGCCCTACCCTACCATGCAGGGTTAGAGGCATCAAAACGCGTCAAACATCAAGACGCCTTTCTCAACGAAGATTGTGATGTGATTGTCGCCACCATTGCCTTTGGAATGGGGATCGATAAACCGGACGTTCGCTTTGTTTTGCACCACGACATGCCGAAATCATTAGAAAGCTACTACCAAGAAACCGGTAGAGCAGGACGCGATGGTGGTGAAGGCTCGTGCATCACCTATTTTGACATTAAGGATATTGAGCGCTTGCAGAAATTCCTCAATAAAAAATCGGTCAGTGAGCAAGAGATCGGCCGCCAACTTCTCGAGGAGGCCACTGGATATGCAGAAGCGGCAACGTGTCGAAGAAGGGTGCTGATGCATTATTTCGGAGAAGAATTTCATGAGGACACGTGTGAAAAGATGTGTGACAACTGCCGCCATCCTCGCGAAAAAGTGGAAGCTTCGGCGGAACTGTTGGACGTGATTTCCGCGGTAAAATTGACCCACGGGAAATTCAAAACTTCGGAGATTGTCAACCTGCTTCGTGGAAACCTCAGCGCTACGTTAGCTAAAAACGGCGCAGACCACCTCGAGGCGTGGGGCACTCATAAAGACAAAAGTGAAACGCACCTACGCGCTGTGATTCGTCAAGGGCTCATACGTAACTACCTGAAAAAGAACATCGATGCCTATGGCACCATTCAGGTGACCGAGAAAGCAAAGTCCGGGAAACTACCGAAGGCGTTCAATGTTAGAAAAGAATTGGACTACGGACAGCTCAACAGTGCGAGTTCAGGACCCAAAAAAGTAGTAGCTGTGGATACAGCGTTGTTCCTTCTCTTGAAAGACTTGCGCAAGAAGATTGCTGCAAAAAAGAGTGTCCCTCCGTATGCTGTATTTGCCGAGCATTCGCTGAACGAAATGGCGACTGTCTACCCGTGTACGCTGGAAGAGTTGAAAAATATTCAAGGCGTCGGTGAAGGAAAAGCCAAGAAATTTGGTGGGCCGATGATTGAAGCCATCGCACAATATGTCGAAGAGCACAACATCGATCGACCACAAGACATGGTCTTTAAATCTGTCGCGAATAAAAGTGCTTTGAAAGTCTATATCATACAAAGTACCGATCGCAAACTTCCATTAGAAGACATCGCTAGTGCAAAAGGGCTAAAAATGCCGCAGCTGTTGGAAGAAATGGAGCGTATTGTAACGAGCGGAACTAGAATTAATTTGGATTACTGTCTCGAAGACGTGCTCGATGAAGACTCTATCGAGGAACTGTTTGACTTTCTGAATGAAGAAGCTCAGGAAGGATCTCTCGCCGAGTTGAATGAAGAGTTTGGCGAGGATTACGAAGAGGAGGAATTGCGTTTAGTGCGTTTGAAGTTCTTCTCAGAGGTGGCCAATTAATCTACATTTCACACCATTAAAAAAGCCCGCTTCAGCGGGCTTTTTTAGTTTTTAAATACTTCTTGGAGCTCCTCAACTTCTGAGGGCAGGGCCACAACAGCGGTGGATCTACTAAAGCTCAATATCGACTGGATGGTATTTTCAGACGCTCCCACGTCCAGATGTTCTTGGTGTAAGGTTGTTGCCATAGCCTACTTTTTGAGGGTTATTTCTTAGGTAACGCTCAAGGTGGAGGTTATAGTATACGCGCCTTACATATCTAAAGAAATATTGTGCTCTACCATCAGCTTTTGGATGTTCGTGATTGCATAACGCATGCGCCCTAAGGCCGTGTTGATACTGACCTCGGTTTCCTCGGCGATCTCTTTAAAACTGTAGTTGCACAACATGCGCAGTTCCAAGACTTTTCGCTGCTCCGCAGGAAGGAACTCGATGAGCTTGTAAAGGTCTTCAGAGATTTGGCCAGCGATCAGCTCATCTTCGTACGAGCGGTCCGTGGCACCGTAGGCATCAAACACAGTAAATTCTCCACTCGGGCGAAACTCTTTCTTGCGCGACTCTTTGCGGAAGTAGTCGAGCGTAGTGTTGTTTGCCACACGGATGGCCCAAGGCAAAAATTTGCCCTTCTCCTCATAGCTAGACTTGCGCAAGGAACGGATGATTTTGATAAACGTCTCCTGGAAGAGGTCATCAGCGATCTCTGCGTCTTGCACTTTCGAATATATCTGGAGAAAAATTCGCTTCTGGTGTCTGCGAATCAACACTTCAAACGCACTTTCATTTCCACTACGGTACAGTGCCACAAGGGTGTGGTCTTCCTGTTGTCCTAAGTTCATACAATAAGGATTTAGCGTAACGGTCGTGCTATAGGCGTCTTTGTTTTAAAGTGTTGTTAATAGAGTGGCAATATAACAAGAAGAATCAAATACTATTCCAATTTCACTTAGCGCATCGCAACCTTCGTTCGTTTTTAGGGTTACTTTTGTGTTTTAGCCCTTTTCTCTCGCATGAACGAACATATTGAAATCAAACGCGCTGCTGTCCATAACCTTAAAGAAGTTAGCGTAAATATTCCTAGAAACCAACTCGTGGTGATCACTGGAGTTAGCGGATCTGGTAAAAGCTCGCTTGCTTTTGATACGTTATTCGCTGAAGGCCAGCGCCGTTATGTAGAGAGTTTAAGTTCCTATGCGCGCCAATTTTTAGGGAAATTGGACAAGCCTAAGGTGGAGTACATCAAAGGAATTCCACCCGCTGTGGCTATTCAGCAGAAGGTCAGCAGTAAAAACCCACGTTCTACCGTAGGGACGACCACCGAAATTTACGATTACCTCAAACTGCTCTACGCAAGGATCGGCAAAACCTTCAGCCCTATTTCAGGCAACGAAGTCAAGCGCCACCAAGTCGAGGACGTGATCGACAGCATTTACAAGCGCGAAGAAGGCACCCGATTTTTGATCGTTGCACCAGTGCGCTACAGCGACCGAACCGCTCTTCAACATTTAACCATCCTCGCACAGCAAGGCTTCGTGCGCATGCGCCACAATGGAGAGGTAGTGCGCATCGAAGAAGTCGTAGAAGAAGGTACCTACGACCAGGAAATCATTGAGCTCGTAGTGGACCGTGCTGTGATTCGCAAAGAAGACGAAGACAACCTCTACCGCCTTCAAGACTCTATCCAAACCGCCTTTTACGAGGGCCGTGGATCGTGCTTGATCGACTACATGAACGGTGAGGCACCCGAGGAATTCAACAGCTTGTTTGAGCTGGACGGCATGGCGTTTACTGAACCGTCGATTCATTTGTTCAGCTTCAACAACCCTGTGGGCGCTTGTCCTACTTGTGAAGGGTTCGGGAGCGTGATGGGCGTCGATGAGGAATTGGTCATACCGAACCAAACCCTCAGCGTGTACGAAGGTGCCGTAGCGCCTTGGAAAGGGGAAACCATGGGCCGATGGAAGGACAAATTTGTGGTAGGTGCCGCAAGCATTGACTTTCCCGTTCACCGCCCCTACATGGACCTTACCGACGCTGAAAAAGAAATTTTATGGAAGGGTGGCAAAGGATTCAAGGGGATCGATGCCTTCTTTAAGCATTTAGAAAGTAAAACCTATAAAATCCAATTCCGTGTCATGCTCTCCCGCTACCGAGGTCGTACAAAATGTGCAACCTGTGGTGGAAAACGACTCAAACCAGAGGCCGCTTACGTGAAAGTGGGTGGCGTAGCACTCCACGAGCTTGTGGAGCTGCCACTGTCTAAGCTGCAGACCTTCTTTGCGGAATTAACGTTGAGTGAGCGCGATCAGGACATCGCCAAACGCCTGCTTACCGAAATCACCACCCGTATAGAATTCTTAGTGAACGTAGGTCTCTCCTACCTGACGATTAATAGGGTCAGCAGCACCTTAAGTGGTGGAGAGAGCCAGCGCATTCAACTAGCTACCTCGCTTGGTTCGGCATTGGTCGGATCGCTGTATATACTAGATGAACCGAGCATCGGTCTGCATCCACAAGATGCGCACCAGCTGATCCGTGTAATCAAAGCATTGCGCGACAAAGGCAACACAGTAGTCGTAGTAGAGCACGAAGAGGCTTTCATGCACGCCGCGGACTACCTGATCGATATCGGCCCAGCGGCAGGTAATTTAGGCGGTGAAATCATGGCCAGCGGACTACCTCAGGACGTACTGCTGAATCCGAACTCACTGACCTCGAAATACCTCAACGGCACCCTGAGCATCCCCACAAGGGACTCCTTACGCAAACCAACGGGTCATATCCTTTTAGAAGGTGTGCGTCAGCACAACCTCAAAGGGTTTGATGTAGAGATCCCGCTCGGCGTTTTGAGTGTCGTAGCAGGCGTCAGTGGATCCGGAAAGAGTACGCTCATCAAAAAAATACTCTACCCCGCCCTAAAAAAGCGCTTAGAGCAAGTCGGTGAACGACCAGGATTGCACAAGGGCATGAGCGGTGACATCGACCAGATCACACATGTGGAGATGGTAGATCAAAATCCGATCGGTAAATCGTCTCGTTCGAATCCGGTCACCTACCTCAAAGCCTACGACGATATTCGCAACCTTTTTGCAAGTACAGAACTCTCTAAGATTCGCGGATACAAGGCGAAGCATTTCAGTTTTAACACGGACGGCGGACGCTGTGACACGTGTAAAGGCGAAGGAGAGGTCACCATCGAAATGCAGTTCATGGCGGACGTGCATCTGCCGTGTGAGGAGTGCGGCGGTAAGCGATTCAAGCCGGAGATTCTAGAAGTCAAATTTGCCGACAAGAACATCGCCGACATTTTGGAGAGTACCATCGACGAAGCCATTGAATTTTTCAAAGCACACAAGCAGAAAAAAATACATACAAAGCTACAGCCCTTGCAGGATGTAGGACTCGGGTACGCAGCTGTAGGTCAGAGCTCCTCTACCCTTTCTGGGGGTGAGGCGCAGCGCGTAAAATTGGCCTTTTTCTTATCGAAAGGGGACAAAGCGGGCAAGACCTTATTCTTGTTTGACGAACCTACCACGGGCTTGCACTTCGACGATGTACGCAAACTTTTGGATGCACTTAACGCCTTGGTGGACATGGGACATTCAGTGCTGGTGATCGAGCACGATCTCGATGTCATCAACCGTGCGGATCACCTGATCGAAATAGGTCCAGAAGGAGGTGAAAATGGCGGTCAATTACTTTTCGCAGGTGCGCCAAACGATGTCATCAACATCGCAGAAAGTCCTACCGGAATTTCCATTTTGAGAGCGCAGCAGTCAAAGTCTTAGATGAGACTGTTAAAACGAGAAGTGTATCGGTATTTTTACCTAAATGTTAATCTAAGATGAACGAGGTAGTGTAGAAATGACAATTACCTCAGTTTTCCCACCTATATTTGAACCATACCTTTTAAAGGTAGTTTAGGTTTATTGGTTTGGTGTACGGCTCTCTTCTAGAGGGCCGTACTTTTTTCCACCCTATCCTAATGAAGATTTCCACTGGTACATCAGTACAGCCGCAGCCACACTCACGTTCAAAGAATCGATGGTCTCACTGGCCATAGGTATAACGACATTCTCGTAACCGCAGTCAAGCCAATCGTTATGCAACCCTCTACTCTCTTCGCCGAGAACGATAGCGCTTTTTTCTGGCCATTGCACCTCAAATAAAGACGAAGCATGCTCATGCATGTGTGTAATGAACGCAGTAAAGCCTTGCTCTGAAAGTAACGTTCGCACCTCTTGTGCCCCACCGACAAAGAGTGGAGCTTCGAATAAAGCACCGGTCGCGTTACGAATAACGTTGGGTCCAAAGGGATCTAGCGCAGGGTCTGCGAGAATGACCGCATCTACTCCAGCTGCCAGGGCAGTACGCAAGACGGCACCTAAATTTCCCGGTTTTTCGATGCCTTCCAAAATCAAAACACCACGTGCATTGCGCAGTACTTCTGCCGCGCGGCTCAAAGAAACATCTGGCGTGTGAAATACGGCAACGGCATGTTCGGTAGAGCTGCGGTAGGCTATTTTATCAAATACTTTAGCATTAGCTACGTAGTGATCGGCGAAATGCTCTGGAGACACTACAGGCTCAGTGCCGTCTAAGGTCCACAATTCCAGCGCTTTCCATCCGTTCAAAAGTGCACGATCAATCTCGCGATAGCCTTCCACCACACAGCAACCGCGCGATTTACGTGCTCGTGCTTTGGTGGTTAATTGGACGATGTCCTTTACTTTTGGATTTGAAGGGCTCGAAATAAATACACTCATACGATGGCTAAAAAGAATAAACCAAAGAAAATCAATTTAGAGGACTTGGGAGGCTTTGTCTTTAGTACGAATCCGGATTTTGAATTGGAACAGGACGAGCCGCAGGAATCGGTGGATCCTTCAGACCAAGTTTTGGAGTTGTACTTCGAGAAAAAAGGGCGCGGCGGCAAGCAAGTCGTAATCATTCGTGGGTTCGAAGGTCCGGACGACGAGCTGTCAAATTTGGGTAAAAGACTGAAGCAGCACTGTGGCGTGGGAGGCTCGGTCAAGGGCGGTGAGATCATTCTTCAAGGCAAGGTCCGCGAGAAAGCCACCGAATATTTGCACAAGGAAGGGTTCAAAACCAAAAGAATTGGCGGATAATCGTCTTTCAAACTTCACAAATGCGTAATCCTAAATACTCATTTTAGGAAAAATCACAGGGGCTCCATAACCGCCCAAAATCGTGTTTCAAATAAGACTACCTAGCGAACTTCGAGCATGGCACGCTCGTAAGCCGCTTCATATTTAGGTACGATTTCTTTGATTGAGAATTCTAAGGCACGGTGGTAAGCATTCGTACTAAATTCCTCGTGTAAGGATTCATTCTGCAACAAAGAAAGGCCTTGCTTGGCCATCGACGCGACGTCTCCAACATCTGATAAATAGCCGGTTTTGCCGTGAATATTCACCTCCGACAAACCACCCGCATTCGAGCTAATCACGGGAACCTTTGCAGCCATCGCCTCTAGGGCCACTAAACCGAAACTTTCTGTTTCTGAAGGAAGCAAGAACAAGTCGGACATGCATAGCAGTTTATAGACTTCGCTGGTTTTTCCCAAAAATCTAATCTGATCGATGATGCCTAGATTGCGCGCTTGCTGTTCCGCTTTTTGGCGCTCTGGTCCTTCACCGAGCATGAGCAAGATGGAAGGTTCTTCTTTATTTATGCGGTGAAATACTTCGATCACGTCTGGAATCCGCTTCACCTTGCGCATGTTCGAAATGTGGGTGATGATCTTCTCCCCGTTCGGTGCGAGCTGAGCACGCATGCAAGGGCCGTCCATTTCGTAGAGGGATGCATCGATAAAGTTGGGGATCACTTCGATCTCTTGCTTGATCACAAATGAGCTGAGGGTATCCTTTTTGAGGCTTTCACTCACACAGGTCACCACATCGCTTTTATTGATGGAAAACGTTACCGCTGGTTTGTAGCTGGGGTTCTTGCCCACAAGGGTGATGTCTGTTCCGTGAAGGGTGGTAACCACAGGGAGGTATTTGCCCTTTTCAAGCAAGATTTTCTTGGCCATATACGCGGCGTAGGCGTGCGGGATGGCGTAGTGTACGTGCAGTAGGTCGATGCCCTCATTCAGCACAGTATCTACCATTTTTGAACTCAAAGCCAATTCATACGGCTGGTATTCAAACAACGGATAGTCGTGCACATTCACTTCGTGGTAAAAAATATTTTCCTCGAGGATATTTAGACGAACCGGCTGGCTGTACGTGATAAAGTGGATCTCATGACCCGCTTTGGCCATTTGGATTCCCAATTCTGTGGCGACAACACCGGATCCCCCGAACGTGGGGTAACAAACTACACCTATTTTCATGCCCCTAAAATACAGCCTTTCATCGGAGCGCTTCGTAAATAAATTCCTGAATATTCGTGCGCACATCCATTCTGCTGAGTTTCCAATTCTCCATGTCGGGGAAGGTTCTGTTACTCAGAAAAATATAGAGGAGCTCTTCTTTAGGATCCATCCAGACCATGGTTCCGGTAAAGCCTGTGTGGCCGAAACTGCGCGCTGAAGCGCAAGCACAACTTGGTCCCGGATGATCTTCGAGCTGCGGACGGTCGAATCCTAGACCACGACGGTTTTGCAGCTCACAAAAAGCGCAACTTGTAAACTTCTCCAAGGTCGACTCCTGCAGGTAGACCACCCCGCCATACGAACCGCCATTAAGGTAGAGTTGCATCATCTTCGCGAGATCATTCGCATTTGCAAAGAGCCCTGCATGTCCCGCCACACCACCGATCATTGCCGCACCCATATCGTGTACCGTACCGTGAACGGTCGTATTTCGCCAGTACCCATCTTCCTCCGTGGGCACAATCTCATCCAGTGAAAACCCGTGCTCTAGTGGCGTGTAGGTCAAACGCTTCGCCCCCAAAGGACCGTAGAAGGTATTTCTAGCCCACTGGTCCAAAGGCTCATTAAACCGTTCCTCCAGCATTTCTTGAAACAGGTAATAGCCCAGATCCGAATAGCGGTATTCTTTACTTTTCAAATCTGATTCAGCAAGCATAGAGAACATCGTATCGCGAACGGTTTCCCGAATCCATAATCCACCTCCTACGTCACTGTACCCCGGTTGCGGATGGGAAGAATACCAGTACGCTTTCACACTATCGTTCTTGATGGTTTTCAAATAATAAGGAATCCATGCCGCCAATCCGCTCTGGTGCGCGAGGACGTCTTCGATCACTAAGTGTTCTTTGTTGGACCCTGCGAGACGATCGGTATGATTGCCCAGAGTGGTCCCAAGTAAGAGCGGCTGCTTTTCATACCACTGCATCATGCCGGGCAACGTTGCCGTGATTTTCGTAACGGATGCGATGTCGTACAGATCTTTCCAATCCACAGCGCGACCGCCATAAGTATGGGCGCCAAATGATTTTTGATAAACCACTGTTCCCTTGCGCGCTACGAGAATTTGTCCACCCGGAGTGGCACCATTCGCAATGGCATAAAGCATGGTAGAATCTATCGATTGAAAGGGGCCCTCACTCAGGCCCACCTCAAAAGGGAGCCCGTAGCTTAGTCGCTCGATCGGGGCCGTGTGTACCCCACTTCCTGCAGGCAGGTCTGCACCGAGATCTACGGGCAGCGTCCCATGAACGCCGCGTGCACCGAAGAGCATCTGTGGGGCGATCATCTGCGTGGTTGCATCATTTTCATACAGGACCAAAACGCGGGATTTATCGCCCAGTTCTGGATAGGTCAAAAGGCCGTAAGGATTGGCAAAATGCAAGACATACAAAGGTTTACCTGTCGCCACTAAAGCAGCAATAGTCGCCCTGTCCGATGCGGTAAGTTTGTATCGTTTCCATGGGTTTTTCACGTTTTGATGGAACGACACGATCCATGCATCCGGCAGCACATCGGGCAAAGAGGACGAGGATGTAATGGTCACATGATCCATCTCCACATACCGATCGAGATACTCACTCACTACAGATGCCGAAGCGTCGTCTCCAAAGGTCACATGCGTAAAATCTTGAGTTAAGTTTTTGATGGGGAATTCGGCAGTTCCCTCCGGAAGTAGCGTCGGTGCTTGTAACGCAAATTTGAACGTCAGGGTGGTATTTACGCGCTCTTGCGCTGTATGAAGTGCCGCTAAAGTCGTTGCCATTTTCCCTTCTTGGGCCAATTCCCAATCCAACACCGCACGCGTCTGCCACTTCGCACGCAATATGCGATCGACACGGCGGTCCAATTCTGCTTCTTCCAACCTCCCGTCTTTAAACGCCTGTAACAGCTGAGCAGCGACCTTCGGCACATCCATCGGAAAGAGTAAAATATCGTTACCCGCCTTGAATGCCTCTATTTCCAATGCACCGATCGGGGCAAACTCGCTCACCCCTTTCATGTTCAACGCATCCGTGATCACTAAACCGTCGTAGCCCCATTCCTTGCGCAGCACACCATCAATCACCGTCGGCGAAAGGCTCGTAGGTTTGCCGCTGGGCTCTAAGGATGGGATGTTCAAATGGGCGATCATAAAGGAAGCCACGCCCGCATCAACGGCCGCTTTGAAGGGCACCCATTCCACGGCTTTAAGCTGCTCGAGGGTTCTGTCGACTTTGGGTAAGGTTTTGTGGCTGTCGCTATGCGTGTCGCCGTGTCCGGGAAAATGCTTTCCACAAGCCAAGACGCCCTGCTCCTGTAAACCTTCGATAACGGCCGTTCCTTGGAGGCTGACATTGGCCGGGTCCGAACCGAAGGAACGTGCACCGATGATGGGGTTTGAAGGGTTTGTGTTGACGTCGAGAACGGGCGAAAAGCTCATGTGCACGCCCACTTTCTGACATTCTTTCGCAAGCGCTGTGCCCAATTCCTTCGCGAGTGGACCATAACTACCGGCACCCACTGTGAGCGACGTCGGAAATTTATAGGTACTGTCCAGACGCATGGCCTGACCCCACTCTGCATCTTGGCCAACGAGCAAGGGAACGGATGCAATCTGCTGCAAAGATTCGAGCATGCGGCGCTGGCGCGCTGGGCCGCCTTGCATGGCGATCACCCCGCCGATGTGATAATTGCGCACGAGCGTTTGCAAATAACGCTGGTGTTCCACGGACTTATTGCTGTACGCTGCGACCATAAAAAGCTGGCCAACTTTCTGCTCGAGCGTTAAGGAATTGCGGAGCGAATCTAAGTTAACGTGCTGTTTTTGAGAAAATTGGCCAAAAACGGCGGAGGTGGTTAGCAGAAGTATTAAAACGATGAGGATCCGAGAGCGCATGGGCTGAAAAAGTGATTGGAGGTTCTTACCTTTGAAGAAGGAGAAGTTAAGACAATATGGCATTTTTCGCACGCAATACACCACGTGGTTTTCAACATAAACCCCGCTTCCACGACGAGCGCGAGGAGCGCATTCGCATCTTAGAGCGGCCCGAAGGAGAGGACGGCATTCCGTTCGATAACCCGGAGAAATACCGCCAGCGTTTACGTGATAATTGGGATTTGAGAAGAGCCCAAAGTGCTGGAAAAAGCGACGGATACGCTAAACGCCTGCTGTACAGCTTATTGTTCCTTATCATCACCGTTATTGTAGCTGCCAAATTCCTTCTATGACCTCCACCATTTCCGTCCTTCCCGACCACGTAGCGAACCAGATTGCTGCGGGCGAGGTAGTGCAGCGCCCTGCCTCTATCGTTAAGGAATTGCTTGAAAACAGCATCGATGCCGGTGCCACAAAAATCACCCTAGCCATCACAGGAGCGGGTAAAACGGCTATTGTGGTCAGTGATAACGGTAAAGGGATGAATGAGGCCGATGCAGAATTGTGCTTTCGCCGTCATGCGACTTCGAAAATCAGCAGTGCCGCAGATCTATTCAACCTGCACACACGAGGTTTCCGTGGGGAAGCCATGGCTTCTATTGCTGCGGTTGCGCATGTGGTACTCCGCACAAACACGAACGAAGAAGGGCTGGGTAGCCAGCTCAAACTCGAGGACGGCAAAGTGATTTCTCGCACTCCATTTCCAGGGCCTAAAGGTTCCATCGTTGAGGTAAAGAACCTGTTTTACAATGTGCCGGCACGTCGCAAGTTCTTGAAAAACGACCGCGTTGAATTGCGCCATTGCATCGATGAATTTCACCGCGTGGCCCTAGTCCACAACGACATCGAATGGATTTTTAAAAGCGACGAGAAGCTACTTTTTCACTTGCAAGCAGAGCTGCTACGTAAACGCATTAGCGCGATTTTTGGCCGAAAATTTGACGAGCGCCTGGTTCCGATCGAGGAACGCACAGAATTGGTTCAGGTCAAAGGATTTGTGTTAAAACCAGAGTTCGCGAAGAAAAAGCGCGGTGAACAATTCTTTTTTGTTAACGGCCGTTTCATCAAATCGCCATTCTTACACAACGCCTTGCGCGAAGCCTTTGAAGAAGTGCTTACCGCAGAGCATCACCCGGGGTACTTCCTGTATCTCGAAGTGGATCCGAGCGCACTAGATGTGAACATTCACCCGACCAAAACTGAGGTTAAATTTGAAGATGAGCGCAGCATTTATGCCGTTCTGCGGTCTGCTGCCCGTCATGCCATAGGCCAATTCAATGTAGCCCCCGCCATAGATTTTGATTCCGAGATCAGCCTAAGCGTGCCGCCGATGCCGCAGGGACATGTCCCTAAAGCTCCTCAAATCAAAGTGAACCCCCACTTTAATCCGTTCGAAAGTACCCAACCGGAGCGCCCGAGAGTGCGTACCGACCAGCAGCGCTACGAGCGAATCCAGAGCGAGAAAATGCTCAACGATACGCCCGAAATGGGCATACCCGCCTTGCAGCAAGAGCTCGACGAATTTTGGAATGAAAGCAGTCGCATCGAAGAAGGCAGAGCGCCGGCGTTAAGCAAAGGTCAAGTATTGCCTTGGGGAAAATATGCCCTTACCGTGCTCGGAGAACGCATGCTGTTTATCGACATTGCAGCGGCCCGCTTCCGCATTCTCTTTGATCAGCTCTGGCTTAAACTGCAAGACGCTACCCTTGCATCACAGCAGTTGCTCTTCCCAGCAGAAATGGAGGTCAGCCTTTCAGAAAAAGCCCTACTGGAAGAACATGCACAGCACTTTACGGTAGCGGGATTCGACTGGCGCTTTGCACCGGACAACAAAACTTTGGAGATTACCGGAGTACCGATGGAATTGACACCTGATCAAGCGGTACCGGTGCTGGAGAAAATTTTAGAAAACGTGAGCGAGTTGGAGGAATTGGCCACGTCGGAACTTTTAAAAACATTGGCTTTGGGCATCGCTAAAAATGCCTCGAGGACTGCATTGCCGAAATCGGCTGAAGAATTAACCACATTACGAGAGCGCCTGTTGAGCAGCACGAATCCGCAGTTCACACCGACGGGAAAAAAGATCATCGCTGAACTCTCGCAACAAGATTTAGTTACCTTATTATGATCGCCCAACAACGCTTTAGCTTAATGCCCACAGTAGTGAAAAACCTACTGATTATCAACGGCTTGATGTTCCTCGGAATGATCAGCATCCGTTCGACCTTTGGTATCGACATCACCCAGTGGACCGGATTGTACTTTCCCGCATCGGATAACTTCTTACCACTGCAGCTTGTCACGCACATGTTCATGCATGGAAATTTCCAGCACATCCTATCGAACATGATCATGCTGTGGTTCCTCGGATCGGCCATGGAAAACTACTGGGGATCGCAGCGCTTTTTGATATATTACCTGCTGACTGGATTAGGAGCGAGTGCCTTACAGATTAGCGTGAACGCCTACGAATATTTTGACCTTCTCGGCCAGCTTAGCGCTGAGAATGCGCAGGTAGTGGTTAGTGAAGGTAGCGATCTGATCAGCCGCAACTACAACTACACCAACCCGGTGATGGGCGCGCTCAACCGTCTGCTCAATACCCCAATGGTAGGCGCATCCGGCGCGGTATTCGGCGTCTTGCTGGCCTTCGGAATGACCTTCCCAAACCAAGTCATTTATCTGAACTTCTTCTTCCCGATCAAAGCGAAATACTTCGTGATCGGCTATGGACTTTTCGAGCTCTACAACGGCTTTGTAGTAAGCAACTCCGGGATTGCACACTTTGCGCACCTCGGGGGTATGCTCTTTGGCTTCATACTTATCCGTAAATGGCGCAGAAGCTCGTATCTTTAAAGGCCCAATTCTTTTTAAAACACACCCATCTAGAGTGCACCTGCAGCCATGAGCGATTTTTTAAATAAAGTAAAACACGACGCTTTCAGGGGAGACTACTTGACACGTCTGCTGTATTTGAACATCGCCATCTTCTTGCTCTACAGCTTGACCAATGCGTTCACCAGTTTACTTACGGGTGACTTCAACCTGATCCCCAACCTCGCGAGCAAAGTTTTAGCACTCCCCTCAGACCCGGTCAAGGTCATTTTCAAGCCTTGGACCCTGCTCACCTACATGTTTACCCACTTCCGTTTAGGGCATATTTTCTTCAACATGATCGTGCTCTACTTCTCCGGAAAGATGCTCATGGAGTACCTCGGTGAAAAGCGCATGCTCGCGCTCTACATCTACGGAGGACTGGGCGGCGGCGTATTCTACATCCTCATGTATGCTCTTTCTCCAGTACTGAGCTCTGGCTCCATGATCGGTGCGAGCGCTGGAACCACCGCCGTCCTTGTTGCAGGTGCGCTGTACATGCCGAACATGCCCGTGCGCTTGTGGGGGATTTTCGAAGTCAAATACTGGATGCTCGCCACAGGTCTGGTCATCCTCGACCTCTTGAACATGACCGGCAATAATGCAGGTGGACACATCGCCCATTTGGGCGGCGCGGTAGTCGCCTATTTTTTCATTCGCAGCATGCGCCAAGGCAGCGAGTGGAACGTGTATTTGTTCCAGATCATCGATATGGTGCGTGGCATGCTGTACCGCAAACCTTCCAAGCGTAAGCGCGGGTTCAGCTTTGGCAAAAGCAGCTACGTGAAGTACCAAGATGTGGATGGCAAGAGCGACACAAAATCGGGCACTACGAGCAAAGCAAGTCCTGCGGACGAAGACCGATTGAACGCCATTTTGGACAAAATCAAGGACAAGGGCTACGACAGCTTAAGCAAAGACGAGAAGGCCTTTTTATTCAAGATTTCTAAAGACTCTTAGTGAAGAAGCGCCGCTTTTTGATTCGCTGGTCGAATCGCTTACTGTTTGCCGTTACGCTACTAGTAGGATTGGGTTCCCTTTTGCCTACGCATCTGGTAGCCGGAGCAGGTGTGCTCACCTTGGCCTTTCCTGTACTGATCATCCCGCAGCTCATTACTTTGCTGCTTAGTTTGCGGTACGCGCCGAAACTACTGCTGCTGCCCGTGCTCGGCATGGGAATGCTGTTGCTGCCGGTTCTCGCACAAATTCCCTTTGCTTCGGACCAGAGCGAGGCTGGAGATTTGAGAGTGGCCTCCTACAATGTTCGGGCGTTTTACCAGGAAAAATTGGCTCATGAAAAAATGGCCAAGTGGGCGTCGGACCAGCAGATCGATATTCTATGCATGCAAGAGATGCGCAAGTCAAACGCCAGTGTGATTGCCGAGCGTTTTCCCTTTCGAGCCTATGCGCCCAAGTGGAGCGACTACAGCGTTGCCATCTATTCGGCCTACCCCATTCTTCGCAGTGAGCCGCTGGTTTTCGATCGGATTTCTCAAAAGTCGTATGCAAAATTCAGTGCCCAATTCGCAGACATCGCCCTTCCCCAGGACACCATCCGCATTCTCAACGTGCATCTCAGTTCTACGGGCGTTCGCGATGGAGATATGAGCGTGGAACCTAGCCGAGAGGACCTCATGGAAACCAGTAGTTTCGTGGCCCGCAAGATCGCTGCTTCGGATAAATTGCGCGGTCTGCAATCCGAACACATCATCGAATGGGTGGAGCAAAGTCCGTATCCTGTGGTCTTAACGGGAGACTTTAACGGAGTACCTGGCGGCAACCTCTACGCCCGCCTGATGCCCCACTTACGCGACCCTTATATCTTCAAAGGACATGGAGCAATGGGAAGTTTTGAGCCACTAAAAAGACGGTATTTGCCCATTCGTATCGACTGGACCTTGCACAGCCCGGAACTAGAATCCACGGGCCAATCCATCGACCCCGTGCACCTCTCCGATCACTTTCCGCTGATCACCACCTTCGCGCTGTAATCTACAGCTGGGCCTCGTGCAACAGCAACGCATTCAATGCATTCGTTTTCACTCCGCGCACCTGCTTCGGAAATACACGCAAGACTTCATCGTAGTACAACGGCACACACGCAGCATCTTGCATGAGCATTCGATCCGCTGCCTTGCTGAGTTCCTCGCGCTCTTGGGCATCTGTTTCTTGTGAGAGCCGCTCGAACAAAAGATCAAAATCTGCTTGAGCGTAACGGCTATAATTCGGCCCAGCGGGCGCTTTGTTCGCCCCGGCAAAAAGCATGAGGTAATTCTCGGCATCTGGGTAGTCTGCAATCCAGGAGGCACGGAAAAAATCCAAGGTTCCTTTACTTTTCTCGCTACGCAGCGTTGCCGAAGGCACCACATTCACTTCGATGTTCCAACCGATATCACTGAGCGCACCTTGAACAAATTCGCACAAATCGCGGTAGTTTGCCACCGTCGTCAATACCAATTCAGGCAATTCCTCAAACCCTGCAACAACAGCTGCCGCACTGTCTTTATCGAACCTGATACCAGCACCCTCGGCATGACCTGGCAAGCCTTTTGGAATAAAACCACCGGTAGCCGCAGAACCCGCGCCACTTCGCAAGGTGCGCATCATCAGCTCTCGATCGACCGCAGCGTTTACCGCCCATCGCAAAGGCTGTGGAATCTGCTTTTCAGCGTTGAACACCAGGTATTCGGTATTGAGAAACGGACTGCGCTCGAGACGGTGCGCTTCTTGGTACTTTGGCGCTAACGTCCCTTGCTGCAAGACATCGTCTTTAAAACTTGGTGCGATGTTACCGAGCATATCAAAACGCCCCGATAAAAACTCTAAAAACGCGCTCTGCTCGTCGGGCAAAAATGAAATCGCGATACCGTCAAGCAAGGGCAGCTGCTGCCCAGCATTACTTCTTCTCCAATAGTTCGGATTACGGTGGAAAATGAGCTTCTCCCCGAAGTGCCAAACGTGAAATTTGAACGGTCCAGATCCACCACCCGAGGTTACGAGTTCCCCTGCTTCCGCCGCTTCTGTATCTACCACACTGCAATACGGCATGGTCAAGAGCGATAAGAACGAGGAGAACGGATGGCTCAGCTGTAAAATCACGGTGCTGTCGTTGGGAGCCTGAAGATGGGAAACACGTTCGAGCACCCAGGAACCGGGCGAAGCCACGGCAGGATCTGTTAGGCGGTTAAAAGAGTACATCACATCCGCTGCCGTTACCGCTCGCCCGCTATGAAAAGTCGTAGAGCGAAGGGTAAACGTGTAGGTCAAGCCGTCCTCGCTGATGTGCCAAGATTTGGCAAGAGCAGGAACCACACGGTTGTTTTCGTCCAGGCGTACCAAACCTTCGTAGAGTTGCTGTACCGCCCATATGGTGCTCTTATCCCTGGCGAATGCAGGGTCTAAGGTTGGAATCCCCGTAGGCTCATTGTAGCGAAAGACCTGCTTATCACTGGGTGTTGGAGCCGCACACGCCCAGAGCAGTGTGCTTGCAACTAAAAGAACGAGGAATCGGAAAGTGTTCATGGGCGTGAGATGCTTGCAACGAAATTAGCATAAAAAAAGCCCCCTGAAGACAGGGGGCTTTGTAGTGTTTTTCACGAGATTCGAATTAAGCATCGATGTTCGCGTACTTCGCATTGCGCTCTATAAAGTCACGACGTGGCGGTACCTCATCTCCCATCAACATAGAGAAGATGCGATCGGCCTCTGCACTGTCGTCGATGGTTACTTGCTTCAAGATGCGCTCTTCAGGGTTCATCGTAGTTTCCCACAACTGCTCTGCGTTCATCTCCCCAAGACCCTTGTAGCGCTGAACGCCGACGCCTTGACCGGTTTCGCCACCGTATTCAAACTGCAGTTTGTCGCGCTGCTCGTCGTTCCAAGCGTACGAAGACTTCGTGCCTTTTTTCACCAAATAAAGCGGTGGATTTGCAATATACACATAGCCTTTCTCGACCAATTCGCGCATGTAACGGAAGAAGAAGGTCAAAATAAGCGTGCTAATGTGGCTACCATCCACATCGGCATCCGTCATGATGACGATCTTGTGATAACGTAATTTTTCAATATTTAACGCGCGTTCGTCTTCTTGAGTACCCACACTTACACCGAGGGCGGTGTACATGTTCTTGATCTCCTCGTTTTCGAACACCTTGTGAGAAATCGCTTTCTCAACGTTCAGAATCTTACCACGTAGGGGAAGGATGGCCTGGAAGTTACGGTCGCGACCTTGCTTGGCGGTACCCCCTGCAGAATCACCCTCGACGAGGAAAATTTCACAGACCTGAGCATCGGTTTCAGAACAGTCACTAAGCTTTCCTGGCAAGCCCATAGAGGACATGGTCCCTTTACGCTGGACCATTTCACGAGCCTTCTTCGCTGCGACACGAGCGCGTGCGGCGAGCAAGACTTTTTGAACGATCATTTTAGCTTCGTTCGGGTGTTCCTCGAGGAAATTGGTCAACATCTCACCGACCAATTTATCTACGGCACCACTCACCTCTTTGTTACCGAGCTTCGTTTTCGTCTGCCCTTCAAACTGAGGTTCCATCACTTTTACCGAAACTACGGCGGTCAATCCTTCGCGGAAATCGTCACCACTTACTTCCACTTTCTCTTTGGCCAAGAGTCCACTTTCGTCAGCGTATTTCTTCAGTGTACGGGTCAATGCACGACGGAATCCCGCAAGGTGCGTACCCCCTTCGTGCGTGTTGATATTGTTTACATACGAGTGGATGTTCTCGGCGTACGATGTGTTGTAGTGCATAGCGACCTCCACAGGAATGCCATCGCGCTCACCTTCCATACACATCACCTCAGGGATGATCACCTCACGCGTTGCATCGATGTACTTTACAAAACCTGCAAGACCGTCTTGTGACAAGAAGTTTTCGGAAAGGTACTCGCCCTTTTCATCCTTTTCGCGCAGATCCGTTAAGGTGATGCTGATGCCCTTATTCAAGAAGGCAAGCTCGCGCATACGTTTAGCAAGAATGTCGTAGTAATACGTCAATTCTTCGAAGATCTCACTATCCGGCTTGAACGTTACGATCGTACCACGGTAATCTGTGGTACCGATCTCGCGTGTTGGGTATTTAGCCGCCCCTTTCGAGAACTCTACCTCGTATTTCTTTCCGTCTTTGTGTACTTCCGTGTGGAGCATGATCGAGAGTGCGTTCACACAACTCACACCTACCCCGTGAAGACCACCGGAAACTTTGTACGAATCTTTATCAAATTTACCCCCAGCGTGAAGTACGGTCATTACTACCTCAAGGGTAGAGCGTCCGTCTTTCGGGTGCGGATCGATCGGGATACCACGACCGTTATCTTTTACTGTAATGCTATCATCTTGGTTGATGGTCACAAAAATGTCGGTACAGTGACCGGCTAATGCTTCATCAATAGAGTTATCTACAACCTCGTACACCAAGTGGTGGAGACCTTTGACACCCACGTCGCCAATGTACATGGCCGGGCGCTTACGTACGGCTTCTAGTCCTTCCAGGATCTGGATGGACCCACCGTCATAGTTCTTTTGCTCTTCGCTCATAAATAGTGGATTGTTGACCTATTATGCTATCCTAACAAAGATAACTTTTCAGGGGCTAAAAAGCAGAAAAGGGGCCGCTAAAGACCCCTTCACTTACCAACATGGTTATTAACATTGAAATGCCCGCTGAGCAGGCGCTAACGCTACTAGAATTGGTAGTTTAAGGTGAATAAACCACGCACTCCGCGAACGTAATAGCCCTCCCAAAGCTGGTAACGACGACCTAATAGGTTGTAGCCGTTCAAACTCACGCTCAGGTGGTCATTGATCTCATAGTTTACTGCAGCGCTCCAGTCGAGATAATCCTCTAAACTGTAGCCATCTACAGCATATCTGCCGCCCACATATTTCAGGTTTGTACGTACACTGAGTTCATTAATCCGGTACTGTGCCATCGCTCCCATCACGCGTCCCTCGCGACCGATAAAGGCGTCTCCGCTAAAGGCGCTGAGCTGAGCATAGGTGCTCGCAGTAAAGTGTTTCAAGGGAATGTTCAACTCCCCGCGAACGGAGGTACGTACGACGTTGTCCGCATAGCCAACCTGCAGGGCTGCGAGTTGGGCATCACCGACGGTTTTTAGCGAAGCAAGGGTATCGCGTTCGAAGACCACGGCGTCGTTTAGAAAGGCCATGGATCCTTCTAGTCGGTATTGGAGCTTGCCTACTAAAGCGCCTTGCATACCGACATACCCGCGGTTGTTTCCAGAGAGGCGCTGCTCTTGGACCAGGGAGAGTTGTGGTGCCTGTGCGATGAGGCTGCGCAAGGTATTTTGCTCGACGGCACCGTCCCAACCTCCGTAGATGGCCAGAGTGCGGCGCAGCAGTTCTGCTTGCAAGTTGATGCGTGGAAATACGTAGAATTCAAAGCGGTTGCTGTCCAGTCCAGCGGTTTGAGTCCCGGCGAACTGAAGACCGAATTCGTACGACAGGATGCCGTTTTTTCCACGCGTTACTGGCGCTATGTTGAAGTGGTGGTATTGCGCTGCGCCACTGTCTTGTGCCCAAGTGGTGTTTTGAGAGAATTGGTATCCTAGATCGACATAAATCTTGCTATCATCGGCATTAATCTCAAACTGGTGCGCGGTCTTAGCAAGGTGTTCGAACGTTCCATAGCCGGCATGAGAGAATTGGTACCCGATGCCCCCTTTTCTGTAGACGCCTTTCACTTTTGAGGTGGGATTCGAAGTGCGCAACCATTCTTGCGTGAGTCCATATTGCTGTTGCCAATTCCCCGGCACACTGTCCAAGACCACGGCTGGCGGCGTGTTCACGCCGTAATAGGAGACGTAATCAGCTTTCAAGAGCAGTTGCGATTTAAAATTCCAATTCCGTGTCGCCCGCTGATAATCTGCCAAAAGTTCATTCTCATACATCGGAGCACTTGCGTAGTCGCTCACAGCGACACCGCCTAATGCACCATCGTGCAAAGCGCGCACGCCCCAGACATTTTTCTTACTGCGCGGCGAGGACAGCACAAAACTTGCGTGTGAACCGCCATAATTCCCACCACCGATACTGACCTTCTGTGTCGGCAACTTCGGCAGCTTCACGCGGCCCAAACGGATCGAAGGGATGGCCTCGGGCTCAAAGTCCAGGATCATCGCTTTCGGTTGTATACGCACCACCACAGGCAATTTCTCCGAGGTCGTGTCCGAGAACGACGGCTGCTCAGAAATCTTGTGTGCACTGCGCACCTGCGCCTTGTAATCTTCGACCACGCGAATCTCAACACTCTTGACTTCTTCACCAGTTTCCTCTTGTGCAAAAGCGAGCACGGGCGCTGTCATCATGAGCGCAAATAGAACCTTTTTCATGGGTTGGTATCTCGTTATTTTCATCGTATTAATCTTCTAATTCTTCGAGCTCGTCAGGAGCAAATTCATCCATACTTAGGCTGTCAACGCCCACTGTATTCTGGGCTTCACGCTCTCTTTGCAAAGCCAATTCCGTCTTGAAACCTTGTGCCAAATTTGCGTAGTCGCCGATGTCCGCATTTTCGATGATAAAATCCAAGGTGTAATTCGCTTGGAAATCGTCTAGGAGACCCGCATAGTTTTTAGCCATGAGCAGCAGGGATTCCCAGCGCCATTTCGGATACGTCGGCAGGTTGTCGATCATCCAGAAAATCTGGTCGTTCGACGCCGTGTATTTACCAAGGATATAATCGAACTCGGCCAAATGGAACGTTGCCTCCGCTTGTGCCTCACCCTTCACCTCCGCCTTAACGCGGGTATAGTAGAGCTTGGCATTTGCGCTGTCGCTGAGTGCAAATGCGCTACGTGCGGCATTCAACAACGCCTCAGTCGCCCACTCGCCCGGAAGTCCCTGGTCTTGCAACAAGCTCTCTGCATATTGCATCACCATCGCGGTATTGCCCAGTGATTTCGCACTGCGCATCAACCCGAGACGGGCACGACGCCCTTCGTCTGCATTGCCCACCAAACCGAGCACTTGCTGGTAGTAGTAGAAGGCCTTGTCAAAATTTTGCTCCGCGTAGTACAAGCTGGCCAAGCGCTCGACGGTTTGCTTGCGGAAACTGAGCTCCCCGGAGGACGCTACAAATTCATAGGCCGGTAGTGCAATGCTGTCTGCGCCTGCATTGAAGGCGCATTCCGCGAGGTAGTAGTTGGCCGGCACACGGAAGATGCCGTCCGGGAATTTCGCGAGGTAGTCGCTCATGCCCTTAAGGGTTCCTAGACAATCGCCAAAGCTGTAGCGGTCAAAAGCGCCATTGTAGAGGGTGGAGTCGAGCTGACCTTGACCGATGTCGGTACCGGTGAGCGTTTGGATCCAGTCTACATAGCCGGTGAGCTGGTCGAGCTCGGAGTACTGGATTTTCGCTAGACCCAGTGCTTCGCGTGACTCGTTGGTGTTGGGATAGTCTTCGACGACCTTTTTGAATTGGCCCAAGGCTTGATCGCCCTTACCCTGTGTGCGGTAGATGAGCCCCAAGGCAATGTGTGCATTTTTAATGAAGCGCGATTTTGGATAGTCGCTGATGAAACTGGTGAAAATTTCCTCAGCGCGACGGTTCTCGCGAAGTTTCATGTAGGTCTCTCCCAGCTCGAAGTAGGCATCCGTGGCATAGACCGAATTCGGATAGCGCTTCACCAGGGATTCGAGGGTGTTGGCCTTTTTCTGCGGCTCGTCGATGAGACCGTAGCAGAGACTTTGTTGGAAATTGGCATAGTCTGCATCAGGAACAGCGCGGCCTACATAGGTTTGGTAGTATTTGATCGCGTTGTCGTATTGGCCCGTCATGAAGTACGAATCCGCCAGTCGAAGTTCAGCATCATTGGCCGATTTCGTCCCAGGCTTCTGCTGCCCGAGAAACAATCGGAACGCTGTCGCACTGCTGCCATAAGCCTCATTGCTAAAGTGCGCGTACGCCTTGTTGTAGAGCGCGCGTTTGTATTGCGAAAGCGTTACCGATCCCGGCGTTGCATCAAATTTCTCCAGCTCGAACAACGCCCCATCGAAATCGTCCGAACGGTAGGCAATCTCCGCCAGCCAGTAGTGCGCGAGCGCTGAATACACATTGCTCATCGGGTAGTCCAGTGAGCGCTGGAACAACTTTTTCGCCGCTGGATATTGAATCGCGTTAAAGTGCTGTACCGCACGGAAATACGCAACTTTCTGGTAAGCACCTTGCATCGTTGGCTGCTCCAAACCTGCAGCAGAAATCGCCTTAAGCGCACTTTCATAGTCTTTAGAATTCAGGTACAGATTCGCTAAATATTCGTTTGCTTCAGCCCGGTGCTTGCTGTTGGGATAACGCTCGAGGAACTCCTTGAAAATATCCAGTGGCTGCTCAAACGGCGTACTGCTGTCGTAAGCCAGTTTCGCATAGTTGAACAATGCATCCTCGCGTAGGCGCTGATCGTCCCCGCTCTGAGAGGCTCTGAAAAATGCAGTCTGCGCTTCGGTCTTTTTCCCGGTTTTTAGGTACGAGTCTGCCAAGTGGTAATAGGCACTTTGCCCGAGTGCATCGCTGCGGCCGTGAATCTTGTTGAATGCCTTGATCGCTTCTTCGTAGCGGCGCGTTTTGTACAAAACAAAACCCAGCTTGTAGTGGTCATCCGTACGCAGATTCCCACCGAGCTCTTTATGTTTCTCGAGGTACAAGGCCGCTTGGGTCCAATTGGATTTTTGATAATACCCCTCACCGATCAGCTTTGCGATCTCCGCAGCGCGCGAAGGCACCGCCTGGTCCAGCAAATCTTGACCTACACGAAGCAGCTCATCAATGTTCCCGGTTTTGTAGTACATCTGAGAGAGGTAATACGGCACCACTCCCCCAAATTTTTTATCCCCGATCAGCAGCTTGAACTGCGCCGTTGCTGTGCTGTATTGTTCCGCCTCATACGCGATGTGTCCGTAGTAATAGCGGTGGTGGTTTTGAAATTCGCCCTTGTACTCCGTCCCTTGAAAAAACAGATTACGCGCCTTTTCCACATCCTTAGTCATCAGATGACTGTACGCCAATTTAAAATAGTACTCGCTCCTAAAACCACTGCTCACATCGCGCTGATCGATCGCCCCCAACCACTGAATCACCTTCTTGTAACGGCGGTTGTTGAAGTAATAGTTCGCCGCCGTGATATGGGCCTCTTGCCAGCGTGGGCTTAGCGGGTAGGTCTGCGCGAAATACGTCAGAAAATATTCGCTGTTTTCGTTCATCAAATACAAGGCACAAAGCGCGCGGTAAAAGCTGCTTTCCTCTTTGATGAAACTTTGGGTAGGGAGTTCGCTGTCTAACAATTCATCAAAACCCACACGTGCTGCGGCATACAGTCCGTCGTCAAACAGTGCCACACTTTTGTTGTAGGTCGCCTCATGCCCCAACTCTAACGGGGTCTGTTGCGCAATCGCGGCAAGGCTAAAGAGAAAAAAGAAAGCGGTAGAGAATAGTGTTCTCATGGTGTTCTTAGTTTATGCTTAAAAATAACCCAGTCCCAGGCGGCTTCCGTGCTGCTCTGTTGTTAATTAAGTGGAGTTATTCACATAGAGAAAACGCCTGCAGTGGTTCTTTTGGTATTTCTACTACCTTTGGAATCGCCGCAACGGGCGCCTAAAAGAAACACTGCACACATGTCATTAATCAGCCTCAACAACGCCAATATCTTTCAAGGAAAACACCTTGTATTGAGCAACGTATATTTTGAAATCGCTGCTGGAGAGTTTGTGTATTTGATCGGACAAACGGGCTCCGGGAAGAGCTCTGTGCTGAAAACCTTGTACGGCGATCTGCCCTTAACTCAAGGTACAGGAAGCGTTGCGGGCCACGACCTATCCGGACTCAAAGACAAGGACATTCCTGCATTGCGCCGTGATTTAGGCATCGTCTTTCAGGACTTTCAGCTGCTGAGCGACCGCAGTGTAGAAGACAACCTAGACTTCGTACTCCGCGCTACAGGCTGGAAAGACAAAAGCAAGCGCGCGGAGCGCATCCTGGAAGTACTTTCTTTGGTCGGTATGCAAAACAAAAAGCACAAGAGCACCTTTGAAATTTCGGGCGGTGAGCAGCAGCGTGTGGCGATCGCACGCGCCTTGTTGAACGATCCGAAGGTGATTCTAGCCGATGAGCCTACGGGAAATTTAGACCCGAGAACCTCAGAGGAGATCATGACCTTGTTGCTTAGCCTCGCAGGGCAAGACAAGGCGGTGCTGATGGCGACACACGATTTCCAACTCATCCACAAATACACGAACCGCACGCTGAAAGTACAGGGCGGTGAGGTCACGGATAATCTAATACAAAACTTTTAAGCAGGAATTGGCAACGGCAGACTCCACAGCGACAGGGCAAGCTTCGGTACTTAGTGTGCTGATCGCGTCCTATGGCGACGATGTCTCCGATCTGTTAACGGTCTTGCGACACAACGTAGATTTTGGTCTGCCGCGCGGTTGGGAAGTTGAAATTCTCGTTTCGGACCAGTGGGACACCCCGCACGAAAAACATGCGTTATGGCAGCAGGATGCGCTCGTGCGTTACCTCCACTCCTCGAGCAAGGGGCGTTCCCAAAACCGCAATGAGCTCTCGAAGGCTGCACGTGGTCAGTTCTATGTGTTCCTCGATGCAGACGCCTTGCCAAAAACCGATGGATTCCTCAACCGCTATTGCAACTATGCCGCAAGTGCGCAAGTGGTCGTCGGTGGAACAGCCTACATGCCCGGGCACCTGAGCGAGCGTTTGCGCGTGAAAGTGGGCAAGGTGAAAGAGGAGATTTTGCCTGCCAAGCGAGAGCTCCAGCCGTATGGAAGTTTTAGTGCATTCAATTTCTTGGTACGAGCGGATGTTTTCGAAAAAATTGGCTTTGACCCGTCAATCATTACCTACGGACACGAGGACACCCTATTCGGTATCGCCCTACGCCACCACTGCATTGACGTGGTCCACATCGACAACCCGGCCTACCACATGGGCATCGATACAGACGTAGCATTTATGAAAAAAACGGAGCAAGCGGTCGAGGGTTTGGCCGAACTGGTAAACCGCGGAAACATAGACGAAGACGTATTGCTGTACCGCTATTATTTGTGGGCCAAAAAACTGAAGGCAACACTGTTGTTGAAAGGGGGCTATAATCTGCTGGGAAAAGGATTGAAAAACCGATTATCCAAAGGCAAAGGGCCGCTCGTACTTTTTGATCTCTACAAACTTTTACTCTTTAGCGCGCAGCCTGTAAAAGTTCCTCGTAAAATGCCTTAAGCGGCGCAGCCTCCTGTTCCCAAGTACACGCCGCGCTTGCCTGATCTAACGCGTTTTTCCATGAGGATTTATCTGCTCCTACGGCCGTAATCGCTGCACGCAAACCTGAAATGTCCTCCGGATCTACGGTTCTTCCCACGCCATAACCGTCCACAACGCGCGCCACTTCGACCACTTTCGAAGTCACCACGGGAACCCCGCAATGGATGTAGTCAAAGAGTTTGTTTGGCAAGGAATAGCGGTAATTGATGTTGGTGTCTTTATCCAAGCTCAAGCCAACATTTGCACATGCCGTATAGCTGAGCAGTTCGGCATAAGGCACGCGGCCTACAAAGCGTACTTTATCCTCTAATCCTTCTAAGCGCACCCGCTGCTGAAGTGCAGGAATGGCATCACCCGTTCCGACCAGTAGCAACAGCCAACCGTCCATACCTGCAACGGCCTCAAGCGCCTCCTCTAATCCGCGGTCGACATTCATTCCGGAGCCTTGATTGATCGCAATCTTCACGTCTTCTGGCAGCCCCAATTCCGCCCTGCTCCGCCAAACCATCTGCTTCGGCGCCGGGGAAATATTGCGAAATACCCTCGGGCGATTGCCGTAATCTTGCTCGTAAAGTCCTGCGATGCTTTCATTCACCGTCCATACATGCGGTAACTTCGGGAAGATAGCACCCTCGATCGCCTGCCACACCCGTTTCACCCAACGTCCTTGAATCTCGGGGACGCCGCAAAAATATTCGTGACTGTCGTAGACGATCGGTATTCCGAAGAAGCGGGAGATGAGAAAATTGGGCAGAAGGGTGTCTAAATCGTTCGAGAGCAGCACCGTTTTTCGATCTGCCGCGAAGAACAACGTCAGTAAGAGTCGAAGCTGAAATTCGGCATAAAACAAGCCGCCTTTGCGGAAGATGAGCTTCATCCGGCGCGTTTGATACGGCCGCTCCAAAGGCGTTGAACTGGGCAATTCCCGTCCGATCCAGCAGACCTCATACCCCAGATCAAGCAGCAGCATAGCTACCTTATGCACCCGGTTGTCGGTGAAGATGTCGTTGGTGGTGGAAATGAAAATTCTCTTGCCCATGAACAGGATGAAATTGGTTCCGCTAAAGTAACGAACGTTAAATTTGCGTGGACGGAAAAGAAAGCGCAAATGCAAAAATCGGATTTTCACTACGACTTACCCCAGGAACGGATCGCTACGCACCCGCTCGAGCAGCGCGACCAGAGCAAACTTTTGATCTACGACCAGGACATCCACGACCGTAGTTTCACCGATCTACCCGCCGCACTCCCCGCCCACAGTCAGCTGATTTTCAACAACACACGGGTAGTAAAAGCGCGCCTGCACTTCACTAAAACCGAAGGAGCCAAACCCATCGAAGTCTTTTGCCTCACCCCGCACCAGCAAAGCGTGGAAGAGAGCATGGAAGCGCGTGAACAGGTGTACTTTGAATGCCTCGTGGGCAATCTCAAGCGTTGGAAAGACCATCCGCTGCACCTGCACCTGGGCCCGACTCTTCGACTAACGGCTGAAAAAGGCGAGCGCTTGGGCGACATGTTTGTCATTTCCTTCCGCTGGAACAGCACAGATACGTTCAGTCACATTTTGGAATTGGCCGGAAAAATCCCGCTACCGCCCTACATGAATCGCGAGGCCGATGCAGAGGATGTTAACCGCTACCAAACCGTATATGCCGCAAGCAACGGCTCCGTGGCCGCACCTACCGCAGGACTGCATTTCACACCCCACATTTTTTCAGCGCTACAGTCCGCAGGACACCAGCGGGTGGAAGTCACCTTGCACGTGGGCGCAGGAACCTTCAAACCCCTCTCCGACGGGGCTGTAGATGCACACGACATGCACGCGGAAGAAATCATTGTAGACCGCAACTGGCTCGAAAGCTACCTCGAGCACGAGGGACCTAAATTTGCAATCGGAACCACTAGTTTACGCACCTTAGAGAGCTGCCACTGGATCGGTACACGACTCTTAGAAAGCGGCACGCTCACCGATCTGGACCAATTCGATGCCTACGACCTCCCCCAGTCCACCACCACCCGTGCGGCATTCGCTGCCCTGCTCGCCCATCTACAACAGGCCCAACTCACCAGCATTGCTTTAAAAACACGCCTGATGATCCGTCCCGGATACCGCATGAAATCTGTGCAAGGCATCATCACCAACTTCCACCAGCCCGGCAGCACCTTGCTTTTGCTGGTCAGTGCAGGCATCGGCGAGGACTGGCGAAAAGTGTACCAGCACGCGCTCGAGCACGATTACCGCTTTTTGAGCTACGGCGACTCTTCTTTGCTTCATTTCCAGTAAATTCACCTACCCACCCTAACCCTTCCTATGCACCGCATCCTCCCCCTCCTTTGGATCCTCGTTTTTGGTATCCATCTGCCCATTTTCGCGCAGCATACCACTGCCCAATTGCCCCAAGAAATCAATGAAAGTAGCGCCTTAGAATGGGCCACAGACTCCTCGCTCTACACCATAAATGACAGCGGGAACGATCCCGTACTCTATGAAATTCATCACGACGGACGCCTGTTGCGAGCCATCGACCTCGACGACTTCGGCCTCGACAACCGCGACTGGGAAAGCCTAGCACAAGACGCGCTCTACCTCTACGTCGGCGACTTCGGCAACAACCGAAACACCCGAAAAGACCTCGTCATCTACAAAATCTCCAAAGCCCAGCTTCGTCGCGGCTGGGGCAGTGCCACCAAAATAAAATTCCGCTGCGGGGAACAGCATGGCTTCCCGCCAAAACCCAGCTCGCGCCAGTACGACTTTGAAGGCTTCTATGCCACCTCCACAGCGCTTGTGGTGTGGTCAAAAAACCGTATCGAGCCTTGCAATGGGTATGCCCGTAAATATGTACTCTCAAAAAACCCAGGCAACTACACTGTTTTCGCCACAGACAGCGTTTACTTACAAGGCGAAAGTCTGTTTGAGCAATGGGTCGCAGGCGCGGACTACCACCCAGGCAAAAAACTCACCGCACTGCTTTCGGGTCCGAACATTCATTTCTTAGTACCCGACGCCTCGGGAACGCTTGTCGATCTGCCCGTTTGGGCCGGCATATCTCAGAAGGAATCGGTCGTTTTTGGAGAGGAAACGACGCTGTATGTCACCGACGAAGTGAATCATTTGAGCAGCGGAAAGTTGTACACCTACGACTATGCGCCTTGGCTCGCAGCACTTTCTTCTTACCGAGAACAGCCGGCGAAGGTGTTGCAGAAAAGGGTGAAACGCACGGAAAAATTGGTCCTATCGATCCAGTACATGAGCGCCATATCTGCCCCCATCACCGTCACGAATGAGGCGGGAAAAATAGTCCACAGCGAAACCTTCAACAGCAAATACTACCCACGCCTATTAGGAACGGAACATACGATTATACAAGGCAAGACGTTAGTACTTCCCGTTTCAGACTGGGGTCTGGGCAAGATGACTGTTCACATCGACCACCCCTTCGGAGCGGTTAGTCAAACCGTCACCTTAGTTCCCTAAAACCATGCGCCACTTACTTCTTGGATTCGCACTGCTGCTCACTTTTTACGTGCAGGGGCAGAGCGTGCTTTTTTACAACGTGGAAAACCTCTTTGACACCATCCACGACAACGGCCGTGCGGACCACGAATTTTTGCCCCACAGCGCTAAAGAATACGGATCCATACGCTACCGTCTCGCGCTACGGCAAACGGCTCGCGCACTGCGACTTGCACTCTACCACGCAAAGGACCCCGTAGAAGTCATCGCTTTGTGTGAAGTAGAAACTCGCGGAGTGCTGCAAGATCTCGCCGGGCACAAAGCTCTTCGTAAGCTCGGCAACTGGCTTGTGGTACATTATGACAGTCCCGATTTCCGGGGCATCGACTGCGGTGCCTTAGTGAATACGGATCTGGTATCGCTGCAGGCTACCGATCGCATCCGCTATGCCAACGACACGATGAAAACCCGCGATGCCCTGCTGCTCTCTTACAAGACTCCCGATAGCACCTTGCAGCACCTCGCTGTAGTGCACTTTAGCTCGAAACGTGGCGGCGCGGCAGCCACAGCGCCCAAACGCGCCTACCAGCTGAACCAGGTGATAAGCGCCTTAGACACGGCCAAAAGTCCTGTGCTAATCTGCGGTGATTTTAACGACGGACCCAGCGCAAAGGCCTACCGCGCGGCGCTACAGCAGGGCTGGATGGAACCCGAGCGCAGGGCCGTTCCCGGACTGCAACCCAGCTCAGGAAGCTACAAATACAAAGGGCGGTGGCAGCACATCGATCTAGGGATCAGTAAAAACAAACGGGTCACCACGAGCGTTCTCTCGATGGATCTATTGCTCGAAGAAGACCGCAAATGGGGCGGATTCAAGCCCAAAAAGCGGTGGCAAGGCACATTTTTTGTAAACGGATACTCGGACCATTTGCCCGTTTACTTTTCAGGCGATGCTCATTAAAGAATTTAGACTATTTTTAAGAACTCAAATAAACTTGAAATGAAAAAAATAATCGCTCTAGGCGCAGTTGCAGGCGCTATGTTTATGACCTCGTGTGACACGAACGGTCCTGCTGGGGAACCAGTGACCTATCCAGGGGATTCACTAACAGTTTCTAGCACAGCGCGTCCGCTCGTGATCGAAACTACAGGAACTTGGTGTCAGTTCTGTCCTAACGGTGCAGAAGTAATGACCATGATCGACGGTGTACTAGGCGATAGCGTAGTATTGATCGCGAACCACACGGGTAACGATTGGTTTGCACAAAACGCGCCCGTAACAGGAACGATCGGTGACAACTTCCCAACTTCAGGGGTGCCGAACTTCTACGTAAATAACGAAGATGTAGGCCAAAGCCCTACTGCAGCAGCTGGAGCGGCAACGCTTGCAGAAGTAGCCTTCGGTTTGGAAGCTGATGTGGTAAAAGATTCAACGCGCTTGGTGGTCTACCCACGTGTAAAGGTGCTTGAAACGAAATTGGACCAAGTCTATATGATCCAGTCTTACCTCCTTCTCAACGGTGTTGAAGCGCGCGATTACGGCAATGGTGTTGATCTGAACCAAGTAAGTTCAGTTCCCCTCGTAACCACTGGTTCAGGCGCTACGCCAACCACTTGGGCTCAAGACGCAGCAGTCGTAGGCGGTGTTGCCTTGATCAAATCTGGAACCATCTACACACACGACGAAACACTCTTCGGACACGCAACAAAAGCAGTTACTGGTTGGACGGAAAGTGACGATGCTGCCACTGCAGATACGACCGTAACTACATTAGGCGCTTGGGGTATGAACCTCGGCGACATCAACCCACTAGGCGGTGCATATGCTGCAGGTGATATCTACGGTACGCGCTACACGCCGTTCCAGTTTGAGATTGAGCTGCCGACACTTCCTTTCGACGCGGACCTCAGCGTTGCAACGATCATCTGGCAACTACGTCAAGACGGATCTGGCGACTACGATTACGTAAACGGAACTGTGAATCACGTTCACTAGACCTTTATTCGGAACCCATTCCAAAAAAACCTACGCCTTGCGGGCGTAGGTTTTTTTTTGCGTGCAACTATTGAAATTGGCGACCATTTACCTTTCCGCTGGGCCGAAGCTGTGGGAACATCCAGAGGCAACTCGCGAGCGGTACGGCGAGTTACAAGCCCTGCAGCAACTCAGCGGCCCTACTGCGAATCACGAGCGCTATAGCAATCGACACGCGCCAAGGCAATCCATGAGCCCTACTGAGAGCTACGAGCGCCAAAGCAACGCACGCGCTACACAGCAACTCGCCCGCACTACAGCAACGCACAGGCCAATCCGCAACCCACACGTTGCAATGCACCGCACAAAAAAAAAGCCAACCTACTTTCGATGAAGTTAGGTTGGCTTTTTTTAAGCGCTATTCCCGTTACAAGAACAGCGTCGGGCGCGAGGCCTTAGTCTTGGTTACCGCGGCGCTGAGATCTGTTAAGATTCTGCTGACGTTGCATATCCTCGAGACGTTTTTGGAATTTACTCCCGCCTTTTTTACCGCTCTTTGGGTTCGAACGCTTCTCTTGGATTTTGGCCAAGATCAGATCGTCGTTCAAAGTCTTGCGGATTCCCCACTGCATGGTGAACGTTACGATGTTCGAAAGGAAGTAGTAATAGGTCAAACCGGAAGGGAAACTGTTCAAGACGAACATGAACATTAGTGGCATGAGGTACATGATCACGCGCATCTGCTTCATCTGCTCGTTGGACCCCGTCTGTGGCGTCATTTGCTGGTTCATCCAAGTATAGAGGATGGTCGAAGCGGTCATCAACAAGGTGAACAGCGACAAGTGATTTCCGAAGAAGGTACTGATCAATGGAATTTCTGTAGTCCAGCTGATAATGCTATCGTAGGTAGAAAGATCGGTCGCCCAAAGGAACGACTCTCCACGAAGCTCAATCGACGCAGGGAAGAAACGGAACATGGCAAAAAGAATAGGCATCTGCACGATGACCGGCACACAACCCCCTAGTGGCGAAGCGCCCGCTTCTTTGTACAATCCCATAATGGCCTGCTGTTTTCCGACCTGGTCCTTATCTCCAAACTTTTCGTTAATGGCATCGATCTCTGGCTTGAGCACACGCATCTTCGCCATAGAGCGGTAGGATGCGAACGTGAGCGGAGACAGGGCTAACTTGATCATGAGCACCATCACAAAGATGATCAGACCGTAGTTCCATCCGTACCCTTCTAACCAATTAAATACTTTTACCACTACCGAACGGCCGATGAACCCAAAGATCCCCCAACCAAAGTTAATGGACATCTCGTAGCCTTGATCGTACGACTTCAAAAGTGCATACTGGTTTGGACCGACAAACATCTTGAAAGGCAGCGTGTACGCGCCCGTTAAGGTTTGATCGATCACCGCCGTTGCGCTGTATTCCTTGATCAAATCATTGTCTTCGTCACTGCCATTCACTGTGGCCAATTTCCCCGACTCAAATCCGCTCTCTGGGTGCACGATGATCGAGAAGAAACGTTGCTTTTGCGCCAACCAATTCATGGCTTCAACCTCCTCGTTATCGTCTCCACCTCTACCAGAGAGGTGCTCCACATCGCCGTCTTTTCTTTCCTGATACGTGAAAGTAGAATATTGACGCTCCGTGCTGATTCCTTTTTCCGTGCGTTGTGCGGCGCGCTCCCAGAAGACCTCAGCCTTTCCAGTGTTTGCCGCAGTACCGCTGATTACAAAGTCGAAATCGTAACCCGACTCAGGCAAGCTGATCTCCACACGTGTCGTTCCATCGCTCAACACTACAGATCGTGCGCTCTGAGAAACCACATCAAACTGCTTTGCGTTCAGCCCCTCACCTTCCGGCAAGCGTACATCGAACACTTGGTTGCCGTCCACAAGGTGCAACGGGTCAACCTTCGCTGTATCGTCATAACTGTGGTAGTTCAACAATGCCGCTTTGGTCATTTTCGCACCGGCAGTGCTAAAAGTAAGCGCTACATCGCTGTTGCTTAGCTTAATCTCCTGCGCGACAAACACGTTGCTGTCCGCGATGGCATAGAAACCTACTAATGCGCTGTCTAAAAGCGCTTGTTTTGCATCCGTTGCTAGATCCGCAGAAGGTACCGCAGCGCCTGCTTCCGTCTCTATTACTTCAACAGCATCCGTTTCTACCGGAGCAACTTCAGGTGCATTGTTGCTTTGCCACCAGCCGAAACCGACCATGATGACTGCGATAAGCACAAAGCCGATGATTTGATTGCGGTCCATGCCGCTTTTCTGATTCTCCATGAATTATTTGTTTTGGCGGAATGTATCCGCTGCTGCGACAAACTTCACAAACAGCGGGTGCGGGTTAAGTACTGTACTCTTGTATTCTGGGTGGTACTGTACACCGACAAAGAACGGATGATCCTCGACCTCAACTACTTCCACCAAACCGCTGTCCGGGTTGATACCTGTAGTTTTCAAGCCTGCTTGGACCAATTCCTCTTTGAACTCATTATTAAATTCATACCTGTGGCGGTGGCGTTCCGTAATGTCGGCCTCACCATACGCATCATACGCTTTCGATCCTTCTTCGAGCGTACATTTCTGTGCGCCAAGACGCATCGTTCCGCCCATGTCTGTAATGTGCATCTGCTCGTCCATAAGCGCGATCACTGGCTTGGCGCTCTCCGGATTCACCTCAGTAGTATTGGCATCTTTCCAGCCCACTACATTACGTGCATATTCGATCACCGCTGCCTGCATACCGTAACAAATCCCGAAATATGGAATCTTGTTTTCACGAGCATACTGCACCGTAGCGACCTTACCTTCAAAACCACGCTCCCCGAAACCTGGCGCAACCAGCACTCCGTCGAGCCCCTTGCAAGTATCGGCAGCATTTTCTTTGGTCAAGTGTTCCGAGTGAATCCAGCGAATCTTCACTTCCACCTCATTCGCTGCTCCTGCATGAATAAAGGCCTCCGTAATGGACTTATAACTTTCCTTCAGCTCGACATATTTTCCAATCAAACCAATTTCAACAGTACGCTTCGGATATTTTAATCGGCTCAAAAACTCCTTCCAGCGGTCTAGATTCGGCTGCTCGATCGACGGCAATCCGAAATAATCCAAAACCACCTCATCAAGCTTCTCCTTGTACATCATCACAGGCACCTCATAAATGGTGCTTGCATCGCGCGATTCGATCACATTCTTTGGACGTACGTTTGTAAACAACGCCAATTTCTTTCTGATGTCCTCATCCACCGGATGCTCGCTACGACATACCAAAACGTCCGGCTGCACACCACTCTCCAGCATCGTTTTCACACTGTGCTGCGTCGGCTTGGTCTTCAACTCTCCGGTGACGCGCAAATACGGCAACAGGGTCAGGTGCACGACCATACAGTCCTTCTCCAACTCCCATTTAAGCTGCCGTACACTCTCGATGTACGGCAACGCTTCGATGTCACCTACTGTACCACCGATCTCGGTAATGATAATATCGTAATCACCAGTCTCTCCTAGAATCTTCACGCGATTTTTAATCTCGTCCGTGATGTGTGGAATGACCTGTACTGTTTTTCCTAAGAAATCTCCGCGGCGCTCTTTCTCGATCACGCTCTGGTAGATACGCCCTGTCGTCACATTGTTCCCCTGAGAGGTCGGACTGTTCAAGAAGCGTTCGTAATGCCCTAAATCTAGGTCAGTCTCTGCACCATCTTCGGTCACATAACACTCCCCGTGTTCGTACGGGTTCAGTGTTCCTGGATCCACGTTAATGTACGGGTCCAATTTTTGGATGGTTACTCGGTAGCCACGCGACTGCAAGAGTTTCGCCAAAGAAGCTGAGATGATCCCCTTACCCAGTGAAGAAGTTACCCCACCGGTAACAAAGATGTATTTAGTGCTCGCCATAATCGTATTCAAATCACGGCAAAAGTACCTCTTTTCTTGGCCAATTAAAAGGCTAAACTCGTACTTATCGTAGGCATGATCGGCAACTGATCTACACGCTCCGCTTCCACGCGGTCGTAGTAGAAAATATTCGAACGGTTGTACATGTTCGTCGCACCGATCATACACTCGAACTTCCCACGCTTCGTAGCCTTGCTGTACTTTAACGAAGCATCCAAACGGTGGTAGGTCGGCAGTCTGTTGCTGTTCAACTCGCCATACAGTACACTAGGGTCGCCATTCGCCGTAGTGTAATCAAAGTTGATGTCTGGATTTCCGAGCGGATCTAAGAAATCAATCCCAGGATAATAGCCTTGCGTCGGCGTGAATGGGAACCCTGTCCCCAAATTCCAGCGCACGGATAAAAACCAGCGCTCTTCCTTGCCCATTTTCACATTCCCGACCAGATTGATGTTGTGGCGGCGGTCAAAATTGGGCGCGTAAACTTGAATGCCGTCGTCGCGCATCACCTTACTCCAAGCGTAGACTCCCCAGAAATAGTAACGGCCTTTTTCAAATTTCAATACCGCGTCGTACCCATAAGCGAGTCCACGTTCCACGATGAAATCCTTGCGCAAAATCTCAGGACGATCGCTGTATGAAGGCACATCCTCGTACAGTTTATTGCGGTTCACATTCGTGATTTGAGAAAAGTCTTTTACGTACGACTCTAGGTTGATGTCCCAGTGATCGCCGAGATCGTACTCAAAACCTGCCACAGCGTGATTCGCCTTCTGCAGCTTAGAGGTAATCTCACGATCGCGGAAATTGGACGGTAAATCCGTTGCCCCGGAAAGGAAACCGTAGAACAGATTCACGACGTCACGATCGCTGTTAGCAGCCACTAGATTTTGACTGTATTTCCCACCCGATGCTTTGAAACGGAAATCTTCGGTAATGTTGTACTTCAAGCCTAAGCGTGGCTCGATGCTCAGCTCGGACAGTGAACCGTAATAATGCAATCGCAATCCCGGCTCTAAGATCAACAATGGACCTACTTTGCGGTAGTTAAAATATCCACCAAGCTCCGTGGTGCTCTCCTGCTGATTCAAGCTTAAGCCTAACGAGTTCGTGTAGTTGAAGTCTGTATTGTATCCGATCAAATCCAAACCGTATTTGACCTCATCCGCCTTGCCGATGAAATAGGTAAAATCTAAACCGCCGTTAAATCCATTGATGGTAGAGTTACGCGGCTGGTCCGGATTTTCAGTACTCTCGATGTAATACTGGCTCTGAGCGAAATCTCCTTCGATCAGGGTTGCCGATGCGGGAGGAATCACGACAAAATTGGCGCCGTATCCCCAGCTGTCCCACTGAATGCCTTTGGCACTGTCGAGCAAAACGGCATCGCTGAAATTAAAGGCCTTCGCGCTCAGCTTCGATCCGGATTTACTTTGTGTGGTGAACTTCCCGTACAAATCGTTAAAATTGAACGGCAAACCGCCAAAACGGGTCTGAACGTACGGGTACAAGACGGGAGCGGTCTGGCGTAAATAGGAAGACTTTCCACTGACAAACAAACTGTTATTTGCCACACCATTCTCATCCTTCGGGCCGATCGGCGCTTCGATCAACAACTTGCTCATAAAGGTCGACGCATAGGCCTTCCCTTTGATTTCAGAGCGGTTACCGTCGCGCGTTTTGATGTCCATCACAGAGCTGTTTCTCGAACCATACTGGGCGCCGAAGCCAGCAGTGTATACGTTCGCACTTTGCAAAACGTCCGTATCAAAAACAGAGAAAAATCCGATACTGTGGAACGGATTGTAAACGATCATTCCATCGAGCAATACTAAATTTTGGATGGGTGCACCACCACGAATGTAAAGCTGTCCACCTTGATCTCCCGTGGTCACCACCCCGGGCAGCACAGCGAGTGCCTTCATCAAATCTGGATCACCCCCGGCTGAAAAGGTCTCAATGGTCTTCGGACTTAAGCTCACTACGGCGGTGTTGACTTTAATTTTCTTTTGAGCGCGCTCGACATTAATGTTCACGGTGTTGAGCATCTGGACGCTTTCCTCCAAGAATACCTTAAGTGTGGTCGGCTTATTTTTAAACACCTTCACTTCTACTGTGCTCGGCTCATAGCCCAAAAAGCTCACCGTGACTTGCTGCATGCCTTGGGGCACCTCTGAAAGTTGAAAATACCCGTCTAGATTCGTCGTACCACCGATCTGGGTACCCTCGACCAAGATATTTGCAAAAGGGATAGCGGCACCGCCGTCTTTTTCATAGACGAATCCGCGCAACAGATTACCCTGTGCAAACAGTGCAGAAGAAACGAATAAAAGGAGGAGTGATAGTGTGGTTCTCATAGTGCTGGGTCTTCCGCAAAAATAGTTCCTAAAGTGTGCATTTGATCAACCATTCTCGCAAATGCTCGTATTCATTTGCGCTTGACGGGATCACACCTTTGGTTTTACGGTCAAATTCGAGGAGTTCTGCAAGCATTCCGTGGGCGTGTGCTGCCGAATAATGGCGGGACGCAACGCTGAATTGTTTCAAAAAATACGGATGCACTTTCAAGGCACTGGCAATCTGCTTTTCATTGCCGCCTTTCATGCTGTGGTATTGCAGGAGATTATTTACAAAATTGAATAAAATTCCGGTAGTCATTTGAACCGGATGCTCTTTCGGGTTTTTCGAAAAATAATGGACAATTTTAAAGGCACGAGCCGCATCGTGTTCAGCAATAGCCGCGACCAATTCAAAATTGTTATAATCCTTAGAAATTCCAATATGGCGTTCGATATCGGCCGGAGTCACTTGCCGGTTCTCCCCCATCGCAACATCGAGCTTATCGACTTCATTAAACAAGCGCGACAAATCTGTTCCCACCTGCTCGGCCATCGCTGCAACTACCGCCGTACCTGCCTGAAAACCCTTCGCTGTTAGCTGCTTTTCCAACCATGGAATCACTTGATAATCGCGCAAAGGAGCGCTCTCCAAAAACACCGTTTTCGCCTTGATCGCCTTGCCCGCCTTCGAACGCTTATCCAGCTTCTTGTGCATGTGTCCAAACACCAGCACTGTCGAAGGTTGCGGCTGCTCTAGATATTTGGTCAAATGTTCCCAATCCGTCGCTTTCAAATGCTGCGCTTCCTTCACCACCACTACAACGCGCTCGCTCATCATCGGGAAACGCTTCGCCTCCTCCAAAATCTGCAGCATGTTTGCCTCTTTGCCGTACAGCACCGTCTGGTTAAAACTACGCTCGGACTCATCCAGCGCGTGGTGCTCGATGTAGTCGATCAATTGCTGCGCATAGAACGGCTCTTCACCCGCAAAAAAATACACAGGTGCATACTTACCTGCCATCAGGTCACGAAATATCCCTTCGAAGCTGTAGTCGGCCATACGTATTAGTCGTTGTGGTAAGGTTCGTTATTCATAATGGTAAATGCGCGGTAAAGCTGCTCCAAAAATACAACGCGAATCAGCTGATGCGACGTGGTCATCGCGCTCATACTTAACTTCGAATGGGCCTTGGCATAGAGCTCCGAGCTGAAGCCGAATGCTCCACCGACCACAAACACCAAACGCTTGGGTCCAGCATTCATCCACTTTTGCATCTGAGTAGCGAACCCGCGGCTGTCGTAGTTTTTTCCTTTCTCGTCCAGGAGTACAACCCTATCGCCTGCTTTGAGCTGCTTTAAAAACAACTCACCTTCCGCTTGCTTCAATGCTTCGCTCGAAAGCTTTCCACCCCCCTTCACATCAGGAACGACCACGGTTTCATAACTGCCGTAATGGCCTAATCTACGCTCATAGATGGACATCCCATCTGCGATGAATCGTTCAGAAGTTTTACCGATAACTAAGAATACTATCTTCATGTACTCGACAAAGATGCTAACTTGCAACGACAAGCACTATTAGATTTCGAGATTTATGCCTCAAGCATCTTGGACCCCAGATTTTAATTCGCTCGCTGCGAGCTTTGAAGCAGCCATCGCTGAAGACATCGGCGACGGTGACCACAGTGCACTGAGTTGCCTGGACCACGAACAGCGCGGCAAAGCAAAACTCATCGTGAAAGAACCGGGCATAATTGCCGGTATAGCGCTTGCCAAACACCTCTTTCAGACCATCGACCCTACGTCCAGTATCGAAATCTTCATCGAAGATGGTGCTGAAGTTCAACCGGGCGACATTGCCTTTCATATCAAGGCGAATGCCATCAAACTTTTACAAGCCGAACGACTCGTTTTAAATTACATGCAACGCCTTTCGGGAGTTGCTACTAAAACAGCGTTCTACGCACAGCTCGTTGCTGGCACGAAGTGTACCATCCTCGATACGCGTAAAACCACACCCGGTCTGCGTGTTCTAGAAAAATGGGCCGTGGCCTTGGGCGGCGGCGGCAACCACCGCATGGGTCTCTACGACATGGTCATGCTGAAGGATAACCACATCGACTTTGTAGGAGGGATCGTTCCTGCCGTGGAGCGCGTACGCCAATACTTAGCGGACAAGGGCAAAGACCTAAAGATTGAGGTGGAAACCCGAAACCTTGAGGAAGTTACCCAAGCCTTAGAGATGAAGGTGGACCGCATCATGCTGGATAACTTCACGCCTGAGCAAACCCTCGAAGCCGTGGCACTGATCGCAGGGAAAGCAGTGGTAGAAAGCAGTGGCGGCATCACCGAGAAAACACTTCTTAGCTACGCCCAGTGTGGTGTAGACTTTATTAGTGTGGGCGCACTCACCCACCACATCAAGAGTTTGGACATGAGCCTTAAAGCCCGTTAATTCATGAAAGCGATCCTTTTACGTATCCGCAATACGCTGGAGATTGTGCTCAGCAAGATCAAGCCGCCGCTCTTCGACGGATTGAGCCTGTGGGATGTATTGAGCTTTTTTGTGAAAGGCATCTATGAAGGCGCCATCTCCACCAGAGCAGGGTCCGTCAGCTTCAGCTTCTTCTTGGCCCTGTTCCCAGGAATCATCTTTATTTTCACCTTGATCGCGTACTTGCCGCTCGATGCATTTCAAGACGAACTGTTTAAAGTACTTGCCGATGTGCTGCCGCCCAGTACGCACGACATGGCCTTTGATGCGATCAGCGATATCTTAACGATCAAAAGAGGGGGACTTTTGTCCGTAACCTTTGCCGCAGCACTCGTCTTTGCAACAAACGGAACGTTGAGTTTGATTTCAAACCTGGGCATCAGCTACCACAACATTAACGTCAAAAACTTTTGGCTGCAGTACTTCAGTGCGCTTCTACTGACGATCGGCTTGACGATTCTCATCATGATTGCCATCGTCGCGCTGATCTTTTCCCAAGGATTTACGAGCTGGCTGATCGATATGGGCTACTTGAGCGAATATGCGACTGAGCTGATCTATTGGGTGCGTTTAGGGGTTCTGCTGATCGCGATTTTACTTGGAATTTCACTGGTGTATAACTACGGGCCGGTCCGTACACGAAATTGGCGTTTTATCTCTCCAGGAAGCATTCTTGCGACCATTCTGATCATCACTTCGTCGCAAGCCTTCGGGTTTTATGTTGAAAATTTCTCGACCTACAATAAATTCTACGGCTCCATCGGTACCCTGCTGATCATGCTGCTTTGGATTTATGTCAATTCATTCGGTCTGATCATCGGCTTCGAACTCAACGCGAGCATCTCTGGAGCACGCAAACAAAAAGACGAGCACTAAACCTGCCGTCCTTCTCTGCTATGCGAACGTTCTTTCTTGCCGTCAGTCTCTTTCTCTCCAGTTTCAGCGCCTACGCGCAGCACGAGATCACAGGCCAGTGGTTCAACCAGGAGAAAACCTCCAAACTCGAAGTCTACGAACAGAACGGCCACTATTTCGGTAAAATCATTTGGCTTGAGCGCACTACCAACAGCGACGGCTCTTCCCCACGAACCGATGAATTTCATCCGGACGCCGAGCAGCGTACTACTCCATTGATGGATATTGTCATCCTCAAAGACCTGACCTGGAACGAAAAGGACCAGCAATGGCAAAACGGCATCATCTACGATCCAGAGGTAGGCAAAACCTACGACTGCTATTGCGAGTTGCAAAAGGACGGATCGTTGTACTTTAAGGGCTATGTGCTTGGGCTAACTTGGCTTGGGCGCTCCACCATCTGGACCCGGAAATAATCCCAAAAAAAAAGCCCTGTCACCTAAAAGGCAGCAGGGCTTATGTCATCTTTAAGGCGAATCCTTTGTGCTGATAGGCAACTATCGCATCAGCGAGAACTGCTGGTACTTTACAAATTCATTCCCCTCCACATCACGGTAAATGATCTTCGCAACATACACGCCTTCATAAGCGCGCTGGTCCTCGAAAGTACCGTCCCAACCCGTGTTAATGTCTTTCGAGTAGAATAAGATATTACCTAGTCTGTTGTAGACCTGCATTTCAAAATAGGTGATTGCGTTGGCTTTAACGATGTAGTAATCGTTCTTGGTATCGCCGTTCGGTGTGAACGCTGTTGGGGCGAAAACCGCTGCAACGTCACGAGGATCCGTTAACGTGTCGCAATCTAACGCTGTCACAAATACGGTATCCATAGACTCGTATTTACAATAGCCAGCGCGTACAAGGAGCGTATCAGACTCGTCGAAGAAGCCTTGGAAGTTCGCACCAGCTTGCGCAGTACCGCTGACTAAAACGTCCCATGAAAAGGCAAAATTAAAGGTCATTAGAGGTCCGCCGTTGGTGTTGATCGAAGGGGAGTTCCCTGCACTTGGAACAGTAAGTCCACCGGCACAATCGTACCAACCGTCCGTGCTGGTCACTTCGTTGAAATCAAAATTGGCCACAAGACTCGGGAAGGATGTAGGGTTCAAATGTGCTGAATTAAACGTCTGCAAATCTCCACTTGAGCGCACGCCCGACCACATTCTAAACTCGTCGAAGTCGCCATTCACATATACCGCTGCACCCGAAAATGGGCTTACACCATATCCTAGGGTGATGGGAGAAGTCGTACCCACGTCGCCTACAGCAAGAATGTCGGAGATCTCAAAACCGCCGTCTACGTAAATAATCGCATCGTTCGATCCACGGTCCCAAGTCACTGCAACATGGTGCCACGCGGCATCGTTGACCGTGCTGATCGTTCCAGTTACTACATCAAAAGCGCCCGTTGCATCACGAACACCGAAGCCTACAAAACCACCACCGTCAACGTAGATGGCCCAGCCTTGACCGAGCAGGTTTCTATTGCTGGCGAGGTAGGTGATGCCCGAAGAACTATTCAGATTGACCCAGAACTCGATCGAAAAACTCGTGGTTCCAAAGTTCAGCGCAGGATCTGCCGGAATTTCAAAATACTGTGAGCTCCCGTTTAAGGAGATGCTGTTGTTCGCTGGCGTCGTGCGCAATGCGGTGACATCCACGATATCGGTGGGGCAAACAGAGAATTGGTCCTGTGGAACAGAAACCGTCATCACCTGTGCGGAAATCGCGGTGCTGCAGAGGGCAAATAGTAAGAGAAGGAACTTCTTCATGTACAATAGGGTTGAATCCCAAAAATAAGATTAAAAATCAATTCTTTTCCGTTCGCTCCAGCGAGCGATATTTTCTCCGTCCCACGCCCAAACTGCCGGAACCGTTCGAGAGCAATGCCTGGACCACAATGCATAGGTATTTGCGCCCGTCTCATCGATCACGAGCCAGTCCCCTTCATTAATGTTTCCGGGGAGTTCAGCGCCATGTGCGAGGTAGTCACCAGCAAAGCACAAGGGTCCTGCTAGATCAAATTTTGCAGAGGGGCCTTGCAGCAATTCTGCGCGCTTTGAATAGGCCAAAAGTGGAAATGTGCGCGCCTTGGTATAAGCATCACGCATGAAAAAATCGGCTCCTAAGTGAATAAACAACCTTCCCGGGTCCACACGGTATTCGATCTGCGTTGCTGCAAAACCTGCTTCGGCATGCACCCACTGGCCAAACTCGGTAACCAGTAAAAACTCATGCCCCGCAAATACTTCCGAAACGATCGCTCCGTAGGCTTCCATTTTAGAAAATCCTTGAATGGACTCCGTGGGCAGTCCACCACCGATGTCTAAAACAGAAATTTTTCCAGGAGATTTTTCATTGATTGCTAGCGCTAAATCACGTAATGTTTCTAAGGCCCCGCGCTGCACCTGAAGATCTTTCATTTGCGAACCGCTGTGCATGTGTAAGGCGCGTACTGGATACTGTAGTGCCGCTTGAATGATGCCTTCTCGGTCTGCAATGGCCACACCGAACTTACTCTCATTTTTACTCACGTCAAACATCTCAGGAGCGCCGGTATGGACCTGGGGATTCACTCGTATACCTAAGCAGCAATTAACCTCAGCAGGATAACGTTCAAGCTCTCCCAATGAATTTACGTTCAACAAAAGGTCCTTCTGCCCGACCACTTGACTGATCTCGCGGCGCGTTTTCACGGGAGAATCAAACACGATTTTTTCCGGTGCACACCCTGCATCCAAGGCGCGTTCTACCTCTTCGATCGAAGCGGCTTCCAAACCGTACCCCCATTCGACGAGTTGTCGAAGCATTCCAGGATGCGGATTCGTTTTGATGGCGATGCTGTGTTGTGTACCCTTAGGGAATGCAGCAGTCAACACCTCTAAGCGTGCCATAAGTCGAGGCAGATGAGCGACTAAGACGCTCGTATCTTCTTCACGAAGATTGGGCAGAAGTTGTCCTAGTGCGTTTGCTATGTCAGTGGTCGTATCCAAGAGTGCGGCTTAGCCAAACATTTTTTGTGCATACTCTTCGATGATCTCAATCACACGGTAATCGTTGTGCAAATCCACAGCGTCTTTTTCCAAGAATGCACGTACGGTGTAAGCGCCGATCGCTAAGCGGATAAAACTTTTCGATCCGTATTGCACAGGCTGTCCGAAGAAGACCTTATTAAATCCACCTTCGAATCCTTCGTGGGCGGACGTAGTGATGGCTTTGAAGAGCGCCTTGAGTTGCGCGTTATCTAAGGCCACATCTCCGACCCAAACCTGGAAACTTATGATTGACATATTCGTCTTGAGCTGATCGGGCATGAGCTTGAAGTGCACAGACGTTTCTAATCTACTCATCACGCCGGTTGCCCAACGCGTGATGATGTCATCTGTTTCTTTCGTAGACCAGTAGCTGTAAGCCTCCATTTCATCGAGGGCAATCTCCCAGCGCAAGCGCAAAGCCTTGTTCTCACGAGCAGGCAACTGATCGCGCATGTTCTGCATGAAGAATGGAATGTCGTAGGCACTGAAGAGCTTTCCATAAGGCGCGATGACTGATGCATCTACCTCACTCAAACGCTCGCTCCATTTACGTGGAACCAGCATGGCGGCACAAAATGGAGGTGCTTGGAAAAACTTGGAACCTGTGAGCATCACCATGACTCCTTTTTCAAGCAGCTCATGAACGAGCTTTGGATCTACACGGAACTGGCAAAGATCCACCACCCACATGGTATTGCTGTCGGGATCGATCACGTCTAGGTCGTCTTTAATCCCGGACTTTGAACCGAAGACAAGACTTCCGACAACGGATGCGTCTGGATTTGCCGCTATGATTTTTTTTATCTCTTTGGTACGGTCAAGAATGTTTCCATCTTCATCGCGTGCATCGAGGTAATGTACTTCTGAGGTGTTGTTTGGATCGACAAAATCGCCTTTCACGATCTGCTCTCCGAACTGGTTATAGTTCGCGTAAAAGCGAGTTTCTGAGGCAAATTTTGATCCTGAGCCCAATTCTTCAGGACAGCTCACCACGTTGATCAGTTTCTTATCCGGGTTCAGCATCATTTGGAACATCAGCGGATAATACACCAAGTCGGAGCCCGAAGGCGCGAAATAAATATCGAACGGATCGTTAAACTCACTCCCGACAAGGGCTTTCAAGCGTGCAGCTTGCGTTTCGAGTAGGTGTTCGTAGCTCAACTCCTCGTATTTGCCTAAGAAGGCTTTTGCCACTCCGTGAGAACGGCGTGTTAACAGGTTCGCTGTACACGAGCCGCGTTGCAGCAATCGCTCGTATTCTACAGGATTTAAATGGTATTTGTTTAGACCGGTTTCCGGTATGATGTGTACTCGCTCGTCACAACCTTCAGTGAGGACTTGTGCGATTTCTTTTTTGCCTACCATAAATGGTTGGTTTATCGTTTTGTAGTTACAAACGGAAAAATACAGCGGAATCGCAGGATAATCAACTCCGTTGCCCCCTAATATTCCACAAGTTTTGCTAGTTTGTGGTCTCAATTTTCAACACCCATGAACAAGACAACGCTGCTAGATTTAGGAAAGAATTGGCTTTTGCCGATCGTACTATTGTTAGGCATTAACGTCGCTTTTCTAAGCCCTGCATACTTTGATGGAGACATCCTCGACCAAGACGATATTAAGCTCGGTTGGGCGAAAACAAAAGAGATTCGCGACTATCGTGCCGCGAATAATGATGAACCGCTGTGGACAAACGGTATGTTTAGCGGCATGCCTACTGCGCAGATCACGACGAAATACGGCGGTAATATTTTTAGCTACATCACTGGTGCGGTCCGCATGATCGGCGGAGGTACTTCTTCTGCATACATCATTTTTTACCTGATGATTGGTGGCTTTATCGGTCTACGGGCCTTGGGCGTCAACACTTGGCTCAGCACGATCGGAGGTTTCGCCTACGGATACAGCGGATTCTTTATCATCGGTTACGCTGCGGGACACAACGCGAAAGTTAACACTGCTGCCTTTATCCCACTGATGATCATGGCGTTACTCTTGCTTTTGGAAAAGAAAAATTGGAAAGCATTCATCCTTATGGCCCTATTCGCTGGGCTTAGTATTCATCGAAACCACTTCCAAATCACCTACTACGCGGGGCTGTTTATGGGCGTCATTTGGTTGGTGTATTTGGTGAAATATGCCAAAGAAAAAGCACTTCCAGAGTTTGGGAAATACACCGCACTGCTCGCATTAGCGGGTCTATTAAGCGTCGGTCCGAACCTCGCAAACATGTGGTCTACTAGGGTGTACACGAAAGAAAGTATGCGTGGTGGCATCTCAGAACTCTCCAAGAAAAACGTCAACCAAGGCGAGGGCGGTCTGTCCTTCGACTATGCGATGGCATGGTCAGCCGGAGTATATGAAACCGTTGCTATGGTCATTCCAAACGCTGCTGGTGGTGGAATCAAGGTGGATTATTCGGGCATGGGACTAGACACCTATGATCAGCTCGTTCGCGCCTTCCGTCAGCAAGGCATGCCCCCTGCTGCGGCCGAAGCACAAGCCTCACAATACATGGGTGCTGCCTTTATGAAATGGACCGGAGAAAGCATGGGGAATGGCGCATATTACGTCGGAGCCGGCATCTTCTTCCTCTTCATACTCGCCTTTTTCACGACGGGCGGAACCATGCGCAACTGGATCATCGCTTCAAGCGTGATTTTCCTCTTCATGGCTTGGGGGGCCAATTTTGAAAGCTTCAACCGCTTCCTCTTCAACTACCTCCCCCTCTACAACAAATTCCGCGTGCCTTCCATGGCGATGGTCGTTTTGTTATTTGTCATTCCGTTTTACGGGCTCTACGGCACCCATCACTTCCTTCAACTCGGCACGAAAGAGCGCCAAAATGCCCTGGTGCGTGCTGCGGCAACATTCACTGGTTTCATCGTCCTCTTTGGCTTTATCGCCCCCTACGCCATGGACCTTGAAAGTGCGCGTGATGCTGGTTTTGCACAGCAAGGATTTTCACTGGACCAAATCATCGGCGACCGTCGCAGTATCATTACCGCTTCGGCAGGCAAGAGCCTGATTTTCGGACTACTAACCGCCGCCGGACTGTGGTTGTGGCACACCAAAAAATTGGGCCTCAACATCGCCATCGCACTGATCGCACTGGTTACCGTCGCAGACCTCTGGAGCTTTAACCGTGACCAATTAGAAACGAGCGACTTCCTCAGCCAGCGCGAATGGGAAGCACAATACGCACCCAATGCTGCGAACAAGGCCATCCTTCAAGACAGCGACCCACATTTCCGCGTGTGGAACAGCACCGTTCCCTTGGCTTCTGACAGCTACACCAGCTACCACCATAAGAGCGTCGGCGGATACCACGGCGCCAAGCTACAACGTTACCAAGACCTGATCGACAACCAGCTCTCGCAGCAAAACATGGCCTGCTTTAACATGCTCAACACGAAATATGTCATCACACAAAACCAGCAAACGGGCGCCTACCTCGCGCAACGCAACCCAGGCGCATGTGGGAATGCATGGCCAGTGAGCTCGGTGGAATTAGTCAAAGATGCCGATGCAGAAATGGCGGCACTTTCAAATTTCAACCCGAAAAACCAAGCCGTCGTCGACCAGCGTTACAGCGACTACTTCGCCGGAAAAACCAGCTATGCTCCAGCCAAAGTCGCTTTGACCAGCTACGATCCAAAATACATGGAATACAGCTTTGAAGGTGGGGAAAGCTTCGTGGTCTTCTCTGAAATTTTCTACGAAGGTTCTGGAAACGATTGGCAGGCTTACATCGACGGTACACCAGTCGACCACATCCGCACCAACTACCTGCTTCGAGGGCTAAAAGTACCGGCTGGAAAGCACGACATCGTCTTCGAATTCCACCCGAAATCCTACTACGCCGGAAAACAAATCAACATGGCGGGATCAGCGATCATCCTACTGCTACTGGCTTTCTTTGGGTACACCACCTACAAAGAACGCAACACGAAAGAGGCAGAAGAAGCCTAACGAGACTAGGCCTTCAAGACTTTTTACAGCCCTTCACTTTTCCACCAAGTGAGGGGTTTGTTTTTTAAAAGGATTTCGAAAGGACAATGGCCTACTTAAATATGGCCTTCAGCACTTGTTGTGCCTGCTCTTGCCGCTCGTATAAAGCGACTTTCTCAGGATCTAAGCGAGGCGCCTGCTCCTTGTACATGGCTTGTAAAAAGTCGATCATGCCCTGCTGATCCTCATAGGCAAACACCTTTCCAGCTTCCGCATTTTTGATGATCGCAGCGGCATCTCCAGCAACAGGACCCAGTCCTAAAATGGGGTTACCACCGCCCAAGTAATCGAACAACTTCCCAGGGACATGACCCGTTGCACTCGCAACACCAGGAAGTAGAAACAGCATCAAATGGCTACGTACTAACGAAGCATTCAACTCCTTCTTCGGTACATACGTCACAAACTCTAACGTGACATGCGACCCACATTGCTCCAGATCCGCTTTAGATCGCGCATCCCAAGATCCGATCACGCGCAAGTGCAATGGGAATTCCAGCCTATTTAGTGCCGCGACAAAATGTGCTACCGGGTACTGCGCGGCCAGTGTCCCTGCATAAGTAATAGTGAATTTCTCAGGACGAGTAGGGTCGAGCTCCGCAAAATCCTCGGCATCGAAGCCGTTCGTAATGGTCATCACTTTATCCGCGGGTGTTGCCCCTTTCGACACATACAGTTTGCTCCAAGAAGGACTCACACTGATCAGCGCATCACAGCCGCTGAACACAGAACGCTCTAATCTACGTTCGTACCAGCGCGTTAGAGCGGTCGGATAAAATTTTCGGTAGTAGTAAATATCGGTCCACGGATCGCGAAAATCTGCCGTCCAGTGAATGCCAAAAGCTTCTTGAAGACGCTTACCAATCAGCTGTGTACTGTGCGGCGGCGAAGTTGTGATCCAGTGACGTACGTCGTGGTTTTTGATAAGTTCAGAGGCCGCTTCAAACGCAAAACGGTTCCACCCTTTTCGAGCATCGGGAACTAAGATGTTTCCACGTACAAAACGCGCAACATGTTCTTTGAGCATAGGACGTGCGTCTTCCCCAGAAAATCCACTGAAGGGCACACTCTTCTTTCCCGTGGCTTTCTTGTAGGCTCTGAAAAGCTCCGATGTGGAGGTGCGTACTACGGTAATTCTCGGATCGACATCTTCTAAAAGCCCTTCATCGCGTAATGGATAGGTGGCCTTTTCTGGATCCACAGTGACCACAAAGACCTCAACACCTTGACGAGCGAGGTACTTGCTCAGCTTTAACCAGCGCTGCACTCCAGGCCCTCCTGCCGGTGGCCAATAATACGATATGATGCCCAGCTTTGTACTCACGAGGGCGTATCGCTGGTATCCGAATCCTTAACCTCTTCGTAGTCGATGTACTCTCCCACGTTTTTGTTGACACTGCTTTTTTTAGGTGCATTCGCTGAAGCATTCTTCGTCGACCTTCCCTTGGGCGCCGTACGCGGACCTACTAAACGATCGAGCCAGCGAAAGATGAAATAAGCTAAAATGGTAAGTGCAACAAAACGCAACATGGATTCTTAGAAATTTTCGTCAAGATAAAAAAGAATCCCGGTGCCTTGCGGACCGGGATCTTGAAATAAGTGCTTTACGCTGCGATTAACGGCTCAAATACAAGCTGCGTTCGCTATGTAATTTCTTAAAGACAGGATCTTTCAAATCTTTAATAAAGTGAATCTTCTCACCCGTAGATTTCATCTCTGGCCCCAATTTCTTATTCACGTTCGGGAATTTATTGAACGAGAACACTGGAATCTTGATGGCGTACCCTTCGAGTTGTGGGTTAAAGTTAAAGTCCTTCACCTTCTTGGTTCCCAGCATCACCTTAGTTGCATAGTTCACATACGGCTCTTTATAGGCCTTACAAATGAACGGCACGGTACGCGATGCACGCGGGTTCGCTTCGATGATGTAGACGATATCGTCTTTCACGGCGAACTGAATGTTGATGAGTCCTTTGGTTTCGAGTGCCTTGGCAATGTTCACCGTATGCTCCTTGATTTGTTGCATCACGAGTGGCCCCAGATTAAACGGAGGCAACACCGCCGAGCTATCGCCCGAGTGAATACCACAAGGCTCTACGTGCTCCATAATACCAATGATGTACGCATCCTCACCGTCACAGATCGCATCCGCTTCCGCTTCGATCGCTCCATCGAGGTAGTGGTCTAAAAGAACACGGTTGCCTTCAAACTCCTTGAACAGGTTCACCACATGATGCTCCAATTCTTCTTTGTTGATCACAATCTTCATGCCCTGTCCACCCAATACGTACGACGGACGAACCAAAATCGGGAAACCGAGATTGTCCGAAATATCTAACGCTTCATCTGCTGTGGTCGCCACATCAAACTCTGGGTAAGGAATATTGATCTCTTTCAATAGGTTCGAGAAACGCCCACGATCTTCTGCTAAATCAAGCGCCTCGTATGAAGTCCCTATAATTTCAATGCCGTAACGACTGAGTTTCTCTGCCAGTTTCAAGGCCGTCTGTCCACCAAGCTGAACGATCACCCCTCTTGGCTTTTCGTGCAAGATGATGTCCCAGATGTGCTCCCAGAATACCGGCTCGAAGTACAATTTATCTGCTGTATCAAAGTCCGTACTCACCGTTTCCGGGTTACAGTTGATCATGATAGTTTCGTACCCTTCCTCGCGTGCCGCTAATACTCCGTGCACACAGCTGTAGTCGAATTCGATCCCTTGACCAATTCTGTTTGGACCACTACCCAAGACCACGATTTTCTCGCGCTCAGTAACGACACTTTCATTCTCGAGCACTTCCACGCCTTCCGAATTCACGAACGGCATTTCAAACGTCGAGTAATAATATGGGGTCTGCGCCGGGAACTCCGCAGCACAAGTATCTACTAATTTCCAAACGCGGTTGATGCCAAAATCTGTACGCTTTGAATGCACCTCACTCTCCAACGCATTGATCATGTGTGCAATCTGACGATCGGCAAAACCCTTCATCTTCGCTTCCTGGATCAATTCCTTCGGTAAGCTCTCCAAGTTGTGCTTTTCGATCAATCCTTGAACGCGTGCCAAATCTTCCACCTGTTTCAAGAACCACATGTCGATCTTGGTGATGTCATGGATTCTACGCAGCGGCAATCCCATTTGAATCGCATCATAAATCACAAACAAACGGTCCGACGAGGCATACTCAAGCTTGTGCAAAATCACGTCCTGATCCGTCTCGCCTTTGCCATCGGCGCCTAAACCGTTGCGCTTAATCTCGAGCGACTGTGCGGCTTTGTGCAATGCTTCCTGGAAACTACGTCCAATCCCCATCACTTCACCGACACTCTTCATTTGAATGCCTAAGCGCGTATCTGCACCTTCGAACTTCTCAAAGTTCCAGCGCGGTATCTTCACGATCACGTAGTCCAAAGTCGGCTCAAAATACGCCGTAGTCGTCTTTGTGATCTGGTTGTTCAATTCATCTAACGTATAACCGATCGCCATCTTCGCCGCAATCTTCGCAATAGGATACCCCGTTGCTTTAGAGGCCAGTGCAGACGAGCGGCTCACGCGTGGGTTAATCTCGATCGCTACGATGTCCTCATTCTCATCTGGACTTACCGCAAACTGTACGTTACAACCGCCGGCAAAGGTTCCGATACTGCGCATCATCTTGATGGCCATATCACGCATCTTCTGGTACGTGGTATCGCTCAAGGTCATCGCTGGGGCCACGGTGATCGAGTCCCCCGTGTGAATTCCCATCGGATCCATGTTCTCGATCGAACAAATGATGATGATATTATCGTTGTTGTCGCGCAACAGCTCCAACTCATATTCTTTCCAACCCAGCAATGCTTTATCGATCATCACCTCGTGAATAGGCGAAATCTCTAAACCACGACTCAGTGCCTCGTCGAACTCTTCCTCGGTATGAACAAACGTTGCACCGGCACCACCTAAGGTAAACGACGCACGTACACACAACGGGAAACCGAACTGCTGGGCGGTCTCCTTTCCACGAAGGAAAGACTTTGCAATGCGTGAAGGAGCCATCGGAATATCCAGGGTCTCCATAAGCTTGCGGAACTCATCACGGTCTTCAGTAATGTTGATTGCGTCGATGTCTACACCGATAATGCGAACATCGTTCTCTTCCCAAACGCCTTGCTTGTCCGACTCGATACAAAGATTCAAAGCCGTTTGCCCTCCCATCGTCGGAAGTACCACATCGATGTCTGGATGCGCAGCAAGAATTTCTTCGATGCTTTCTACAGTAAGAGGCTTGAGGTAAATGTTATCAGCGATCACCTCATCGGTCATGATAGTGGCCGGGTTAGAGTTGATCAAAGTGACAATGATGCCCTCTTCACGCAAACTACGAGAAGCTTGCGAACCGGAGTAATCAAACTCACAGGCCTGGCCAATAACGATAGGACCAGATCCGATGATCAAAACGTGCTTAATTGAAGTGTCTTTAGGCATGTGCTAGAAGATTTGTGCGAAGTTAGGCTAGGTTCAGGCCAAAAAAAAGGTGTTGCTTTCGGCAACACCTGTATATTATTAAAAGGTTGTCAACAATGGATTAACCTTTGTAGTTTCCTTTATCACTAACCGTCAAACGATTGCGACCTTTTGAGCGGCGAGACGCCAACACTTTGCGGCCATCTACAGACTCCATTCTAGAACGGAAACCGTGTTTATTTCTGCGTTTTCTATTGCTAGGTTGAAATGTACGTTTCATATCTACTGTGTATTAACCCGTTCTTGTTCGGGGGTGCAAATATAGCACCTTCTCCCAAATTTACAAGAGCGCTAAAAAGATTTTGAAATATTTTCTTCGCACTGCGCTGCTGAGCGCACCATTTAATAAAATGCATACATCATTCCGCAGGAGTGCAACAATGGCTATCTTGTTCCGACAAATGTATGGAATGCCGTCTATATTCGCCACTGAAAGTGTGAATGAAAGACGCGAAACGAATGAACATACCATGGAAAATAACCCGACCAAAATTTGGAACGACCGCTACTCTAAGACGGCCTACGCATACGGAACAGACCCGAACGAATTCTTTAAAGCTGAGTTGGCAAAATTAGAGCCAGCTGGGGCGCTTTTACCTGCAGAAGGTGAAGGTCGCAACGCAGTGCATGCACTGAAAGAAGGCTGGAATGTAGTGGCTTTTGACCAAAGTGAGGCGGCACGGGACAAGGCCTTGAAATTGGCGGCGGAACACGGGCAGCAACTCGAATACGCGGTGGCAGATGCTCAGGAGTATTTGTGTCCAGTTATGGTGGATGTTTTGGCACCGATCTATCTGCATCCTCCTGGGGCCTCACGTATGGAGATTTACATTCGTCTTTCGCGCTTTGTGGCACCGGGTGGTCATTTGATCTTCGAAGCATTCTCAGAAAAGAACATCGGTATGGGCAGCGGCGGTCCTCAGGGGCGCAGCATGTGTTTTACGGTGGAAGCCGTTCAGCAATTGTTCTCCGATTTCGGCCAGCTCGAAGTTTGGGAAGAGAAAATTACGCTCAACGAAGGACTCTACCACAACGGAGAAGCTTGGGTCATTCGTGCTCGAGGAACTAAGTAGTTCATTATCAAATATATTCTTTGTACCTTTGCACCTCAATTAAGGGGTGTCCATCTTCCATGTAGGCTAAAATTTGTACGGAAGCGCTGACACTCAGTTAGGCGCACCCAGCGGATCTGGGCAATTTTAGACGGCTCCAATTTTTAAGGAGCTACCTTTATGGAAACATACAAAGACAGCGGTCTACTCCCGGAAATTATCCGTGGGGTCGAAGCATTGGGTTTTGAAACACCCACACCTATTCAAAAGCTCAGTATCGAGCATTTATTAGAAAACGAAGGCGATTTGATCGCTTTTGCACAAACTGGAACTGGTAAGACAGCGGCATTCTCTTTGCCTATTCTCAACCAGTTGGAAGCAGACGTTCAGCACGTTCAGGCCATCGTATTGGCACCGACGCGTGAGCTGTGTCTCCAGATTGCGAAAGACATCGAATCGTACTCGAAATTTATGGACGTGAAAGTAACTGCCGTCTATGGTGGTTCACCGATCACGACACAGATTCGCGAGCTTCAAGCAAAACCACAGATCGTGGTGGGTACGCCAGGTCGTACACTCGATCTGATCAATCGTCGCAAACTCCGCATCGAGGACGTACAGTTCTTGGTATTGGATGAAGCCGATGAAATGTTGAGCATGGGATTCCAGGATGAATTGGACGCGATTCTTGCGAACACTCCGGAAGAAAAGCAAACCTTATGTTTCAGTGCAACTATGCCAGACGGCATGAAAAAGTTGACGCAGAAATATTTGCACGATCCGAAAGAAATCTCTGCCGGTAAGAAAAACATCAGTGCCTCTAAAGTAGAGCACGAACTGTATGTGGTAAGCCCGAAAAACACCTACGAAGCAACGCGTCGTATTTTGGACTTTAATCCACAGATGTACGGTATCGTCTTCTGTAGAACACGCCGCGAGACTCAGAGCATCGCAGAACAACTTGTAAGTGACGGTTACCGTGCTGAAGCGATCCACGGTGATTTGAGCCAAGCACAACGTGACGACGTGATGAAGCGTTTCCGCAACAAGCGTTTGCAAGTGATGGTCGCAACGGATGTCGCAGCACGTGGTATCGATGTGAACGAGCTTACACACGTCATCAACGTGAACATTCCAGATGATCCAGAAGTTTATGTTCACCGCTCAGGCCGTACGGGTCGTGCTGGGAACAGTGGTATTTCTATTGTGATCACTCACGGTCGTAACATGCGTAAGGTGAAGACACTCGAACGCATCATCGGCAAGACTTTCGAACACAAAATTGTCCCTTCTGGCGACGCAATCTGCCAGATTAAAATGGGCGAAGCGATCGACGAACTAGTAGCGATGGAAGCTTCGACCACCTTAGATCCGGTCTTATTGGATCAAGCGATGGACAAGCTGGCACATCTGAGCAAAGCAGAGTTGATCGAGCGTTTCCTCGACCACGAGACTTCAGCTATTTTGAGCCGTTACCGCGGAGCACGTGATATCAACGAGACTCCAGGACGTGCAAAAGAACACGGCAAGCGCGACAACCGCACAGGTGTTGAGGCCGGATACAAAACGATCGTGATCGACTTAGGGTACCGTCAAAAGGTAAACCCAAGCCGTTTGATGGGATTGATCAACGACCAGATGCCTGGCCAGAAAGTAAAAATTGGAAAGATTGACATGGATCAGTCGTTCTCACGCATCGATATCGAAGAGCGCTTTGCTCCAGAAATCGCTTCAAAGCTTCAAGGTGCAAAAACAGGTTCGTACGTGGTGAATGCCTACTTTGAAGAAGGTGGTGCAGTAAGTACTCCACGTCGCAGCAACTCACATGGCGGTGGAGATCGTCGCGAGAAGCGCGGCAGCTGGGATGGAAATAGCGACCGTGGCGCAAAACGTAGCAACTGGGGTGGCAACAGCGACCGCGGTGAAAAACGTAGCAGCTGGGGTGGCGATAGCGACCGTAGTGAAAGACGCAGCAGCTGGGGTGGCGATAGCGACCGTGGTGAAAAACGTGGCAACTGGAGTGGTGGCGACAGCGACCGTCCAAAGCGCGAGCGTGTAAGTAGTTTCGGTAGCGATGACCGCAGAAATAAATCCAATAGTCGTGCTGCCGGTGGTAGTGGGTACGGTGGAAGTCGTGACGGCGGATACGGTGGACGCTCAGAAGGTGGACGTCGTGAAGGCGGATACGGTAGTCGCTCAGAGGGCGGTTACGGTGGTCGTAGCGAAGGAAGCCGCTCTGAAGGAGGATTCTCCGGTCGTAGCGAAAGCCGCGGTGGCGCAAAAAAGTTTAAAGGAACTTCTAAGTTTAAAGGCGCGCCTAAAAGACGCAAATAAGCTTTATTGCTGTAAATTACTGCCAAACTTTTTCTACTGAATGAAACAGTCAAAAATCGTTTGGATTACAGGTGCAAGTAGTGGTATAGGCTGGGCTTTGGCCCAAGCCTATAACCGCACTGGCGCATTCACCATACTCTCTGCTCGTCGCAGAAACTTATTAGAGCAGCTGCAGTCAGAGCTGCCCTTCCCTGAAGTATCCTATGTATTACCGCTGGATCTAGCGGCACATGATCAGGCTCCTGAATGGGCCGCTGAAGCAATGGCCGTGAAAGGTCATATCGATGTGCTGATCAACAACGCAGGCATGGGGCATCTAGGTACCGTCCAGGAGATGGACTTCGCCGTAGAACGTCAGGTCATGGAAGTCAATCTTTGGGGTGCCGTAGCGCTTACCAAGGCACTCCTCCCCCAGTTTACAGAAAGAAATCAAGGTCAGATTTGGACGGTGGCTAGCATTCTAGGCTATTTTGGTAGTCCTTCGCTGGCGGCATATGCTGCGAGTAAGTTTGCGGTTGTGGGCTATTTCGAAAGCCTGCAGTTTGAGATGCGCGGCACTGGCGTGCACATCGGCTTGTTGAGCCCTGGTTTCATAAATACCAGTGTGACTTTGAGTAGCCTAGGTCCAGACGGCCAACCGATCGGAAAAAACAGTGTTGCTCAAGAGAAAGGGATGTTGCCGGAGGAATTGGCCAAGAGGTTCATAAAAAAGGCCGGGAGAAAGCGTCCTCCGAAGCATCTGTTTATAGGAGGATATGAGCGTTTTGCAGTGCCGTTTAAGCGCTATTTACCGAAATTATTCTTCCTGGTTTATGGAAAACTGACAGATGTCACACGCAAAAAGAATAGCTAACGGCTATATTTGAAGTTCACAAACGAGTATATCATGGCACAAGGCATAATCAATCTTAAATACCTCGACCTGGAGGTTGCACAAACATTGAGCGAACACTACCACAATGCGCAACCGTGCAAATATTTGGTGATGGAGGATTTCTTTACCGATGATATCGCGCATGCCTTGTTTGAGAATTTCCCTTCGATTTCAGATTTGAACGTGAAACGTAAGAGCCTGAATGAAGACAAGAGTGAAGATTATCATTTTGAGCGTTGGCATCCTGCGTTCACGAAAATTCGTGAGGCTATTCAGTCGCCGCAGTGGGGTGAAATGCTGTGCAAAATCACGGGTATTGATGGACTGCATACGACCAGCGATGCCTTGGGCTCGGGCGTGCACCAGGGAAAAAACGGATCGTATGTGGATGTACATATCGATGTGAACATGAATCCAAAATTGGGTTTGTGGAGACGCATAAATCTTCTCGTTTACCTCAATAGAGATTGGAAACCGGAATACGGAGGAGATCTTGAACTCTGGAACAAGGAAATGACCGAATGTGTTGTGAAAGTTCCACCGACGTTCAACACTGCAGTGATTTTCTATACCGATGACAATAGCCCACACGGGTATAAAAAAATCAACATTCCTGAAGGAGAGTCTCGTAAGAGCTTCTACACCTATTACTACACCAAACCGGAAGAAGGTGTGCACTACCGCGATTCGAAGTTCATTTCACGTCCGGACGACAATGCCGCAAGAAAATTGGCAACGAGTGTAAAAGAAACCTTGAAGATTAACGGGAAGAAATTACTGAAGACGCTCGGCTTGAAAGACTTGGATTTTCAGGATAAGAACAAATAAGCAGGACCAGTGAACGCGGCTGATCTTAGCCTACGTTCATGTTCGCCTTTGGATAGGTAAACTTGTTCAGCTCCGGATGCTGACCACTCAACGCGAAGGCAAGAGTGAGCGTTCCCACACGACCTACGAGCATGCTGAGCATCAGCACCGTTTGACTACCCAGCGATAGATCTGCGGTAATGCCCGTACTTAATCCCACCGTACAGAACGCACTTACCTGCTCGAAAGCTAAATCTAGGAGCTCCATATCGGGCTCTAACACCGTAAGGGCGAAGATGCCCAAGAAGATAAATACCACCGCAAATAAGAACACAGCAAAGGCTCGGTTCATCAGTTCCCACGGGATTTGAAGCTTGTACAGGTTGATGTTCTTTTTCCCTTGAATAGTTGCTGCAGCCGATAAAAACACCAAGGCAAAGGTACTGGTTTTGATACCTCCAGCGGTAGATCCTGATCCACCCCCGACAAACATCAGGAAGATCATCATCAGAAGTGTAGGCGTGGCCAAACCGCCAAAGTCAACGCTGTTGAACCCCGCGGTACGCGCTGTGATGCTCTGGAAAAAACTGTGGCTGATGTGAGCGCTTGCACCGCTGCTTGAAGGTTCGAGCGCTAAGAAAATACCCGCACCAAACAGCACCAGCACTCCTGAAACGACTAAACCGAGCTTAGTGCCTATTCTGAGGTTTCGCCATGACTTTACCAAAGGCTGCCTAGTCCAATCTTGACGAATCAGATCCGATAAGGTACCAAAACCGATCCCCCCTAGCACAATCATCACCGCAATCACCCAATGTATGGCCGGAGAGGACGCGATGCCTTGGGTGGCTAGCGAATCCGAGAACAAGCTGAATCCGGCATTGTTAAAGGCACTGATACTGTGAAAGACGCTGTAAAAAATAGTTTCACCCAAGCTGTCAAACGAACCCATCCATACGATACCTAATAGCAAGGCACCCAGCAGTTCAATAGTGAACGTGAGACGGAAGATGGCTCCAACGAGTGTTCTGCTTTGCTTGAGGTTTTCGCCGAGGTTTTCACTCATAAAGTTCTGCTGACGCATGCCGAAACCTCCACGTAAAATGGCAAAAAGTGCTGCGAAGGAGATGATATTCAGCCCACCGAGCTGCATGAGGATCATGACGATGGTTTGCCCCTTAAAACTAAGTGCGGTGGATATATCAATCAAGCTAAGCCCCGTAACACAGGAGGCAGAAATACTGGTAAACAGCGCGGTGAGAAAGTCCAAGCCTTTGCTCTCTGAAGGGGTCATTTCCGGGAGCATGAGCAGTCCCGTTCCTAAAGCAATCAATACTAAAAAACTGATCAACAGTAAGGAGGGAGCGCTTAGATTACTCTTAGGCAACACCTCTCCTACTCGGCCAAACTCCAAACCTACGATGATTAGGAAGTAGAACTGAAGCATGAGTAGGAAGCCCGACTGCAACCCGGGAACGCCTATGAAATTTCCTAAAGCGCTCAATAGTTCAACATGGGCGGTGTTGATCGCGACAATATCTAAGACCAAAAAGAGCATAAGCAGTGCTTCCCACTTGCGGTCCTTAAGAAACTGCTTGGGCTGAAAATTATAGAACAATTCCAGCAAAAACTTGATCAAATAGTACCCGATGGAGGCTCGTACGATGTATCCTACCGTCTGATTTTGAGATGCATCCAGTTCAAATCCATGGTAGAAAACTAGGGAAACGATCGTGGACAACGCAACGAAAAGCGAGCCCTTTGACAGGACATTCAACATGCGGTCCCTACTGTCGTACAGACGAATGTTGATCAGCTCTCGCAAGGCATTAAGACGTACGTCGAAACGCTTCTTGACCGAGCTGAACCGTTGTTGTATGCTTTTTTTGAAACTCAATTCGTTGACATCTACTCCCCGAAGGTACGTTAATCTGCAGTCTTCCCGCTATTCCCGTACGATTCGTAGGATTTTTCCTCCGTAAAAGGCGAATCAGTGAACGTGTTAATCGCCTTTTTTATCGCCGCACGCTCATCATTTAAATAATACACACTCCTGGCCAATTCAATAAAGCCCTGACCAAAGTCGCCTTCTTTCTCGTGCACGCGAAGAGCATCCTCCACATCCCAAAGTTTTTCATTGATCAGCTTGAGTTTTTCCACGAGCTGATGCAAGGCAGCAACATCATCTAAGCTTTGATAGATATCCGCAACCACGACAGAAAGCGCCTGTTGCTCTTTGACAATATTTGCCAATTTTGCTTCGCTCTGAATCCGCTCGCTTTTGATCACGAGGATGGTGTGCTTGTCCAACACCTCGCCGTGGGAAACCTCTATTTTAGACATCGTTAGTCCTCTAAGTTTGCAACGGCTGCCGCAACGCGAATCACTGCCTCTTTCAGATCTGCCTCTGCGGCAGCGTATGAAAAGCGGATGTAGCCCGGTAGACCGAAGGCATCGCCAGGAACCGTACTTACGAGTCCTTCTTCTAGCAAATACATGCTGAGATCGAGCGCCGTTTCAATCATCTTTCCGTTGAATTTTTTCCCAAGGAGCTCTGTAATGCGAGGGAACACATAAAACGCACCTGGAGGAGTATCTAGTTCGAAGCCTTCTACTGCGCTGATCCATTCGACCATTTTAGCGCGACGGCCCGCAAAGGTGTCGACCATGTATTGCACTGAAGAAGGGTCTGCTTCAACGGCTGCTTTACAAGCGCGCTGTGCAACGGAACAAGTACCTGAAGTAAAATTGGACTGGAATTTCGTACACGCCTTCGCAATCCATTCCGGAGCGCCGATGTACCCGATACGCCACCCAGTCATCGCGAACCCTTTCGACAAACCGTTTACCGTGATAGTCTGGTTGTAGACTTCAGGAAAACTAGCGATGGAGGTATGCGCAACTTCACCATAGTTCAATAATTCATAAATCTCATCCGAGATGATAAACAAGTTAGGATGCTTCGCAACCTCAGCAGCGATCGCAGCTAAATCTTCTTTGCTGTAGATGGCACCACATGGGTTGTTCGGTGAAGAAAAGATCAGCACCTTCGATTTTTCAGTGATGGCCTCTTCGAGCTGTGCAGCAGTGATTTTAAAGCCACTTTCCATGCTCGTGGGTAGCACTTTGACCTCGGCACCACAGTATTTCGCTTGGTCCATGTAGCTCACCCAGTACGGTGCAGGAATGATCACCTCTTCGCCTGGATTTACCAAGGTAAGGAAAATGTTCAACAAACTCTGCTTCGCCCCAGTGCTCACTACGATCTGATCCGCAGTGTACGTAAGGCCATTGTCTCTTTGAAACTTCGCTGCAATAGACTCGCGCAAATCTGCAAAACCAGGAACCGGCATGTAGTGCGTGTAGTTTTGGTCCATCGCTTCATTCGCCGCCGATTTAATGAAATCTGGCGTATCGAAATCTGGCTCACCTAACGATAAGCTGATGACGTTTTTACCTGTGGCGCTAAGCTCACGAGCTTTTTTGGCCATCTCAATGGTCATGGGT